>Ga0136642_1000660_pt1 | contig 16711 bp, 15 predicted proteins | sample LowCatLa1302831Y_FD_115313 | JGI IMG/M metagenome (GOLD analysis project Ga0136642, IMG submission 115313) | Freshwater microbial communities from Lower Cathedral Lake, Yosemite National Park, California, USA - 13028-31Y | ecosystem: Environmental > Aquatic > Freshwater > Lake ... | reverse complement strand
CGTAATTTAGGAAGGAACCATCGAGAGGATCGATTCGTGAAAACTATTGGACACTGGATTAATGGCGAGCACGTGACGGTGTCGGGGGCCAGCACCTCGATCGTCTTCAACCCCGCCACCGGCGCCGAGCAGGCGCAACTGCAACTGGCGACCGTCGAGCAGGTCAACGATGTGGTCGCGGCCGCCAAGGCGGCGTGGGCGACCTGGGCCGAGTCCTCACTCAGCCAGCGCAGCAAAATTCTCTTTGCCTTCCGCGAGATCATGAACCGCCGGATCAACGAAGTGGCCCTCGCGATTACTGACGAGCACGGCAAAGTGGTCTCCGACGCGGTGGGTGAAGTACAACGTGGGCTCGAGGTGGTGGAGTACGCCTGTGGCCTGCCCACCTTGCTCAAGGGTGAGTACTCCGACCAGGTGTCAGGTGGGGTGGACCTCTTCTCCTACCGTCAGCCGCTCGGTGTCGTCGTCGGCATCACTCCCTTCAACTTTCCGGCCATGGTGCCCATGTGGATGTTCCCGGTCGCCATTGCCACGGGCAACACCTTCATCTTGAAGCCCTCCGAGCGCGACCCCAGCGCCTCACTGTTGATGGCCGAGATGTGGAAAGAAGCGGGCCTCCCCGACGGTGTCTTCAACGTGATTCAAGGCGATGCCTCGGTGGTGAACGCCTTGCTCGACCACCCCGACGTCAAGGCAATCTCCTTCGTGGGCTCGACGCCCATTGCGCGCTCCATCCACAGTCGTGCGACCGCGAATGGCAAGCGGGTCCAGGCACTCGGGGGGGCCAAGAATCACTCGATAATTTTGCCCGATGCCGACATTGACTTTGCGGCCAAGCACCTCGTGGCCGCGGCGTTCGGTTCCGCCGGGGAACGTTGCATGGCGATTTCGGCCGCCATCACGGTGGGGGCCGTCGCTGATCCACTGATGGCGCGCGTGGCCGAGCTGGCTCGCGAGGTAAAGGTCGGCTCCGGCCGTGATAGCTCGAGTGAAATGGGGCCGGTCATTACCGCGGCCTCGAAGACGCGCATTGAATCGCTTATTGCCTCGGGTGAACGGCAAGGCGCGACAATCCGCGTTGATGGTCGCGGACTTTCCGTGACCGGTCACGAGGAGGGATTCTTTGTTGGGCCAACCTTGATCGACAACGTGACTACCGAAATGGACGTCTATACGGAAGAGATTTTCGGACCGGTACTCTCAACCGTTCGTACCGAGTCCGTTGATGAGGCCATTGCCCTCATCAACGCCAACCCCTTTGGCAACGGGACGGCGATCTTCACCTCGAGTGGCGACGCGGCGCGTCGTTTCCACCGGGAAGTGCAGGTGGGCATGATTGGCATTAACGTTCCGATTCCGGTGCCCATGGCTTACTACTCCTTCGGTGGCTGGAAAGACTCACTCTTTGGTGATCACCACATGCACGGTCCTGAGGGGGTTCGTTTCTACACCCGCGGCAAGGTCGTCACCACACGGTGGCCGGAGACGACCGAGGCCACCGGTGCATCCTTCTCATTCCCGACGTCAAAGTAGGCGGCGAGTACCGCCGTCGGCGGACGTCTTACCCGAAGGTGAAGTCGTAGGCCTGCACCGACGGGGTGAACGAGAGACCGAGAACGCCGCTGACGGTGGATGAACCACTGAACAGGGTGTACAGCGTTGGAATACCGCGGACGGAAATGGTTTTGTAGGGCCGCCCATTGAGGGTTTCGGTCACGGTGCCAGTACCCCCGAGCACGAGGTAGACGTGGGCGGCCGTGAAGTTCAGGTTGAGCTGGGCGTTGGACCGGGCCGTAATGAAGTCGCCTGACGGTGTCCACGTTCCACCGAGGTCGTAGGAGGTCGCGGGAATCGAGCTGGGCATGGTGAAGGTCTGCGTGACCCCATACGTCATCGACTGATTGGCCTGGTATTGGGAGCGTCCGGTACCGAGGTAGGTTTCGGGGCTGATCGAGCCAGTGGGCGTCAGGTCGGGCAGATTGGAGGGCGGGGGCAGCACGAGGCCGGGGTGGGCGGCGGTGAGGAGCGCACGGATATGGTTCTCCGAGCCGGCGTAGTCACCCTCACCGTAGGCGACGTGTCGGATGACGCCCGAGGCATCAATCAAGTATTCGGCGGGCCAGTACTGGTTGGAGTAGGCAGTCCAGGTGGACAACTGATCGTCAATGGCGACCGGGTACGTGACGCCAAGTTGGCGAGCGGCGACGGTGACGTTATGCACCGAGTGCTCGAAAGCAAACTCCGGTGCCTCCACACCAATAACGACGAGACCGTCCTTGGCGTACCGCTGGTTCCACGCCTCGACGTGGGGCAAGGTTCGCTGACAGTTAATGCATGAGTAGGTCCAAAAGTCGATCAGAACGACCTTGCCGCGTAGGCCGGCCATCGTGAGTGGACGATTCCCGGGCGTGTTGAGCCAGGCCGAAATACCGCTGAACTGTGGTGCGACACCACAACGACTCAATGAGCTCATACCACCGGCCGCGGCCGCGTTCTCGCAGGCGATCAGTGAGCCATTGCTGTGCTGACCCTCCACAGCGCGGAGTTGGGTGGAGGTGAAGCCATTGCCCTCAATAAAGTGCTGAAGCGACGACGTGTAGCCGGGGATAGTCCGTTGCAGGGTGGCGGCAACATTGAAGGTGATGGCCAGCGCCATCAGAATTAACAGCGCCCCGCCGAGCGGGCGAAATCGCCGAGCGCGAGTAGCGAGGCGGCGATTGCGCTCAATCAAGGTGTCGCCCGCAAGGGCGATGAAGAACAGTGGCGTGGCGGCCCCGGCCCCGAAGAAGAAGCTGAGCAGCACGCTGTACAGGCTGGCGTGACCACGAGCACCGAGAACGGAGACGGCTGCGAGTACTGGGCCAGCGCAGGGGACAAAGACCAGGCCGAGTCCGAGGCCCAGCACGAAGCCCGACTTGGCGCCCGAGGGGGCCGAGCGAGTGAAGCGAACGAAGGGACGCTCGAGCAATGTCTCGAGGCGTGGCGAGAGCAGTCCCAGCCCAAAGACCACCAGGAGGACTATGCCGGCGCCACGGAGGAAGTTCGGGGGGAGACCGAGTGAGCTCAAAATGACGGAACCCAGCGCGGTGATGAGGCTGAAGCTAAGTACCAGACCCGAGACAACGGCGAGTGACCGGCGACGACGCAGACGTGTGGCGTTGGCCTGATCGGCGACGGGGGCGCTCCACCCTACGAGAATCACCGGCAGGATGGGCAAAATGCAAGGCGAAACTCCGGCAATGAGTCCCGCTACGTACCCGATGAGCAACAAGAAAAACACGGCAGATCCTCTCGACCAAATGAAGGGTACCGCCATCGCACTCGAAGCGCGGTGGCAGTGCAACAACTGCAGGCTACGGGGGGAGAGTGAGAACGATGGCAGCCGTTGACGATTAAGTGTGTGAACGATGGTGCCTTACTCGGCGGCTGTTTCGACCGGCGAACTCACACCGGTGGATCTCGCCGAGGCAAACGCCGACGGTATCGCTCACTTGCGGTGGCCATATTTCGACCGACTGCGTGACCCCAGATGAGCTCACCTTTGGTCCCCTCACCAACCAACCACGGTCCTGGATTATTGATCAGGGCATTGGCGCGTGGATTCGATGGCCGGGATCGGTCGGCTGCCGGAAGATTTCCCCCGAAAGGACGCGGGGATACTTCCTCAAGTGCTTTTGGGTGGGGCTAGTAAGAATCGAACTTACGACCTCGTCATTATCAGTGACGCGCTCTAACCGACTGAGCTATAGCCCCAAGGGATACCTAATCTACACCAAATAGCCCAAGCATCCGCAGGAGACTGCGCAGGGTGGTCGCGATACACGGCAGACTGGGGGGATGCTCGATCCACGCTTCGTTTATTTGGCGATTGCCCTCGCCCTTTTTGGAGCAGTTCGCTACTTCATCGACACGTGGCGGGGGCAGACGCAACCGCACCGCGTGACCTGGACATTGTGGGCAGTTGAAGGCATTCTCGCCTACGCCGTCGAAATCCAGGAACACGTGGGTCTGGCTTCGTTGATGACCCTGGCCCTAGGACTCATCCCCTGCTTCATCGTCGCGGCCTCCTTCCGCAATCCGGACGCCGTGTGGAAAATTGACCGAATTGATATCGCTTGCGGGACAGTCTCACTGCTGGGACTGGTCTTTTGGTCATTCGTGAATCAGCCCACCGTGGCGCTGCTGTCCTTTGTGACGGCCGACTTCATCGCTGCACTGCCCACCTATCGAAAGTCGTGGAGTAACCCCGAGAGCGAATCTGGTTCCCCTTACATCTTTGGTGCCCTGAACTGCGCCCTGACGCTGCTAACACTGCGCCACGTCACCACCGCCGGTGCCGCCTTTCCGGGCATTATCTTGTTCACCGACTCGGTCCTCAGCCTCTTTATTGTGACCAAGCTGGGTCCCCGCGTCCGACGACGGTACGAGACGGTGGCGTAGGTGAGTGGCGACATGATGAGTCGACTGCCCTTCCACTTCCATCTCGTCGAGATTGTTGTCGTTGTGCTGGTGCTCTGGCTCCATCGGACGGTGGTGGCCGATCGCCGCCGCCGACACTTGCTGTGGTGGTCGATTGGTGCACTCCTCGTGGTAACACTGTGGCCCATTGGTGACCTCGCCGCTCGCGTGTCCCTCACCGCCGCCACGGTGCAGCGACTCGTGATCATGTTGGCGGTGGCACCCTTAATGCTCCAGAGCATGTCAACGGACCTGCTGGTTCGACTTACTCGGCCCGCACCGGTCGACGCGGTAGTTCGTCGCTTGTCCCATCCCGGTGTCGCCATAATCCTCGTTACGGTGATTGGCACGGCCACTTTGTCCACCCCGATAGTGGACTGGGGTGCGAGCTCGTCGTGGGCGCGTGACCTTATTTTGCTCTCGGTCCTGGTGACTGGTCTGCTGCTGTGGGTGCCGGCGTTAGCCATCATGCCCGGGGCGGTGCGTCTGTCACCAGCGGCGCGCGCCGGCTACATCTTTGGCTCCGCCATCGTGGTGACGAGCCTGTCCTTCATCTGGATCTTTTCAACGCACTCGCTCTACCCCGCACTGCACAATCAGTACGAGCTCCTGCACATGACACCACTGTTTGACCAACAGTTGGCCGGATTTGTGGCGAAACTAGGTTGCTATCTCCCCATGTGGGCGATCGCGTTCACTATTTTCTTCCGTGCCGATGACGCAGGTGTTTCGGTGGAAGAATCGCCCCTGTACTGGGCCGACGTGGAGCGGAAACTGCTGCGTCTCGAACGAGAACGAGCCCGAGCCATCCGTCGACACCGCCCTCAATAGGTAGGTCGTGCGACGTACTACTATTGAGAGTCCTAGGGGATGTAGCTCAGTTGGTAGAGCGCGGGCTTTGCAAGCCTGAGGTCGTGGGTTCGAACCCCATCGTCTCCACCAAAATGTCCTAATTCGAACCACGGGTCCACTAATGGACCGGAGTTCGTTTTGGCTTCATTTAAGATCCGGCCTCGGAACCCCTCGCCGCGGAAGGCCGCGAAGGGAAGTTGCATGGGGGCGCGGACATTCGAACCGTGGACTTCGATGGCGATTTCCTCGAACATTGACTGGTTGAGGTTGCGACGGACCTGCGGCGAGGCCATGGTGTAGGTATCGCCGAGGTTGCTGGCGAAAGCTAGCGCCCGGTCGAAGTTCTTCTCCAAAATACTCCCAGTGGACTTCGACATTGGCCATCAGCGCTCCGGCGTTCGCCAATTCAGTCGAAATGCGGTTCTGCCTTTCTTGGAGCAGGTCAATCGGAACCGCTCTAGCCAAGTGAGCCTTAATGAGCGATCGTCGCTCAGTTTCGAGTGCCAAGATGCGCCGTCACTGATGGCCCACTATCTGAGGTGCCTTCTCGGTACGTTGCTTCGCCGCCGTCATGAGATGTCCGTAGAGGCTGGTGGTGATGTCGATCCAATGTTTGACATCGCGCTCTAGTGCTCTGACCCAGGTGGCGCGTAGTTGCAACCGCTTAGCAATGTCCGAAAGCTCCCTATGGGTGCTAGCAACCGCAATCACGAGGTCGTTGGCCTCATCATTGGTCAGAAAAGTCGCAAAGTTTTCTTTTCACTTCGTAGCACCGGACACACTTTTTTCACCTTGAATTGGTTGACTTGCGTACATGACAAACACACCCAAAACCACTCGACGAGGTTTCGGCCTTCGTTCGACTGCGGCCGTCCTCGGGGTCGTCGCTTCTGTTGTATCCCTATCCATCGTGAACGCCGGAGCAACTCCAGTAAGTCACTCGACCCCGGTTGTCCAGCTGGAGCTCTACAGCGCTCAGGGTTACGACAGCTACGTTGTTAACGCCTTCAATGCCTCACACTCGACGATCCATGTCACCTTGAACGACAACTCCACCGGCACCCTCCTGACGCAGATTGCTGCCGAACAAGCCAGTGGTCACCCGGTATGGAACATGATGTGGGCTGACGGTGCGACTTGGGCTGCCCAGTTCGACAAGGCTCGCTGGTCCGTGAAGAACATTCTTCCTTCAGGCGTGAACTTCAATTCAGCTGGAATCGCGAATCTTCCGTTCGATAGGAGCTTCGTTCCTACGGGCGTCACCGTCACCGGTGGGCTCTGCTCCGACACGGTCGCGACTAACGGCTCGACGCCTTCGACCTTCGCTCAATTGGTCAACATGTCCAGGGGTGCGCTGGGCATGAACAACCCCTCGCTGTCCGGCCCTACCTTCCCGCTGATTGCGGGGGAAATGGCCCACCTCCAAGGATTGCCTTCGTCAACAACCGCGAACATTGCCCCTGGGTCAGTCGCAAAGGCCATTGCCAAGGGTAAAGCCTTCTTGTTGGCCCTCAAGGCTAATGGTCTCCAAGTTCACAACACCAACGGTCCGACTCTCGGAGCCATGGAGTCAAACCCTGCTACTTTGCAGGCCGCGACTATTCAGACCTCGGCTTGCTACGGTGACATTGCGGCCGGTTATTGGCCCACTGGTGCGGTGACGTACTTGGACTACTCGGTGGCTCTGCCCAGCACGATCGCGGTGAGTACGAATGTTTCGAAGGCTCAATTGGCTGCGGCGAAGACCTTCGTTGGCTACGTCTTGTCGGTCACTGGTCAGCAGGCAATGCAGGATGGCGACCCTCAGGGTGACGGCCTCTTCTGGCCAGTTATCACAGGTGTGAACCCCGAAGCCGGACTTCCTGCCTACAGCTCCACCAAGGCTTACGCCATCAACCCGTACGTCTGGGGCCCGCTGCAGAGCTCCATCGACGCCTGGTTTACCGCCAACGTGATCAACTAATCACCTTCTAGTTCCGCAACTCTCCTCGGCAGCGAAAACTGCCGAGGAGAGTTGCTTTTAGGAAGCACCTTGTGTTGTTAGGTCGAATACGTGAGGCACGTCTCGCGCGCGTGAAGTGGTCGGGGATCGCCCTCTGGGCTATTCTCGCACTGCTGGTGATTATCCCCGTGACCGTGTTCTTGCTAGCGGCCATTTCACCACGGCTGCTGCACCTAAGTAGTCAATGGTTCACTTTTGGCAGTATCACGGCTGCCTTTCAGGGTTACACCGGGGAAGGCCTCTTCAACTCCGTATGGGTCTCGACCACGGTGGCGATTTTGGCGACGTCGGGAGCGACCGCCATTGCGTGGTTGGTGCAGCGAACCAACATGCTCGGTGGACGGGTGATTGGTGCCCTGATGTGGGTCTTGCTATTGATTCCGACGTGGATTATGACCATTGGCTGGACGAATCTCATTCAGCCAGGAGAGTTGGCGACGGCACTCGGCTTTAATACCAGCGGTCTGTACAACTTGTTCTACGGCCCCGGTGGTATCGTTCTCATTTTGACCACTGCTGCCTTGCCGTTTTGCTACTTTGTAGTTTCGGCAGGTCTCCGCGGCCTAGGGTCAGAATTCGAGGACGCCGCTCGCGTCCACGGATCGAGCACGCGACGGATGTTGCAAACGGTTTTGCCCATCATTGCTCCAGCGCTTTTATCAGCTTTCGCGATCGCCTTCGCCGAATCGATTAGTGACTTTGGGGTGGCGTTTACCCTGGGGCTTAACACGCACTTTCCCATGGCGACGTTCACCCTCTTCAACGCGATCACCGAAAACCCCGCGAACTTTTCGGTGGCGGCAGTCATTGCCGGAGTGCTCATCCTCTGTACCGTTCCACCTATTTACTTTCAGTCACGCGTGGTTCGCGGACGAAGCTATCAAGTCCTCAGTGGGCGTACTCGCAGCGTTCGGCGGTACCAGTTTCGCCCACTCACGCGCTGGCTGGTGTCGATTGCGTTGTTTGCCGTCCTTTTGCTGGTGATTCTGGGTCCGTTGGTGGCGGCAATCGCGACTAGTTTCACGCGAACCATTAGTTTCGAGACAACCAGTGGTATTCACTGGTCACTCATGTCGTATCAATCAGTCTTTAACCCGCCACCCTCGATCAGGCCCCTCGGTGGCGGTTTATGGACTAGTAATCAGCTTGGTTTCTTCGTTGCCTCCGGCACGGTGGTGTTGGCCTATGTTCTGGCGCGCCGGCTTTCAGCCACCACCGGGGGGTGGAGCCAGCGACTAGCCGACGTCTTTCTTTTAGGGTCCGTAGCGATTCCCGGCGTCGTCTTGGGTGTTGGCTACATATTGTTTTATAACCAAGCATTTTTGGCTAATCACGTGATTAATTTGTACCAAACGATGCCATTGTTGGTGATGGGTCTCACGGCGTCGGCAATTCCCGGGCAGTCACGCTTGCTGGTCGGCCCGGTATCTCAGATTCAATCCTCTCTTAGCGAGGCGGCCCGTGTTCATGGTGCGTCGAAGTGGCGTACTTGGAAGAGCACGAGTCTTCCCATTCTTTCGCGCACACTTACCTGGGCGTGGGTCCTCACGTTTACCAAGACCATTGCCGAATTAGCGGTGGCGCAAATGCTCCTGGTGCCGGGTCGCGAGCCGGTATCGGTTCTTATTGAAACCACACTGGGCGGCGTGTTCGCGCCTATTGGAACGGCCGCCACCGTGCTCGTTTTGGTGGAAATGATTGGCGTTATTTTGGTATGTCTAACTATCTATCGTTTCTTCACTCCGAAGGGGTGGCGCCGAATAGGGGAATTGAGTCGATCAGAATGAGTTCACCAGCAACCCACGTTCAACTGTCCGGAGTCTCAAAGACCTTTGGCGCCAAGCTTGCGCTGAACGGCATTCATCTCGACATAACCCCGGGTCAGTTTGCGGTGCTGCTCGGACCCTCGGGTTCTGGCAAAACCACCCTATTGCGAATATTGGCGGGCATTGAGCGGCCATCCTCGGGTCGAATCCAATTTGGTTCTCTCATGGTGGTTGCGCCCGGTCAATTTCTCCCCCCCGAAAAGAGACGCTTGGCTATGGTGTTTCAAGATTATGCCTTGTGGCCGCACATGACGGTCGCGCGCAACGTTGCCTTCCCCTTAGATAACTCCACTTCGACGAAACTAGACCGAAAGAGTCGCGTCGTGGACTTGCTACGTCGCGTCGGGATTGAGCACCTTTCGGAAAGGTATCCCAACGAGCTGTCGGGTGGTGAACAGCAACGTGTGGCGCTGGCCCGAGCCCTCGCGGCCGACGTTGGACTCATTCTCTTTGATGAGCCCTTGTCCAACCTCGATGCTGACCGGCGAGAAAGCTTGCGAATTGAAATTGCGACGTTGGCCCGTGAATCAGGGGCCACGGTGGTCTACATCACGCACGATCAGTCAGAAGCATTCGCCTTGGCCGACGTGGTGGGCGTTCTCAATCACGGAGACCTCGTTCAATGGGGATCGCCGGAGGCGATCTATCGATCACCGGCCACCCCCTTCGTGGCTCGCTTTACCGGTTTGGCCGGCGAACTACCGGTGCGAGTGCACCGCGTCGCCGAGGGACGAGCCGCAATCCAGTTCAATTCTCCGAGTGAGTCCGTAGAAATGATTGACTGTCCTTCAAATTGCAATTCCGTTGGCGACGCGACAATGTTTGTCCGGCCAGCGGCGGTGTCCCTTACTAGTGAATCGGGCGTCAATAGAATTAGTGTCGCCGTGGAAGATAGTGCTTTTATTGGACGTGGCTACGAGCACGTGGTGACCTTTGATGGTGGCCGACGGTTCACCAAAATTTTTTCCGCCTCACGTTTCGCTCGAGGGACTCGCGCTTTCGTCGAAATAAATCCGGACGCTGTATTTATCATGAAAGAGGTTGAGTGACATGCTTGCCTTAAGTACGTCCGTGAGTGGACTTTCGGTGATGATGGTCGCCGTCTTTGTGGCCTGCGCCGTGGAGATGGTGGAGGCCTTGACCATCATCGTGGCCGTGGGCCACACCACCGGGTGGCGCCACGCCCTGCGGGGTGCGGCGGTCGCCCTCCTGGCTCTCGCGGTGATAGTGGGGGCCTTCGGGCCCGCGTTGATTCACATTCCTTTAAATATCTTGCGGCTCGTTGTGGGCGGGGTGTTGCTGGTGTTCGGTCTCCAGTGGCTGCGCAAGGCAATTTTGCGATCAACGGGCTATAAGGCGAAACACGACGAGGACGAGATCTTCCGCGAAACGGTAGCCGAGATTGAAGCAGTGACGGACCAAGGCCAACGAGAGCGAGTGGCCTTCGTGATGGCGTTTAAGGGAGTTTTTCTCGAGGGCCTTGAAGTAGTCATAACGGTTCTGACCCTCGGTACGTCTGCGCGCCATCTCTCGCTGGCCATAGCAACGGCCGTGGGCGCCTTGGTGCTCGTGACACTTATCGGACTGGTGGTGGCGCGTCAACTTTCCAGCGTGCCCGAAAACGCGATGAAGATGACGGTGGGAATCATGTTGGTGGCCTACGGCACCTTTTGGAGTGGCGAAGGATTGAAAGTTTCGTGGCCGGGCAACGACGCCATGCTGCTGGGGCTGGTTGCTCTCTACGCCGTGGTCGTGTGGGCCATGGTGGCCATCATCAAGTCGATCGCACCCGTAAAGGTGAGTGCCTAATGGAACTCCTCTGGAAAATCATTCGCGGCTTCGGGATGTTTTGGTGGGACTTTCTGGTCGGCGACACTCCCGAACTCTTCGTGACAACCGTGCTGACCTTGGGCGTCACGGCACTGATTTCTGAAGTTGCGCACATCCACACAGGCTTGGCAGTCGTCCTGCTTCCCGCTCTGGTTGTGGTGAGTCTGATCATGACCGTGGTGCGCGCGGTCGGTCGACGGTAGTCGGGCAACGCCCTAGACCAGGGGTCACGGGTAGGGCGACCACTCAGCATCTTCGGAATACGAGGGAAAGACTCCGAGGGCGGCGAGCTCGATGGCTCGCGACCTGGGTGACCGCGACGGCGGCAGGCGAGTTATGTCAACGATTCACCACGCTGTGCCCTACGGTGCCCGTGGGTGAACGGACGTGTAACGCTGGAAATTAGAGATTGACCTCGAGGTTAAACCAAATAGCTTCGACGACATCGTCGCCGATATTCGCCAACCGGTGGGGGCGCGATGAGTCGAACGACAGTGAATCGCCAGCGTGGAGCACGTAGGTATCGAAGCCAATGGTGATTTCGAGCGTTCCCTGCAAGACGTAGCCGTATTCCGTACCAACGTGTCGCACGAGGCGCTCGTGGGAGGTGGACGAACCGCCAACGTCGTAGCGCACCAGCATGAACTCAGTTTTTCCACCCCGCGTGGGCGCCAGTGACTCCCACGTCACCCCCGAATCCAAGTGGATTACCTTGCGTTCGTGGGGGTGGAGCGGACTCGATGGTGCGCTACCGGGGGTCGCGCGGAAGATTGACGTTGGACCAGGGTCGGCGACCGGCGCGAGGGCGCCGCTGGCTAACTCACTCGGAGGTAAAGAGGGAGTGGTGCCTTCGCCGTCGAACAGATCGTTTGGCACAATTTCCAACGCGGCACAAATGGCAAAGAGCGTGCTTACCGATGGCTGAACTTTTCCCGTTTCGAGTTGTGAAATAAAGGAAGCCGAGACGTCGATATCACGAGCTAGCTGGCGTAATGACATACCGCGGGCCAGACGTCGCTGGCGAATACGGGGTCCGACATGATCCGAGGGGGAACCGCTACCGCGGACTGCCACAGGCGCTAACCCACTTCCAGACACTGCTAAGGAAAGTGGGGATACATTGACCACGGATACAACTTTCTCGCTACGAATCAACGGAACTAGCAGACTCGCTCTAGTTTACCGAGCTAGCTTCTCTGCCAAGTGTTCCCATTCACGACTGAACCGGTAGGAGTGACGCGCCGGTGGCTGTGGAGCCTGAACCTCAATCCAACGAACTCGACCGGTACTGCGGTTTTCGAATCCGTGGTCAGCACCGGTGCCGGCCCAAAGGACATCCCCAGGATGAAACACCATAAGTTCACCATCGACCAAGGCGTGTACTTCGCCCTCGACGAAGACGTAGGCCTCTTCAAAGGGGTGATCGTGCGGGTGGGCAATCGCGGTGGGCTGGTAGTCAACGATGAACATCGTGTGCAACTGGGCGCCGACCTGGTTGTCGACCAACATCTTCACCCCAATGCCGCTATAGGCCAGGAGTGCAGTCGCCATGCTGGGCGAGACGGTTGGGGCATTGACCGGCGTGCCTCCCGCCAATTTGGCGAGGTCCATCGAGTCAGAGTCAAAACGCGCCGTGTTCTGTCGACGGGGGTCGCGCATGTCGGGGATGACGGGGGTTGTTTCGACCAGTGTCTCGCCAGTGAAGAAAGTGTCTTGGCGACGACCGTCGTTCAACTCAGCTGACGAGGCCATATTGAGCCACTTCGCTGGTCCATCGACCGCTCGCACGGTGTAGGGCGTGCCAATAGGAATACAGATGACGTGATCAGGACCGAGCTGATTGGTCTGCCCTTGGGTGGTGACTAGCAACGTCCCCGAAAAGACGTACATGCTGACTTCAAAAGAGTGCAGCACGGTGTCGATGGAGCCACCTTCGGCAAGGTGACCCACGCCTAGGGTCATGTGTGGCGAGCCATGCTCGCGTGAGACTAAAACCTGTCGGGTGAAGCCACGACTGTGGCCCTGGTAGGCCGGTACCTCGATGGCGCGATCATCGGCAATGCGGGTGACGTGATTCATTTCAGTTCTCCGATTCGACGTTTACTTGACGAGCCATCCGCCGTCCATGGCGAGATTCACGGCGTTTACGCCACCGTTCGTCAGCATGAACTCAACGGCACCAACAACCTCAGCCATGGTCACGAGTCGACCAAGGGGTGTCCGCGCGACGATGTGACTGTTGTCCTTGTCTTCCCAGTAGGGGCTGTCACCAATGATGCCGGGGTGAATGGCGTTAATGCGGACCGGCGCCAACTCGGTGGCGAGCGAATTCACCATGCCCACGACGCCGCCATTCACCGTCGACACCGTGGTCGAACCGGGGTAGGGGCGCTGCATGGCGAGGCCACCGAAGAGAACAACGGACGCTTGGGAGGTGAAGCGATCACGGAGAACGTGAATCGCTTCGGTGTAGCCCACCAGCTTCAAGGTCACCAGGCGAATTGCGCCGGCGATGTCGTAGTCACCAATGGTGTTCGAGTCACGCTCGATGGCACAAATAACGAGGCCATCGACAGGTCCCACGCCGGCGAGGGCGTCGCGAATGGCGGTTGGTTCGCTGAGATCAACGGCCAGAGGGCGCGTTCCGAGACCAATCTCGTCCACGGCCTTTTGGGCCGACGTCATTGTTCGACCCGAAAGGTACACGGTGGCCCCTTGGGCGGCCAGATGGGCCACCAGTTCACGGCCAATACCTTGCGTTCCGCCGAGCACCACGATGGTGCGGTTGGGCTCGGTAGCTGCGCTCTCCGACATACGTTCCCCTTAATGTTCAGTGAAGATAAACACACTCTACGAGATTGTCCCTCGCCGTCAAGTTCTCCACAAAGAAATCTCGATGACACGTGGTTGTGATTATCACCGTGAGGGTGTTGACGCAGGTTGCTGGGGGGTTTCGCATCGACACGCCCCACAGTGTGAAGAAATGAGTCCCGTTAATGAGATGTGAAGCAACTCTGTACAAATCGTTCATCGGTGCTATCGTTCGAAAGAATTTTCAACTTTCATTCCTTAAAGGGGGGACATGAATAAGCCAGTTAGCTCAACCGGAGCATCACTCGAGCACGGCCGGTCCATTGTGTTTCGCAATGCCACGGTTATGACGATGGATGATGCGCATCACCTACTAAAGGGACACGACGTCTTGATTGTGGGGGGCGTGATCACGGCCATTGGGGTGAAGCTCGAGGCACCAGCGGACGCACTCGAAATCGACGCCGACGGTGGCATCTTGATGCCCGGCATGATTGACACGCACCGCCACATGTGGCAGACCGCGATGCGGGCCTACGGTGCCGACTGGACGTTGTCGCAGTACTTCGTCTGGTTCTACCTTCAGCACGGTCGCACCTTCCGTCCACAAGACGTGTACGCCGGCAACTTGTTGTCCGCCGTAGAAGCCATCGACGCCGGTGTCACGACGTCCGTCGACTGGTCCCACGGCCTCCAGACCATCGAGCACGCCGAAGCGGCCGTTGACGCCCTCGAGGCAGTACCAGCTCGCTTCACTCTGGCGTACGGAAACATTCAGGCCGCACCATGGGAGTGGTCGACCACGCCGGAATTCAAGTCGTTCGTGGCTCGTCGATTCACGGGTAAGGGCGACATGCTGAAGTTTCAGATGGCCTTTGACGTCGTGGCGGGTCCGGAGTTCCCCGAGCGTGCGGCCTTCGAGGTTGCCCGGGAGCTTGGTGTGGCCGTCAACACCCATGCCGGCGTGCTCGGTGCAAACGGTGACCTCAGTATCCAACTGATGCACGACAACGGCTACATGACACCAGACACAATTCTGGTGCACTGCTCGACGCTCTCGGATGACTCCTACCAGCGCATTGCCGCTGGCGGTAGTTCGGTGTCGGTGTCGACGGAGAGTGAACAGAGCGCTGGTCAGGGGTACCCATCCTCATTCAAGCTTCGCGAGTTCAACATCCCGATGTCGCTGTCGAACGACACGTCCGTGTGGTGGAGCGCCGACCTCTTCTCGGCAATGCGCACCACGTTGGGTGCCGACCGGTCGCGCCAGCACCAAGTAGCGCACGCGAAGGGCGAGAACGTCACGCAGATCGACCTTCGCTGTGAGGAAGTCGTGGACTGGGCGACGCGCGGTGGATCGAAGGCCTTGGGCATGGACAGCACGATTGGCAGCATCGAAGTGGGCAAGCGGGCCGACGTTGTGCTGCTGCACAACGAGAACTCGCCGGTCATGTTCCCCATCATTAATCCCTACGGACACGTCACCCTGCAGGCGCAGCGAGGCGACGTTCACACGGTGGTTATCGATGGCAACATTGTCAAGCACGAGCACAAGTTGATTGGAATCGATTTGGCGCGCGTGCGCACCACGGTGGACGAGACGGTCAGCTACCTCGAGTCTTCATTGGGAGCTGAGGCCTGGGAATCTGGCATGCACCCAGACTTGCCGCCAAAGAAGAACATCGCGAACCCGTACAAGTACATCGCGTAACGAACGCCATGCAGCAGACAATGCGGGACCCGAAGTGGTCCCGCATTGTCTGTTTAGTATGACTTGACTTGTTAAGTGAACATGGCTACATTGGCTTTTGTAGACGTTTCACGGGCTCGACGAGCCCGGCGTCTACGTCGAGGTTGCACGAAGGTGCAATCTCAGATTTGGGGGGAATACGAAGTGAAAGCAACTATTGGAAAGTTGTCACTTGGACTGGTGGGTGCAGCGCTGCTGTCAACCTCTCTCGTCTCAGTGGCCAGTGCAAAGACCGTTGTCATTCCGTCGTTCAAGGTCGCTTACTTGTCCTACGCAATTGCCAACACCTACGACGCACCAATGCTGGCTGCCGCACAGGCTGCCGCAACCAGCACCGCCAATGCCGCCAAGGCACACGTCAGTGTGACGGTGTTTGACGCTGCGAACAGCTACACGCAGCAGATCTCACAGATCCAGGACGTGACGTCATCGGGTGAGTACAAGGGCATCATCCTTCAGCCCATCTACGGTCCGGCCGAAATCAGCGCCGTGCAGGCAGCCATGGCTGCCGGTATCAAGGTCGTCAACATTGACCAGATCTTGGGCGGCGACTGGACGACCACCGCAATTCAGGTTCCCGGTCTCTCGGGCAACGTGGTGTTCTTCCCATCGCGGATTGGCACCCAGCTCGGTACCGAGACACTCGCCGCGTGTGGCAAGGTCGCGACCTGCAGCGTTGGTCTGATCCACAACTACGACGGCTACGAGCCAGACGCGCAAGTTACTGCCTCGATCACGGCCAAGTTGGCTGCATCGAAGAAGCCAAAGGTGTCGCTGATTAGCCTTGGTGACGGTCTCTACCAGAGTGGCGTAGCCCGGACGGTTGCCGACGGCGCCATCATTGCGCACCCTGGTCTGAACGTTATTGTTGGCTCCGACCAGGACTGTGTTGGCGCACAGGCTGCTCTCGAAGCAGCCAGCAACACCACTACGAAGTTGGTCTGCTACGGCGGTTCCAGCCAGGCTAAGACGCAGGTTACGGCCGGCAAGTGGTTCGCTGACGTTGTGCAGGCTCCTGCCACGGAGGGTACCGTCGGTATGAACCTCTTGGTCACCGCCATGCTCGGCAAGGGTAAGGCTGGCGGAACAGTGGCGAACCCAGTTGGTGGTCTGCCCAACGGTGGCATCATGCTGCCAAGCAACATCGACCGATTCACGGGTCAGTGGACTGCCTAAGTAGGT
>Ga0136642_1000659_pt1 | contig 16717 bp, 7 predicted proteins | sample LowCatLa1302831Y_FD_115313 | JGI IMG/M metagenome (GOLD analysis project Ga0136642, IMG submission 115313) | Freshwater microbial communities from Lower Cathedral Lake, Yosemite National Park, California, USA - 13028-31Y | ecosystem: Environmental > Aquatic > Freshwater > Lake ... | reverse complement strand
TTGATGATCGCACCATTGGCATTGGGCACCACGCTATCGCTAAAGAGGGAGAGGACCTGCTGGACCTTACCATTGAGGTCGAGCGCCCCACTCACCAGCGCGAGGTAATTATTCTCCTGAATCGCGTTGTTGGCGAAAAGTTTGACCGTGCCATCATTGATGACCATCTGGCCGCTAAAGGTGTTCGTACCTTGGGTGGTCAGCCCGTTGATATTCGCCAGCGGTGGCTTGAGGGCCAACACGCCCGCCCCTGCCTTCACCAGGCTGATATTGCCGTTGGAGAGACCGTTACCGCCATTGATGGGCGTGACGAGGTCCAGGTTGCCCAGCGTCCAGAAATAGAGCGGAGCCAGATTGCTGACCTGATTGATGACCCCACCGGAGAAGACCGTGGTGGCTCCCCCCGTCCGGATGAGCACCCCGCCGCTCTGGAGCGAAAGCTGGGCGCCCGCGGCCAGCACGAGGTTAGTCCCGGGCTCGACGGTGAGTGAATTCGGCGACACCGTGCCGAGGACGTTGATGGTCGAGCCCGCCGTCAGGTGCGCATTGTAATCCCGGCGGACGAGATTGTCGTCGTCATACTCGTGCGTGAATTTCTGGCCGGCCCCTTGACTGTAAACGTCGTAAACCTGCTGATTGAGGGCCCGCACATAGGCGGAACCGCCATCCGCCGTCGCAAAGGAAGTGCCCATCCCCGTCTCGGTGCTATCGATCAAGACCCAGGACATGATGCCTTTATTGCGGAGATCGAGCCCGCCGCCCTGCCCGTTCCAAGTCTGGATCCCATTCCACCGCAGGACGGAGGAACCTTGGCTGGCACCGAGGTACGTCCCGCGAATCAGCAGGCTCGCCCCCGAGGGGCCGTACTGCTGCGAGTTGACCACGTTATTCGTAATCGAATTATTAAACCGGAGCACCGTGCTATTCGTGCCACTCGAGATAATCGTGATAACCGAGGAGCCGCGATTAAACGTGGCCGACCCGATGTACTCTTGCGTGAGGCCCTTATTCGGTGCCCCCACCAAGGTGAGATTACCGCCACGGAAAGTGACGTTGTAACTCACGCCGTTGGAGAAGAATGGGTTATTATTTATATCCAGCCCGAAGTACGCCGACGACAACCGGCCGAGGAGGTAATTCTGGCCCGTCGCATAATCGACGGAGAGCGTGGATCCTTGATCGAGGTAAATATTCGAACGCAACGAAGCGTCACCCGTCAGATAGACCGTACCTTGCCGGATGACGAAAGCCCCACCGTTGACCCCGCCGTTCAAACTAAAGTCCTGCGGGTTAGTGATCGTGAGCGAGCCCGTGCCATACTTCTGAATCGAATAGAAGAGGCTGTCCCCAGACCAGGGCGTGATCTTCGGTCCGCTTAAGACAATGTTACCTGCGCCGGCGAAGTACAGCTGGCTCTCCTTGGAAAATTCTTGGATGCCACCCGTAAGGGTCAGCGTGCCCAAGGTCGAACCGATGACGGTATCAATCGCCATGGAAATCGCCCCTGCGTAAGTATTGTTACCCGAGACATTCTCGAGGACCCCGCCAAAATTAATGCCGCCGAAAAGCTGGTTGGTGCTACCCGTGTTCAGCGGGTTGTAAACCGTGATATTATTGCTCAGCTGAAGGGCGGTGCCGACATTAGAGGAGTTGACGGTGATGACGGCACCACCCGGGCCGGCCGCGGCACGGTTCGCGAGATTCACGGCCCCATTGGTGATGGTGAGACCACCCGTGTAATTATTCGTACCCGATAAAGTCAGGATGGAATTACCGTCCTTAGTCAGGCCAAAAACACCCCCCACTTGCGTGACGGCCCCGGAGATGGTCACCGGGTTAGCGAGGTTGATGTTCACCGCACTATTTAAGTAAACGGGGCCGCTGATGCCGCCACCAGACGCCGAACTAACGATTGCCCCCGCGCCGCCGAAACCGGAGCCACCGACCCAGACCGCATTGGGAATGACCGCTTGGAGATCGAGTGCGGTTTGATTGTTTGCGAGCACCACGGCCTGGCCTTGAGCCGCCAAACCGAGGGCCGCCGCATTGCCGACCACGAGGGTTCCACCGCTAACGGTAACGTTGCCGGTGAAGGTATTGTTCGCGTTACTGACCGTAAAGGTGCTCGTGGAGGATCCGGTGAGGGTCAGCAAACCGGCACCCGTGAGTTGACTGGGGTCATCGAGCTTGATGACCGCGGACCCACCGACATTAATGGTGCCACCGGATGAGCCGATGAAGAATTGCTGACGGTTGGCGACCGGGTTCAGGGTCCCTGACGTCATGGAGAACGTGCCACCGTTAATGCGGATAGCACGCAACGCCCCGCCGGCGCCCAAGGCGCCGGTCGCAGGATCGGCGTTGTTGTAAGCGGTGCCCGAGAGAGCAAGCGTCCCGGCATTGATGTAGATATCCCCCGTGAAGGCGTTCGCGCCCGAAAGCGTCAACGTACCCGCACCCACCTTGTTCACGCCGCCCGTGGTCGTCGACGTAATCGGCGAGCTAATTGTTAAAGTATCCGTGGGACTGTCCGTGCGCACAACGAGATCCGCCGAACCGCCCGTCGTCAGGCCGACGGTGCCGCCGATGGTCGCGGTACTACCCAAGGCGACCAAGACGCTGGGGGTCGTCACCAGCGCGTTCGCGGTCAACGTGGTCGTGCCTTCGAACTTCAAACCGGAGACCGAAACAGTGCTCGCCAGGGTGACGGTGCCACCGGAACCGCTCGAGGTGTTAATCCGGTTCGCCCTCGACGCCGTGAGCGTGGTAGCGGATGCCGCCACGGTCACGCCTAAGGTGGTATCCGTTGACCAGTTAATCGCCCGGACGAAAGAGCTCGCATCGTATACCGCGAAATCCGCACCTGAACCAGAATTAGGCGGGTTGATGAGGCTGAAGAAAGTAGTGGCTTGGCCGCCGGCGCCCGCTGCACCTGAGCCAATGAGGATGCCATTGGCGCCAGGGGTGACACCGGTCAGCGTGATTTTGTTCGTGCTGCCATTGGTACCACCGGAGACGACGAATAAGCCATTAGCGCCAACCGCACGCGCCGCCAGAGACCCAAAGGTAAGTCCCGCCAGGGTCCCACCCGTGCCAAAATTAGACTGCACCACATCCTGGCCGGCGGAGAAAGTGAGGGCACCCATACCTTGCGTAGCCACCGAGGTCGCGGAGGTGTTAAAGTTGAAAAGACTCGAACCGCCGAAAGTCAGGGCGGGTTTCGAGCCATTGCTAAAAGACGCACCCGCGACAACCACCACGGAGCCACCATTAATGGTGATTAATCCCGAGCTGGCGTAAGTTGCCCCAACGGAGCCAAGGGTCAGTGTGCCCGACCCATTTTTAACGAAGGGGGCGGTCGCGCCCGTATCGCCTCCGGTGATGACAAGGTTGCCCGCGCCCCCGACCGTCAGGCTTGCCGTGCCTCGGGACAGGCTCGCTAACGTGGTCGTATTGATTACGCCCGCTACGCCCACGCTATTCTCCGTATTAATCACGGTCGCACCGGAGAGACTCGTCACCCCAAACTGCACGCCCAGCGATCCCGTCATGGTGATGAAGTTACCCGCGGAGAGGGACAACGAGGAACCGGTGCCGAGGGTCAGTGTACCGAACTGGTAATTATTCCCGCCCCCAGAGGTTAACCGATCCGCCAAAATAGCGGAGGTTCCACTGACCGTGACATTGCGAGCGAAATTAAGGTTACTGTCGTTGGCGAGTTGCAGCGTGCCGGCGGCGAGGGTGACCGAGCCGGCGCCGAGGGCGCCCGCATTGGTGGTCGCACGTAACGTCCCGGCGCTCACGGTCAGGATACCGGTGAGCCCGTTATTGTTATTGGACAAGGTCAGCACGCCCGGTCCTTGCTTGGTGAGATTGGAGAGCGTGCCCGTGACCGCCCCGACCAAGGTGACATCCGAGTTCACCGTCAAGATACGGGTGACCGAGCCACCGAGCTGTACCGCCCCATTGAAGGTGAGCGCGCCGTTGTCCGTCGCGTTACCCAACGTAACATTGCCGCCAATCGTGATGGCGTTGGAAAGCGCATAATCGCCGACCCCAAAGCCCGAAAAACTATTGCTCGAAAGCATGACCCCGTCGTTCAGCGTGAGGGCACCTGAACCGAGGGCCGTGTTATTCCCGACGCGCACCCCGCCCGCGTTCACGATGGTGCCCGCGCCGTAAGTATTTGCTCCTGCCAACGTGAGCACGCCCGGACCGGCCTTCGTGATTCCCCCGCCGACACTGGAGACGATGCTGCTGAAAGTAACCGCGGAGTTAAGGGTGAGCGTGCGCACCGAACCGCCAAGGTCCACCAGACCCGTGAACGTCAGGGCACCCGTGTTGACGGCGTCGCCGAGCGTCGGGCTGGCTTGGAACGTCAAGTTGTTCGGCAAAATGTAGGCCGTCGTGGAAGCGGAGGAGAGTGCCCCGGCGCCCGAGAGGATGAGGTTCGCCGGGCTGAGGTAGTTAATCGTCTGCGACCCCGGATTGGGCGTCGTGATGTTCAAGTTGATTGTGATCGATGAACCCGAAACGATTTGCGTGACATAGGAACCCAAGGGAATATTCGTCCCCGAAATCGGCATGCCGACAAACATCGTCGCGGTCGAAGTAAGCCCCGTGATGGTGTTGGAACCCTGAGTAAGGACGCCCGTCCCGTAACTGAGAATGGGTCCGCTCCCGAAGGCATGGCTATTGCCGACCTGCACCGTGCCCTGATTAATCGTCGAGCCACCCGTGTAAGTGTTATATCCCGACAGGATAATGGTCGTACCAGAAACCTTATTGAAGGCTCCCGTGCCGACCAGCGGAGCGGAAATTGTCCCGTTATTGGCGATAACTTTACTGACATCAATCGAGCCACTCGAGAGGGCCGCCAATTCCCCACCACCCACCGTCACAGTCCCCATGTAGTAACTATCCGCGGGCGGAGGATAAATCGTCTGGATATTCTGTGACCCGAGGTCGAGCATCCCGCCGGAGAGGGTGACTGAGCCCGTGCCGAGGGGCGTATAACCCGATTCCACGCGGAGCTTGCCGGCGGTGATCGTCGTGCCGCCCGCATAAGTGTTGGTCCCCTGCACCACCCAGGTCCCCGGGCCGTTCTTGAGCAGCGAAGTCAGCCCCGAGCTCGCGACCGCATCGGGGATGACGAAGGCCAGTATATTTCGGTCCGTATTTGAACCCGTCAAGGTCAGCGTCCGGCCCGTCGTCCCAGACATCGAAAGCGGGGCATAACCTAAGAACTGCAGCGCTGTACCGGTCGTCCCAGAAGCATCAATCGTCCCGCCGCCCGCCGCAATCGTGAAGAGGTGATCCGTCACGCTCGCGGTGCCACCGGAACCCTCGAACCGCAACGTGCCCATGGTGGTCGGCCCGCCGAGGACGAGGTTGGGTGCATAACCGGAATCCGAGGCACCGAGTGCGCTGGGCTTACCGCTCAAGCCCACGCTCGTGATAATCAGCGTACCGTTGAGAACCTGCACTGGCCCCGCGAAAGTATTGAGGCCCGTGAGTTTCCAGACGCCCGTGCCGTCCTTGGTGACCCCGGTGTTATTCAGGAAGAAATCCCCGCCCGTGAAGGTCGACACGCCGTTATCCGGAATAATCGGCGCGAAAACATTCGGGTTCGCGACGGTGCCCCCGGCCCCCATCAACGTCAGCGTGCGTGGGGTAATATCCAACGCGCCAGGATTACCCAGCGTCCCTATGCCCGTGAACTGCAAAGCCTTGGTGAGATCTGGCAGCGTCGCAACCACGGGCGAGGCGTCGATCGTCGTATTCCCCGCCGTGGCAAAAGTGAAAAGTCGGTCGGTGACATCATTCGTGCCCGCCACGCCATCGCCCAGCCATTTCAACGTCGCCCCGGTGTTCATCACCAGATTCGTCGCCAGATTCGGCGCGGCCCCGAGGGAGCTCGCCACGCCGCCGAGAGCGAGTTTGGTGACCTGCACCGTACCGTTGGTAATGGTCAACGGACCCGTGAAACTATTGGCCTGATTGAGCAACTGAACGCCGCCGGCCCCAGAGCCAGCAATCGTCAAAGCCTCACTCCCCAAAACAATACCATTCACGACGAGTCCGTTCGTGCTATTGATGGTCCAAGTCTGCGGGGCGCTGAGGGCCAGCCCGATATTCCCGCCCACCGTCGTGACGCCAACCCCACCGCCAAGGGTAATCCCCGCCGAGCCCAGGGTGATGACTGGGCCCGAAGCCGAAGTCAGCGTGAATGTACCCGAATTAAAAATCATCCCCGCCAGGCTGGTGCTGGTCGTCAACGTAACCGTGCCGGAAGTACCCGTGAAATAGGCCGCATCAGCTGAGGTGAAAGTGTAAGGGGCCGCCGCCGATCCGCCCGCATACGAATTCGTGACCCCGGCGTTATACCATACCGACGAGGTCGTATCCCAATTTCCCGTACCGCCCGTACCGGCCGCGGCGCCATTCACATCCCAGAAAATATTGGCCGCAGTAGCCTCTGGGGCCGGCCCCACCAACATCATCGCCGCAGCCATCAGCGTGGCGCAGCGGAGGGGGGAAGTGAACTTACGGGGAACCATGGAAAGTGGGTAAAAGGTCGGCCTGACGAAAATCGCCAAGACCAGTGCTAGGGGCATCCTTAAATTTACCGTTTCCGATGGGATTGCCAACCGCTTTCGGTGCGAAAAACGCCAAACAAGGGGTTCTACCGCGGTTATGACCTTCGGGAACCCGTCGTTGGTTAATCTGCGCCTAAATGATTGATAAAGTGTTTAAAAGTAATTATATGATTGAATAATTTCGAATAACGCCCAGCCGCCATTCTTATCTTAGAAATCGGGTTTGGGAAATATTTTTACAATTAGGCCATCCGGACCGTCTTAGTCCCGTCATCTGCCGCAATGCGGGACGCAGTTGTGCCCCATATTCACTAATGCCCTAGCTGGTTTTCTGGTCTCTGGTTTCCCTTTGAGCGTAATGCCTTGAGTAGGGCGGGTTGTCCTCAACCCGCCGTTGACCCGATCGAGGATAAAATCTCACAGGGGATGCGCAGGTCTCTCGGCGAACGGACGGCTGAGGACAGCCATCCCTACCTAGAGACAGAGGCACGACCAGCGACTGGTCTCGATCCCTGGCCCCTGTCGCTTAAATCGACTACCTTCCGCTTAGCGAAAGAAAGGCCTCAAGGCGGCGAACCACTTAAGCGCGATCTTTTCCGCGCCCTGGGCGGTGGGATGGACCTTATCCATGATGGTGTCCTTCTGCGGATCAAAGCCGGTGTACTGGTCGACGAGCATCACAGGGGCATCGGGGCGATGGAGCTCCCGGACGAGTAAGACCTCCGCCTGATTGAGTTCGGGGATGTAGCCGTACTTGGGCAGCTTGCCACTGGGGATGACCATCGCGAGCAGCACAACGATGTGCGGGTTTTGTTTCCGCGCGGCTTCAATGATTGCGCGCTCGGCAATGATGATGCCAGCAACGGGCTTCTCCTCGGCGGAGTGGTTATGCCCGCAGTGCAGCAGGAGAATATCGGGTTTCGTCTGCTTGAATTTCGGTCCGAGAATCTTGATGAGATCCTCCGCGGTCTTGCCTCCATACCCTTCGTGCAGCAACGGGCCGTTCGGGCCTTCGGATTGCTGTGAGCCGACGAATTCAAATTTAAATCCAGCGGTGCGTAGCTTGAGTTCAAGTGGCAGCCGATAGGTCACGAAAGTCTTGCCACCCGCCGTGATGGAATCTCCTGCAGCCATGATGCGGAGAGGCTCGGCGGCGAAGCCGGCGGTAACACCAAGGCAACCGAGTATCACGAGAATGATTGATTTCATTGCAGGAAAATTGAGTGCTGAAGCGATGGGTGTATTGAGGCCTGCATCGAGGGCTGAATCGATAAGAAAACCCAGGCCACACCCGTCTCGAAGGTAGGGACGGCTGTCCCCAGCCGTCCGTTCGCCGAGAGACGTGCGCACCACCTACGAGTTTCTATTCTCACTCGGGTCAACGGCGGGTTGGGGACAACCCGCCCTACCCAAGGCATCGTGGGAGCAGAACTCTCCCTCTAATCAACCTGCCTGCCTCTAGGTAGGGACGTTAGAAGCACCGAGGGCTGAATCGATGACAGAGCGCTGAATCGATGGGAAAAGCATTGCCGAGTTTCAGGTGGCAGGTGCCGGGACTTTTCAACTCAGACCTCTGTCATCTGTCATCTGCCTACCCCTACCCCTATCGAATAAACTTCAACACCTGCTCGGCCAACATCGCCATGCCGAGGCCAGAGATGCCGATGAGGGTCTCGGTGATCGTCCAGGTGCGCAGGGTCTGTCCCACGGTGAGGCCGAGACACTCTTTCACCATCCAGAAACCGCTGTCGTTGAGGTGCGAAAGGAAGAGCGACCCGCAACCGATCGAGATCACCATGAGCTCCGGACTGGTGCCTGGATGGGCGGCGAGTACGGGAGCGATGAAGCCTGAAGCCACGGTGATCGCCACCGTGGCAGAACCCGTGGCGACGCGGATAAAAGCTGAGACCAGCCAGCCGTAAAGGAGCAGCGGTAAGCCCGCACTGGCGGCGAGTTCAGCGAGCTGCTTGTCCACGCCCGCCGTACGCATCACCAAGGCGAAGCCGCCGCCGGCACCGACGAGAATGAGCGTCATGCCAATACCCGAGACGCTCTGTTCGGAGAATTTCAGGAGCTCGGCCGCGGAACGTCCGCAACGCTTACCGAAGGCCCACATGGCGAAAAGCACCGATAAAAGCAGGGCGATCACGGGGTTGCCAACGAAGGTGCCCACCTGACCCCAGGTCGTCTCCTTGGCTTTCAAGAGTTCCACCAATGTGCCGGTCAGCAAGAGCATCACGGGCAAAAGCACGGTGAAAATCGTCAGCCCAAAAGACGGCAAGGTCTGCCCAGCGGAGACGGAGGGCGTGAATTCGGGCGTGGCCACATCGACGCGCTTCACCGCCAACTTAGCGAAGAACGGTCCGGCGATGGCGGCGACGGGAATACCCAGCACGAGGGCCCACAGAATCACCTTACCCATATTTGCATGCAGGGCATCAATCGCAATGACGGGCCCAGGATGCGGAGGCATCAGGCCGTGCATGACGGAGAGGAACGATAGCAACGGCAGGACGAGACGCAGGAACGGCTGGCCGGTTTCTTTGGCGAGCGTGATGACGATCGGCAGGATGAGCAACAAGCCGACTGCAAACCAGGTCGTCATACCCACGCACAACGCCAACAGAATAATGCAGAGGCCAATCCGCTCTGGTCCCAGCGCCCGGATAAACTGCTTGGCGAGCACGCCGGCCCCGCCTGATTCCGCGAGAAGTTTTCCGAAGACGACCCCGAGCACGATAATTGAACCGGTGCTGGCTAAGGTATTACCAAACCCAGTCTGGAAAGCCTTGAGCACATCGGCCATCGTGAGCACCCCCTGCGTGGCCACGACCATCGCGCCGAGCGCGAGGGAACTCATCAATAAAGCGATGAACGGGTTGAGCTTCAGCCAGGTCACCAACAGGACCAGGACGGCGATGGCGAGCAGGGCGAAGATCATGGCGGAGAATTAGGGCTTCGGTGGGGCGACCGTGGCACGAGTAGCACCCGTGCTGATGCCCCCGTCAACCAACAAGGTCTGGCCGGTCACGTAGCGGCTCTCTTCCGAAGCCAAAAAGACCACCGGGCCGGCGAGGTCATCAGGGGCGCCGGGACGCTTCAAAGGAATGCGATCGCAAAGGTATTCAACCCACTCGCGATTCTCGTAAAGGACAGCGTTCTGGGAGGTCTTAAACCAGCCAGGCGCGAGGCAGTTGACCGTGACGCCATGGCGACCCCAGTCGTCGGCGAGGCTCATGGTGAGCTGTTTCACGCCACCGCGGCTAGCCCCATAAGGGGCGAGGCCGGCGTAACCCGCGACACAGGTCACGGAACCAATATTAACAATGCGACCGTAGCCGCGGCCGATCATCCCGGGTGCGACGGCCTGGGAGGTGAAGAAGGTGCCGCGGAGATTCGTATCGAGGACCATGTTCCAATCCTCCCACGTGACTTCGAGCGCAGGCTTGCGCGCATTACAGCCGGCGTTGTTGACCAAGATATCGATGCGGCCCATCTGTTTTTCCACCGAAGCCACCGCAGCCTTAATACTGTCGTGGTCACGGACGTCGAGATCAACGCCGCAGGTGCGGCGGCCAAGGGCCTCGATTTCCTTGCGGAACGGCCCGAGTTTGGAAGCGTCGCGGCTCGACATCGCGATGTCGGCCCCGGCCTGCGCGAGCGCGCGGGCGAAGTATTGACCGAGGCCGCGACTGGTGCCGGTAATGAAGGCGACCTTGCCGGTGAGATCGAAGAAAGCCATGAGGGCGAAAATTAAACCTGGGGAGCGAGAATAACCTTCATCACGCCAGGAGCGCCGGCATGTAGCTTTTCAAACCAAGCGGCCCCCTGCTCAAGCGGGGCGACGGCCGAGATGATTTTATCCACCTTGATCTGCTTCGTCGCGAGTAACTCGATGCAGCGCGGAATCTCGCCGGCCGAGGCACACGAGCCTTGCAGGCGGAGCTGGCGGGTGACGACAATCTGCAAGGGAAGTTCGGTCTTCGGCGAGAGATTGCCAACCAACGTGACGGTGCCGCCTTTGCGCACCGCGTTGATCGCGGAAAGGACCGTGGCGTTGAGGCCGACGCATTCAAACGCGGCATCCGCCCCCTGCCCCTTCGTCAACGATTTCACGTATTCGGTGAGGTCGCCACCAGTCTTCGGATTAAAGCTGTGGGTGGCGCCAAGTTCCAAGGCGACGGCGAGGCGTGAGTCTTCGGTGTCGACGGCAATCACCTGGGCAAAACCCGCAATCTTCGCGGCCTGCAGCGTCAGCAAACCGATCATGCCCGTACCCACCACGATGGCGGTGTCACCAGGAGCAACGGGCGTCAGGCGGACAGCGTGCACACCGACGGAGACGGCCTCGATCATCGCCGCTTCATTAAAGCCGAGACTCTCGGGCAACTTATGAAGGATGCGGGCGGGGACGGTGACGAATTCGGCGAAGGCACCATGTCGGCGGTAGTCGCCGCAGGACACGCCGAGCACCTGGCGGTTATCGCAGAGATTCACGTCGCCGCGCTGACATTGGACGCAGTGGCCACAGAAAACCGTGGAATCAAAAGTCACGCGATCGCCCTTCGCAAAACCCTTCACTTGGGCGCCAACACCCGTGATGACCCCGGCGGCCTCATGGCCCATGACCAAAGGCGGGATGCGACGGCCCGTCGAGCCATCGAAGCCATGGATATCCGATCCGCAGATGCCGCAGGCGCGAACCTGGATGAGGACGTCCTCCGGACCGCAGACCGGATCGGCCACGTCGACGTACGACATCTTTTTATATTCGGTGAGCAGGAGGGCTTTCACGGACTAGAGGAAGGAGGGTTTGGGGGCGGGGAGCAAGACTAGGGAGGGCAGAACGCTGAGAGTATCGAGTATGGAGTATCGAGTATCGGAGGAGTGAATGCCTTGGGTAGGGTCGGGACCGCGTCACGACATAGCGTGCATCGGGCAGGGCGGCCATTGCCATGGCCGCCGTTCGCAGCGGCACGTGCGTAGCGCCGGGCAGACCTTTCGTCCATCCAACGTCCGTCCGCCCACGGACGCGACGCAGTCGCGCCCCTACCTATGCCCGCAGCAAACTTCCCGGCTTCCGGTCTCCCCTTGAGTTAATGGTCGCCTGCCTTGGGTAGGGCGGGTTGCCTCAACCCGCCGTTGACCCGAACGGGAATAGGATCTCTCACGAAGTGCGCACCTCCGTCCGCGAACGGACGGCTGAGGACAGCCGTCCCTACCTACAGCCGTTTACCTGATAGGCCTGAGCAGCTCCTGTATTGGGTAGGGCGGGTTGTCCTCAACCCGCCGTTGACCCGAACGAGAATAGGATCTCTCACGAAGTGCGCACGTCTCTCGGCGAACGGACGGCTGAGGACAGCCGTGGTGGTGGCCCTACCTAAAGTTAGAGATAGATCCCCTGCCCCTCCGGCGGCCTTCAGCCGCCGGTCAGAATCCCGCACCTTTGATCTTCGTCTTCACGCGCAGGAGCCGATCTTTGGACGTGATGTAGAGGGTGTGGCCGTCATTGCCCCAGGCGAGGTTCGCGGTGGGCTGGCCGAGTAAAATCGAGCCGAGGAGTTTACCTTCAGGCGTAATGATGAGCACGCCACCGGGACCCGTGGTCCAAATGTTACCGTTGACGTCGAGCTTCATGCCATCGCAACCGCCCTGACGTTCCTTACCCTTTAACTTAGCGGCCAAGAAGACGTCGTGCAGATTCGAGCCATCGAGACCGCAGGCGGAGATGCGGGTATTGGCATTATCGGAAATCGCAAGGTAGAGGAATTTCTGGTCGAGGCTTAGGGCGATGCCGTTGGGCCATTTGACCTCCCTGGTGACGAGGGAGACTTTGCCGTCGGTGGCCAATTTGTAGACGCCGTGATAAGGCGTTTCGGCCTGATCACCCTTGCTGAGTCCGTAGGGTGGATCGGTGAAGTAGACGCTGCCGTCCTTGGCGATGCACAAGTCATTAGGACTACTGAATCGCTGACCGTCTTGATTCAACGTGGCGAGCGTCTGGAATTTTCCGTCGTTACCGAGGCGGGCGAGCCGCCGTGCACCGTGCTGACAAAGGAAGAGGTTGCCCTTCGCATCGATGGTCAGGCCGTTGGAGCCTTGGCGATCGGAAGCTTCATCCGTGCCGCTGGGCTGAAGAAAAATTGAAGCCTTCTCGTCGCCCTCTTTCCACTGGTAGGCGATGTTCTTCGGGACATCGGAGAAGACGATGCGGTCCTTGAACCACACCGGGCCTTCCGACCAAGTGAAGCCCGTCGCGAGCGTCTCAATCTTCGCATTCGTATCGAGCAACGCATCGAGTGCATGATCAAGTTTCTCGATCGACTGCTTAGGGCCGTCGGCGGCGAAAGCGGCCACGGCGGTGAAGAGGAAGGCGGGGAGGAGTTTCATGACAGGGCTGGGGGTGAGTCAGGCTTAGGTAGAAGAGCGATGGGAGGCAAGAGGGTTGAGCGAAAAGGGACAGGGGCCGGTGAGCCTATCTGCGTGCGTAACTCACTCGGCGAACGGACGGCTCGGAGAGCCGTCGCTACCCAAGGCCAGACTACTGGCGGCAGGTGCCAGCGTTTCCATTCAGCCCTCCATTCAGGCCTCAACGCAGTCCTCGATTCAGCCCTCTGTCATCGACTCAGTCATCCGCCCACCCCTTTTGTATCTCCTACTTCTTCTCTAATTTAATATAATCGAGGCCAAACATATTACCCGAGGCGGCGGATGGATTGGGGGCCAAGACCTTAACTTCGAAGCGATGTTCGCCGGCTTCGAGTTCGAAGCGCCCGGCATTCAGTTCGCCCGAGGTGACAACTTCCTCCGGATGATAAAAGTCAAACGGGCCACCGGGGAGAGGCTTACCATCCAGCAGGAGTTCGAATTGACCATAGTCGCGGGCCTTGGTGCAGACGAACTTCAACTCGTAGGTGCCCTTCTCTTTAACCGGGAGCGCCAACACAAGGACATCGCCCACCTTGCCGCGGGTGAACCAGAGGTGATTATCACCACTCCAGCGACTCGCCTTGAAGCCGCCCATACCTTGCCCGCTCACCTGGCCGCCAGTCTTAGAGATCACCTTCATGGTTTCACCTTCGATGGCGCCGTCGATGCGCCAGACACCCGCCTGCACGGATGCGGCGGGCGGGCCATCCGGAGACTGCAAGTAAGCGACGAGGTTAATCGCCTGGGCTTGGGTGAGCGCATCAAGCAAACCCTCCGGCATCAGCGATACGGTGAGCATCTCACGCTTCTCGACCTCGCCCTTAGAGATCGTGAATTTACTCCCGCCGGGCAGTACCAAGCGGAAAGACTGCGCATCCTCAAACTGCACGATGCCGCTGACGGTGGTGCCGTTCTTGAGTTTAAAGACATTCAGTTCATAGCCCTTGCCGATGACCGCATTCGGATCGAGGACGTTATCGAGCAGGTAATCGAGCTTGCCCAGATTCGAACCCGCGAGACCAGGTCCAACCTGATTGCCGATATAACCGAACGTGTGGCACAGCCCGCACGACTGGACGTAGAGCTCACGGCCAGCCTTATAATCGGCCTTGCGGAGCACGTCGGGCTTCAGAATCGCCTGCCACTTGGCCTTGTTCTTGGCGAAATCAGCCTTGGTCGCATTAACGACTCCGACGACCTTGGCCAACAAGCCATCCACGGTCTTATCACCGAGAGATTTCAACTGGCGCACCACAATCGGACCGAGCAGCACCCGGTCGATGCTGCCGGCGGCGGCCGCCTCCATCAGGCTACGCCCACCGACGACGGTGGCCGAGAGAGAGGAAATGGCATCCGCTTTTTCGGTCGGAGAAAATCCGGTGAACTTTGCCAGCACGCCCGCGGGAGATTGGTCATCCCCAATGGTGGCCAGCGATTGCAGAATCAGACGACGGAAATTGGCCGGAAGATTCTCACTCAGGGCGGACACCGCCACCGGTGCGGCGAGACGATCACGGGAGGCCACGAGCACCGCAAGGGCACGCTGGCGAGCGGGCACGGAAGCCTTCGCGTCGCCCAGTTGGGTCCGGTAGAAAGCCCGGCTGGCGGCGTCGCCCGCGAGGGCGTCGAGTTCATTGACATTGGCCATCGCCTCCGGCGAAGCGTCCTGGCGGAGCGTCGCAGCGATTTCGGACCAGCCAGCGGGAGCCTTGAAAGCGCCCGCTTGGCGAACGCCGTCGACCACGCGACTGACGATCTTGGCCCGGCGGGCGGCATCCGTCGACTTGATGGCAAGGGCGAGTACGCGACCGCGGGCCACTTCGTCACCCGCTAAACGGCGGTAGATATAATCCGTGACTACCTCAATTTTGGAGACGTCCGCGAGGGCGAGACCCTGATCCGCATCCGCCCCGACGAGTGGCTCGATACCATACCAGATGAGCAGCGGAATGTTATGATCCTTCGCGTCATCCGCGACGGCGATCAAGGATTTGGCGATGGCGGCGCGCTCCGAGAGCGGCAGGACGGAAAGCGCGGAAGCAAGCTCGCGGCGAACAACCGGGGACGCTTCCGACTGGGCGAGTTTCGCCATGGCCGGCACGTTAGCCGTCCACTGCTGGGCGACCAGGCGCACCGCCCAAGCGCGGAGTGCCGGCTCGGCATCATTCAGCTCCATCGCCAGTGTAGCGTCATCCAGAAGGTTGGCGGATTGCAGCACCCAGAGGGCGCGCAAGCGGCGGACGGCCGGACCGGCAGACGTCAGCGTCGTACGCAGTTGAGCGAGTGCTTCGGCGGCAAGCTTCGTGCCGGACAGGCCGCGCTCCGCGAGCACCTTGCGGGCCTGGCGGACGTAATATTCATTAGCGTCATCAAGGGCGAGACCGACGAGTTCGAGGTCAGGCAAAGCCGAGAGGTCGCGAGCACGCGAAGTCGGATTGCCGTAGCTCACCCGATAGATGCGGCCGTTGGTGCGGTCCCAGATTTCCGTATTACCATTATGGCAGACCTGCTTATCGGTCCAGTCGCTCAAGTAGAGGGCACCATCCGGGCCGACCCGCTGGGAGACCGGAATGAAGTGGGCATCGTTACTGCGCAGGAAATCGTTGCCGTGGTGGCCGGCGTAGCCACTGCCTTCGGGCACGACTTGATCTGAGACCAAGCGGTGGCCATGGAGATTACCGAAGATCAACATCCCCTGATACTCGGCAGGGAAATTATCGCCGTTGTAAATCGCCAGGCCAGAGTGGGCGTGACCGCCGCCGACGCTGTCGGTGCTCTCCGGAATCTTCGAGACCACTGGCTGGTGGATGCGCGAGCCCGCGTAGTGGGCGTGATCGGCAATCGTCTTAATATCGTCGTAGGTGAACGGGTTGAAATGCTGGCCGGCCTGACGCTGATAACGGGCGCCGGGCAGAATGTGGTAAAGGTGCGGAATCACGCAGGCCGTATTGAAGAATTCGCCGCGGGCATCGAAATCAAGCCCCCACGGATTACTTGTGCCTTCGGCGAACACCTCGAAGATCTGACGGGTCGGGTGGAAGCGCCAAACACCCGCGTTAATTTTCACGCGCTTGTCGTCGGGCGCCCCTGGGCGGCCGACGACCGAATGCGTGAAGACGCCGTGGTTACCGTAGAGCCAGCCATCGGGCCCCCAGACGAAGCTATTCAAAGTCTCGTGCGTATCATGTGAGCCCCAGCCATCGAGGAGGACGACTGGCTTACCCGCCTTGTCGTTGGCGTCCTTCGGAATGAACAGAAGTTCGGGTGCCGCACCGACCCAGACGCCGCCGTGACCGACTTCGATGCCCGAGACCAGATTGAGACCTTCTTTGAAAACCGTGACCTTATCATAGGATCCGTCGTGCTTCGTGTCCTCCATAATCAGGATGCGATCGACACCCGTACCCTCGGGACGCTTCTTCGGGTAGGACAACCCTTCCACCACCCAGAGGCGGCCGCGCTCGTCGAAGCACATCGCGATTGGCTGGACGACCTTCGGCTCGGCCGCGACCAATGAGACTTGGAAGCCTGGGGCAAGGGACATCGTCTTCATCGCCTCGGCCGGAGTCTGACCCGTCTTATAAGCGGAAGGGGCAACGTGCTCGACCGGCCCGGGAGGCACGGCGGCTTGAGCTAAGCCAAAGGAGACGATGAACGAAAGAATCGAACGCATGGGGTTGACCGCATAA
>Ga0136642_1000658_pt1 | contig 16739 bp, 15 predicted proteins | sample LowCatLa1302831Y_FD_115313 | JGI IMG/M metagenome (GOLD analysis project Ga0136642, IMG submission 115313) | Freshwater microbial communities from Lower Cathedral Lake, Yosemite National Park, California, USA - 13028-31Y | ecosystem: Environmental > Aquatic > Freshwater > Lake ... | reverse complement strand
GAAGGTCCTTCGTTTTCCATATCGTCGGGAGAAGGAATTTGGTTCCCCATATCTTCAGAAGGTTCCCGAGTTTCCGTGTCCATGGGCGTTTCAGCCGCCGCCTGTGAAAACATTTGACCCAATTTCGCAAATATATTATTTGTAACTTTCTCAGAGACGTCGTCTGCCAAATCGGTAGAAATTCCATCTAAAAAATTCTTGGCATTATCGCCTAAATTCGACCCACCTGAATTACCTCCACGTTGGCTGCGTCTACGATAATTTGCTCTTTTTTTAAACGTTCTGTATCTTCCCATTTTATATATACATATATAAAGATATTCCGAAGCCCGAAGTTTACTTATGTTTTTTACAAAAACAATTTAAACAATCCTTCCAACATATTTTATCTAAAGATATGCCATCTCTCTTGCTAATTGAAAAAACCGGCGTTATAAAGGAAATTTCAATGAATCAATTTGCTGAATCGGACTTGTATAAAAAGGCTGGATTTAAGACCGTCGACGGATTCAAATGCCATACTACATGGAACGTCGACATTGACGACGAAAAAATATCAGTATCTATTTACGGAAAGACGGACGGTCGAGCCAATACCGAAAATAAATACGATTTCCCACCACCCGTTGATAATAGTCTATTCTTTGGATCTTGTATTTTAGTGAGCCGTGACGAACACGGTGAAGTATCTGATCTTACAGAAGATATTTGGGATAAGGTATATGAATATTTATTCGGTGGATTTGAGGACTTGGGTGACGAAGATTCGGAAGTTTCTGATGATGACTCGGAATACGAAACCGCTCCTAAGACAAAAACGGGTTATGTGAAAGATGACTTTGTGGTAGATGATGAGGACGAGGAAGACGACGAAGAGGAAGACGACGAAGACGAGGACGAAGAAGAACCGGTTGCTATAATTAAAAAATCAAAGATCAAGAAATCTTCGACTAAAAAACCGTCTATTCCGGAAAATATATTCGCTTCGGTGTCCGAATCTCCAAGTGATGGCTATTTAGATTGTGGCACCGAGCTTTCGGAGGAGGAATATTTTTCATAACAAGAGTAAATAATAAAAATATATAAAAGCATCTAGTTTTTATATATAAATGTCAACGTCCGGAAATCCTCTAATCACTGAAATCGATAGCTTGCAATCATTCCAAGAATTATTAAGTAAAAACCCCGGGCTCGTTATTATCAAATTCGGAGCCGGGTGGTGTGGACCGTGTAAAAAGATTGAACCCGTTATCGATCAATGGTTCAATTATTTGCCCGCCCTAGTTCAATGCTGTAAAATCGACGTAGATGAATCGATTGAACTTTATGGATTCCTGAAATCGAAGCGTCGCATCAATGGCATTCCTGCTGTTATGTGTTACCAGAAAGGTAACCTGAACTATATCCCAGATGATATGGTAGCAGGGGCGGATGTAGACCAAAATAATGCGTTTTTCCAGAGGTGCTGTCGGCGTTTGGAAATGGTGGAATCGCCTAAATCTTCGTCTTTGGATTCAACCGCGATCGCGAATATTGCCTGAAATAATTAATATCATATGTAAGTATATATGGCGAAAATGAATATGAAATGGATAGCGGTGTTTTTTGTCGTCTCATTTTTAGCTGTCTGTATATATTCTGGAGTTAAAAACTTATTTGGAAAACGAGAATATTATAGCACAAAAGAGTCTGATGATCTCGGTGCTACATTATCTAGTTCTGGTAAAACCGCCGCATATTTTTATTCACCATTATGTAGTTGGTGTACTAAAATGAATTCTGTATATGATAATGTGAAACCAGCTTACAAAGACGTGAAATTTATAAAAATAGATGTGTCGCAAAATAAGGACTTGGCGAATCAATATAAATTAGACGGATTTCCTCATATCTTATTTTTCAAAGGATCAGATGTGGTTGGATCTAGTTCTGGATATGTAGAAGAAGCTATTTTAAAGACACGATTAGACGAAAGTCTGGGATCAAAGGCGAGCGGACTACCTATTTCGCAAAATCCTACGCAGAAATACTAGAATTTGTTCTTGGTTTTTTGTTACCGCTTATGCTAACAAAAAATATAAAACAAAAGGCTTTTAAATGCCACCATTAATATTCAGCGCATAAGGATTTCCTTTAAGAGCGTTCAATAAATCTGGAGAAACTCGATCGGTTTGCATTCCCGAATACAAGGACTGTTTTCCCTGAAGACGACCCATGGTTTCCATGGAAGGCGGCGGAGCGGGCATCGAAGGATTTACCGCGCGACTGTTATGTAAGTAAGCATCTTTCGCTTTTCCGGTCATATTTACATTACCGTTCATCAAAGACATATTTCCGGGAACCATACGACCGTCGATGGTGGAAGCCTTGATATCATTATTGCGCTGGCGATATTCCGCGTCATACGGACGGGTTTGACGAGCATTGGATCCCGCACTTGAGTTTCCAGCGTAATAGAAATCGGATTGATTCATCCGTTCATTAATAACGGGTTGTTGTTCAGTAACCGCATACGCGCCGCCGTTTTGATTGGCATTTACATTCAAATGGAATTTGGATTTCTCGGTGGTTTCACGAATAGTTGTTCCCGGGCGATCGGCTGGATTGAATAAATAAGACGATGTCACCTTAGTCGCGGGATTTTGATAAGGACGCAAATTTCCAATGGAATTTTCTTTACGAGAAGGGCGTACTGCGTCCAAGAGAGGGGCAACAACGGCGCCGATGGCGCTACCGAAAGCACCGAAATAATCAATTTGATAATTCGACGAACGATTATTCGCATACGCCTTATTTGATTTGATACCATAGTCCGCCACCATGGCTCCGCCACGACCGACTGAACTCACACCAGACACCGGGAATGAAGGCAAATCATGGTGTTTGGATGGCATATATTCACCGTCCACGTATGCATTAGAATTCGCCACGCCAGCACCACCCGCATAAGATATCGATGTATCCATTCGGCTTGTCGCTCGATCAATCGGCATAGATTGTAACGTCTGACCTTTCTCTAATCCGGTCGTGGTCATCAACCGGTCTTGTCCCATTTCAAAGGCGCGTTCGGGTCGATTTTTTTCCATCTGACCAATGGATCCAAGTGTTTTTACGTAACTCGACGCCGGACCCTCATATCCCAATGTTATATTTCCTCCAGATTTTTGGTGGTTCGCCGTTCGCAGTTCATCTACCGTCTTGGGCATCCATGTTTCGCGTGCTAACATACCAGAATTGAAACCAGCGGCACCTTCGGTCCCATAGCCCAATCCTAAACCGGGTGCCACGCGCTCTTCCTCGAATGGTTTCGCATTCGCCATATTCATGCTAGGGTTAACGCGGGATTGGAAAAAATCGTTTTGATTCGGTGCACCATATGCCCATGCAAAATTATCTCCGGGTGAAAAAAGCGGAGATTGTTCTTTTTTCTCAATTTGCTGTGAACCTGTTCCTAAATAATTATCCATAAGGGACTCAGTAGAATTTGCCTCAAATTGTCGGCTTCGGATTTTGCTACCGAAATAGGGGACCATGTTTTTATGATTGAAATAGTCTTCGTCTACCATTTGACCAGTCAGTGAATGGTATTTGCCCTCACCCTTGTTTCCAAGCTCATTTGCAAAAGCGTTTTCTCTCGCATTTGGGTTATAAAATTTATCAGTCCATGCGGCACCGCCGTCGTACCGATTGTCGTGAGTAAGGCGACTCGTCGAATCTAATTCTGTATTTTCAACGGGGAATTCATTGGGAAAATTAACATTCGGTATATTCGTATTCGGAAGATCATCGCGGGCTCCGAATCCTTCCTCAATTGCCAAGTTATTCTTTGTCGTCTGTTGCTTAGATACAACATATAACCCGGCTAACGCCATTAATGGTATCGCAATTTCCATCTTTATTTACTACTATAACATAATAAATAAAATAATTGAAGCAGCTTGCTTCACTCATCCAACAACATAAGCGCCATCGCCGCGTAGTTATGTAAATCCAATAGTGTATCTCGAATACCCTCGTCATTTACTAAATTAACCCCATTCTTTGTAATGGATAGCGATCTCTGTATTTTATCTTCAATCCGCATAAGAACCCCGATGACACCATATTTCGAAAAGGCATCTCCATAGTCAGCGTTTTTTCTCGCAAATAACTCTAATGCGTTTTTTTGTATTTGTTTCATTTGATCGACACGACTGTTCTCCTTACGAAGACCGTAAGGAGAACAGTTCTCTAGAGATTCTGTATTATAATTCATTATATATCAATAAATATTATTGTTTTTATATTATTTATGATAAATTTACCGATTCAATCTAGAATGATCCATGATGACGGTTTTATGGTAATCCTTTTCCAAGATTCGCGTTTGAATATTATCTGGGAATCTCTTCTCTAAATTCGCCTGGGGATTAATCCATGGCTCTTCCCATCTGGGATGTTCCAACGAGCGATATGACCAAGCGGGATGAGTTGCGCGGGAGTCTTCGACTGTAGGATCAGCAGAAGGATAAGATGGCATAGAACTCGACGCCGCGTGAGACTTGTAATCGTTCGATTCGGGATCGCGATCCAATTTGCGTGTCATTCCAAACAGGTCGCTTTCCAAGCCGATTGTATTAGTCTGCAAATTCGCTCCCCAGCGTTGAAGTCTCAACTGTGGATCTTGGAAAAACGGCAAATTAATTCCCGGTCCAGGTGTATCTAAATAATATCGTTCCGCGAAACTCGACATCTCCGATTGTTTCTTTATTCTTAATGGGTCATCGTGGTATCTTGTAAATGACATGGTTATATACTTCAAATATAAAAATCTGGGTCGAAAATAATATCATTATCCACCGAAAACCCAGGAAATTTATAATAGTTTTTCATGGAGAAATCTTATCATGAAAAACGGTAAGAAATTATAATTCCCCGAAGGGCGGGAGGGGATTCTGATGACCGGGGGTTCCCTCTAGAAAATAAGATTTCACACTTCTACTAGAGTTGTCACAATTGTAACGTATATTTGTCTGCATATTTGCAGCCATTATTTAGGAGGGTTTTCTCCTCAAGTAATACAAGGATTTGGCGAAAATGTCTTGTCCGTCGATTTGTCTGAATATGATTGTGAAAAACGAGAGTGCCATTATTACGCGACTCTTGGAGTCAGTTTCCCCCTGGATAGATTCTTATTTTATATGTGACACAGGAAGCACAGACTCGACTGTTGATATAATCCGGGAGTTCTTTTCGGAACGGGGCGTGCCCGGGGTTGTTGTGCACGAGGTTTTCCAAGATTTCGGATATAATAGAACGTATGCTTTGGAAGCATGCGCCGAGTTGTCCGCGGACTATTTGCTCTTACTAGATGCCGATATGGTATTTTGGGTGAACCCGGAAATCGCTAAATCGCAATTCAAGTCCATGGTTTCTAGCAGCGATACACACTATGTTTTCCAAGGCAGTCCTACCTTTGATTATAAGAATATACGTATTCTTCGAAACCGAATCGACGCCGTGTATCGTGGTGTAACCCATGAATATTTGGATATACCTGGAGTTATTAAAAACAACGTCTTTAAAAAAACCGACGTATTTATCCAAGATATCGGCGACGGGGGTTCGAAATCCGATAAATTCGAGCGCGATATTGCGCTATTAACGCGCGGCTTGGAACAAAAACCCAATAATTCCAGATATACGTTTTATTTGGCGAATAGTTATCGCGATTCCGGTCAATACGAAAACGCCATTGAGCAATATAAACAGCGTGTAGAACAAGGCGGCTGGATCGAAGAGACGTGGTCGAGCTACTATAATATCGGGGTATGTTATAAACACAAAGGCGAACCAGAGCTTGCTATATATTGGTGGATGCAGGCATTCCAGTGCTATCCCGATCGCTTGGAAAACATGTACGAAATTATACGTTATTATCGAGAACGCGGCGATAATCAATTAGCATACATGTTTTATAAAACGGTGAAACCAGTCTTGGAACTAAAAAGAGGAACGCCTCTAGATCACTTATTTTTGAAACGCGCTGTTTATGATTATTTGATAGACTACGAATATACTATTTTCGGATATTATTGCGCGGTTGATCGCGTAGAACTAGCTGCAATATCGATGCGCATATTATCACATAATGAATTGCCTCATCCTATACGAAAAACGGTTTTATCTAATTATAAATTCTACGCGCCAAAAATAATAGACATATCAACAAACGATTTATCGAGCTTTATAGGCGTAACGGAAGAAGACGGATTTTATTCAAGCACTCCGAGCTTGGTAAAAATATCCGATACCGAATTATTAATAAACACGCGATACGTAAATTATATGATAGATAGTAATGGATATTATATTAATAACGGGACTTCGATTGAATCCAGAAACTTATTAACAAAGATCAAAATAGAAGAAACCGGGTCTCTCGATAAATCTTGGAAAAAGGTCGATGAAATGTGGTTAAAGCACGACCCGAGCAACGACGGATTTTACGTGGGACTGGAAGATATGAGATTATTTAATAATAACGGCATAATAACCTATAGTTCCAATCGCGTTTTACCGTCTCGTAAAATTGTTATAGAAACCGGCGTTTTGGATTCAGAAACGGGGGTTACTATAAATCCGACAATCTTGGAGGCATCGAATCAAACTGACGTAGAAAAAAACTGGGTTTTCGCGGGAGATTCCAAGATGATATACGGATGGAGTCCTCTTATCATAGGAGATATATCTGGAACGAGATTTACGAAAGTGAAAGAGATTCAAACTCCCGTTTGTTTCAAAGGAGTAAGGGGGTCCACCAATGGGGTTTCTCTCGGCGACGAACTCTGGTTCATTTGTCATTTAGTAAGTCACGAAAAAAAGAGACATTATTATCATATGTTTGTAGTCTTGGAAAAAGATACATATCGAGTTAAAAGATATACCGATCTATTTACATTTGGAGGCATTCGAATAGAATACACATTAGGATTTGTGTTTTTGAACGATGATATTGTCATTGGATATAGTTCGATGGATCGCGAAACCAAATATATGAGAATAGACATGGACAACGTAGAAAAATATATGTATAATATAAATGTTTGACGAAGCCACACTTGAATACTTAAAAAAATATGAAAATTGCAAGGATTATTGCCTAGAAGAACAAGATTGTATCGATGATTTAAAAAGTAAATACGAAAATATATGTTTAACAGAGGAACCTGAATGTTCTATAATAGAAACCCCCGAGTTTAAAAATTTAATAGAATTTTTAATTAAATTTATTCGGTTTCTATATTGCATAAGAAGTTATCATAATAACGTATATGACACCAAAATAATAACATCCTTATCTAAACTAAATCTTGATAGGTTTGGATTAACTTTGGATCAATTATCATGTGTGGATTTCCCAGGAAATGGAACATTCGCACCCGGATTTCCGCATATCTTATCGGAATATTTCAAAATAATAACCGCGATTGCAAGTGACCCAACTGACCCTAATAGAAAAACCATTATGGAAAAGTATAAAAATTTCTGCGATGATTTTCAACCATGGTCGAGGATGTTGGCTACATTTTTGAAAATACACGCCGCAAGATTATTTCCAAGACTAGTCATTCCTAATATTGAAAAACCCAAATTATACGGAACATTTATAATAAAAAGAGCTTTAACCAAGCGCGAATTTGATAAGTTATTGTTATTAGACAATTTTAGCGAAAGTTTAATTTACCATATTGAAAAAGAAAATACTCCGATAAGATCGATAACAAGAACCAAAAGTCTCCCTACAAATAAATCGAAAAGTAGATCTCGACCAAGGACACGACGTATAAGGTCTAGAATTAGAACGATATAATTCACACATGATTAATTGCGGCATTTTTGCAAGTTTGACCAAATGTCTTACGATGCCACTGCGTAATTCCATTCTCTTGAATCCCCTCCAAATGTGCTTTTGTTCCGTATCCCACGTTTTTATCAAGACCATAACGCTCGACCAACACCGGATATTGCTCGCACAACTCGGCAATGTAATCGTCGTGTGAGACTTTGGCTAAAATTGAGGCAGCCGCAATTGACGTGTATTTATTATCACCCCCTTCAATCGTTTCATGAGGAAACGCTCGAATCTCTTCCAAAACATCATCATAGACAGTAAATGGTTTGAAATCGTTACCATCCACGAGTAACATATATTCATTCGGATGCCTAGGGTTTCTCTGAAACCCCATTCGGGATATTTTCTGGATAATATCCCGAATACACGAATGCATTCCTCGAAACACAGCTTGACGAATATTAATATCGTCGATGACGTCGGGTTCTATATAATGAACCGACCAAGCGATACAGTGGGTTTTGATATATTCAGCTGTTTCTCGGATTTTCTTTTTAGAACTGAACTTTTTCGAATCTTTCATAGATCCATGGAGAAATTCATCGCCTTTAGGTAAAACGACTCCGGCGACATAAAGTCTTCCGAATAGCGGACCGCGCCCCGCTTCATCTATTCCTATCTCGTATTGGTTTGTGTCCTTATCGTAATATTTCGAAAGACTCATTGTTTAATTTCATGCGTGATTCGAAAATGAAAATCAATTTTTATCCTCATAGAATATATATTCTCGATTAAATGTTTAGTATAAAGCCAATTCATATTTTGATAGGAGCAGTAATTATTTTAGTCGCATTTTGGCTCTTTTCTTATTATAGAAAATCGATATTTGAAGGAGCCGCCAATTCCCCTCATATATTCTTAGACAAAGATTATGCCACAATATCATTTGATGAAAGTGATGGAAGTGTTACTATAAAAACCGACGGGTCCGATATTGTAATTTATAAGGACGGATCAATCGAAGGAGATGATTCAAGTCTCGTGAATAAATCCAAAACTTCGCAAGATGCATTCATATATACAAATTCCGACTTGGAAATAGCGATCATTTATATTTCAACGAATGCAAGTGATTCATATGTTTTGGTTATAGATTCTGGTAACTATGAAATTTTAGGGTATATTGCTTATGTAGACGGAAGTATGTTTGATATCCATGATTCTCAATCTGAACAAGAAGGAATAATATCTGTAGATGAATCGACCGATCCTATGAGAATTTCCGATGTCAAATCTAACAAATCATCTTATGGCAAAAAAGTTGGCGGGAACGAAAAGGAATACACTATGGGTAAGAATCATACCATAGATTTTGGATCGGATAATGTTAAAAACATGGACGCAAGAGAGTGGTCGATTCTAGTAGAATCAGACAAAGAAGAAAGTTTGGTTGTTATATGCAGCGATGATAGTCATTCCCCTGAATGTTATATCGCATTTACGTTATTTATGGTGGATGGATATTTATATGTAGATCCCGTTTCGATACACAAAAGAATACCCGAAGATGAGGGTGATGCTGAGGGTGAAGGCGAAGGTGAAGGTGAAGGTGAAGGCGACGAAGAAGAGGGATCGGCGCCTCAACAAATTGTAGATTTCTGGAAGAAAGAAATGTCGACGAATGATTACATTAAAAAGACTCAAATCGTACCAATGTCCTGCCAGACTTGCCCCTCTCAATGTGGAACTAAAAACTCATCTACACCCAATACGAATAACAACAATAATAATAATAACAATTCCCAAAACTCAGGAACTCCCGCGGCGCCAATTTCCAATTTTGCAAATAATACAGTAAATACGGCTGGAAGCGTAGCAAACAAAGCAATAGGCACGGCTGGAGGGGTAGCGGGCGCGGGGTTACTAGGAGCAGGGCTTCTTGGAGCAGGAGCAATTGGAACTGCGGGCGGAGTCGCCAATAATACAGTTAACGCAGCAGGCGGAACAATCGGAAACGTTGCAAATGCAGCGGGCGGAACCATCGGAAAGGCGGTTGACGCTGCGGGAAAGGCGGTCGGAAGTGTTGCAAATGCGGCAGGAGGTGTTGCAAAGAGCGCGGTAGGTGGAGCGACTGCGCTCGGATTAGGCGCAACGGCGCTTGGTGCAGGAGCAATCGGAACTGCCGGAAATGTCGCGAATAATGCGATTAACAAAACGTCTGGATTACTCAAACCTGACGGAAAGGGCGGATTCGTTCAACAGGGTCAACAACAAGGTCAGCTTCAGTATGACGAAAAAGGAAATTTGGTAATGGTGCAACCCGGTCAGAAAATAGGAGGAATGGCAATTCCGTCACAAGGATACAAATTTGCCTTTCCTCCCGTCATGCAATATCCTGGAATGCAATCGACGGAAATTCAAAGTAGCGATTTCGTTGCCGTCACTGCGGACTTTTCCAAGTTTGCTCATTAAAGACATTTCAACGTCGACCGTAACTGACGAATTCATTGATCCGTTTGAATCTATATAAAAATATTATTTCATTATAGTAAAGTAAATTATAATGAACGCGTTAGACTATTCGATAATTTTGGAACGCACGAAAATCGCAGAAGAAATAAAATCTATACTCACTTCTTTTGATAGCCAGTGTTCGAATGTTTCTTTCAAAAAGGGAATATATATATACGGATCTCCGGGTTGTGGAAAATCTCATTTTGCGGTAGAGATTCTAAAAAGTATGGATTATGACGTTATTAAATACGACGCGGGCGACGTCCGAAATCGAGCTCTTATTGATACAATCACCAGCAATAACGTATCAAATCGTAATGTTTTGCATATGATGAGCCGTAAGGTCAAAAAAATCGCGATAGTTATGGACGAAATAGACGGCATGAATAATGGAGACAAGGGTGGGATAAATGCGCTTATCAAATTGATAAGGCAAAAGAAAACCAAAAAACAGCGCTTAGAAAATGTTACCTTGAATCCGATTATTTGTATTGGAAATTATCACACAGACAAAAAAATCCGAGAACTCATCAAAGTATGTAACGCTTTTGAATTGAAAACTCCCACACAGCCGCAAATAAGTAAATTATTAGACACTATGATTAAAGGTAAAGAAGTCACGGATCTGAAACCCCAGCTCTTAGATTATATTCAAGGAGACATCCGAAAACTTACATTTATTCGTAATCTTTACGAAAAGAAGCCCCAGTTACTGAATAAAGAAACCTTGCAAAATATTTTTCAAACCAAATCGTATAATGACGATGCCAAAAAAATAACACAGGTTCTCATCAATAATCCCGCCCCTATGCAAGAGCACGGCATTTTGATGAATGAAACCGATCGCACTATCATTGCCCTTCTTTGGCATGAAAATATAGCCGACCCCTTATCCAAGATTCCCGCAAATAAAAGCTTCCCCTTTTATGCGAAAATCTTGGATAACATTTGTTACGCGGATTATATTGATCGTATTACATTTCAGAATCAAATTTGGTTATTCAATGAGATGAGCTCACTTATGAAGACGTTTTATAATAATAAATTATATCACGACGCTTTTCCGGAAAATAGGGGAAAGTATAATCCATCCGAAGTGCGTTTCACCAAAGTGTTAACAAAATACTCAACGGAATACAACAATTCACTTTTTGTTTACAACATGTGTCAAAATCTCGATATGGATCGTAAAGATTTGATTGCGTTTTTCCAAGAGTTGAGGTTGTATTTTAATGAAGGCGAAACTGCCGGGGATTTTACACAGGTTCAGGATAATATGGAACAATTAGACATATTATTTGAGGATACGAACGTTACCAAATTGGATATTCGACGCATGTATAGATATTTAGACAAAAACGTGAAAAAAGATAGCGCTGCGGCATTAGAAGATGATATCGAGGATGACGATGAATAATATCTACGGATTATATAAGACATGGTAAAATCAATGAAAAATAGGAAAAATACACTAAGGAAAAAGAAATCGAACCGCCGAACAAAAAAACAAATGGGAGGATTGGGAGGGGCACTACGTCCGCAATTCCATAACTACGAGGATATCGCGAAAATCGATTTTGATATATCGAAGACCGAATATGAAAAACGCGGAGATCAGCGAACAAAAGACGTAAGTCACCAACAATTTGGTCAAAAAAGGGATTATTATAAATTCTTGGAAATGGCGCAACGTAATATGGTAACCGATATGAAAACCATGTTACATAAAATCGGTGATTATGAGGTCTTGAAAAAGGTCGCCGTTAAATCCGACTCCGAAGTTCAGAACCGAGGAGAAAAAATGTGTAAATTTATGTATCTTATTCGTGCAACACAAGATATTACAGGACTATCAGTTTTGCATTTTATATGTAATAATGGAAGTCTACAGATGTTCGATTTAGTTTTTCCTTATTACATGACATTGTATAATAGCGCATTTCCTGAGCTTCTTGGTTATTATTTGAATTTGCAAACTAAAAAGGGAGATTTTACCCCACTTGATTTATTGGTGAAACCTATCGATAGAAAAGAATGGACGGGAACTGCCACAGGAAACGCATTAAGGGGTACTTTAGGAGCGTTGAAAAATTTAGTGGTTAACCCATTAACAAGCCTGAAAAATGCTGCGTCTACTACTGCATCGGGATTAAAAAGGGCTGCGTCATCAACCGTGAATTTGGGACAAAATTTGAATTGGGAACGCGTACGTATTTATTGTCTTATGCGACAATTTGGTGCCGATAAACCGGGTGTAGAGGACGCGGCTCAATATGAAAAGGAGTTTGAAAAAGACAAGAATTATCGTCTTCTATATGCAAACAATTTACACCGGTGAAGATTCAAGGGTGATAAACGTCTTTTGGAAATTCGTAGATTATATAATATAATACTAAAGGTTGTAAAACACACATAAAACCTATTTTATGTGTATATAATAAATGGGAAAAAACGCAAAAAAGAAAACGCCGTTTGTAAGTGTATGTACTCCGACGTTCAATCGCCGACCTTTTATTCCGACCATGTTTGAATGTTTTCGTAACCAGAACTACCCGAAATCGCAAATCGAATGGATTATCGTTGATGACGGAACCGATAAAATCGAGGATCTAGTCAAAATGTCGGGTATCGAACAAATCAAGTATTTTGCCTTGGACCAAAAACTTACACTTGGAGCAAAACGCAATTTCATGCACGAAAAAACGCGCGGCTCCATTATCGTTTATATGGATGATGACGATTATTATCCACCCGATCGCATTTCCCACGCTGTAGAAACCCTATTAAAAACCCCCTGGGCATTATGTGCCGGATCTAGTGAAATATACGTTTACTTCAAACATATTCAAAAGATGATACAATTTGGACCCTATGGACCGAATCATGCTACCGCGGGAACGTTTGCGTTCCGGCGTGAATTATTGGCGAAAACGAGATATGACGAAACCGCAACGTTCGCCGAAGAAAGAGTGTTTTTGAAGAACTATACCATACCCTTTGTTCAATTGGATCCGTTGAAATCCATTTTGGTGTTTTCACACAATCATAATACATTTGATAAACGCACACTTTTAGAGACATCGCCGAATCGATTTATGAGAGAATCGGAGAAAATGATCGATGCGTTTATCAGACTAGACGCGGAACAAGGAATCAAACGATTTTTCATGGAAGAAATCGATGGATTATTAGAAAATTACGAGCCCGGTGAGCCTAAAATGAAACCCGACGTAATGAAACAACTGAAGGAAGTAGACGAACAACGTAAAGCGCAGCTACAGATACAACAACGGCGTCAACATATAATCGAAAAACCGGGAGAAGCTCCGAGATTAATGACGGCAGACGAAATCGCGGATGCGCTATATGCGCAAAAGAAACTTAATGGTCTATTATTGGATAGAGTAAAGATTCTAGACAATTTGGTCCAAGACCAACGTAAACAAATAAGTGATACTTAACAAAGTCTCGCTACATGGAGATTTTTTCCTTATACTAGCAGGGAACCTACAGTTCTAAGAGAAGCCGCGCTTCTCGAATTGCGACCCCTTCCTTTTCTCTAGAAAAATATTTATAAAATTCTGTTAGCTTTTTGGAATAGACAATTTTTAGTTTAATTCTTGAAAACGCCAAGAATTGAAATCGAGAAACCTACCGTTTTGAACTACCTTATACCAACGATCTAACTACATTTATCCTCACGTATCCATACGTTCGCAATGTATTTTATTCCGCTAGTAACCGGCATTCCGGCATGCAATGCATACGGATGGCAGCGATTTCCGTTCTTTTCCAAGGGGTGGAATAATAAACCACCGCATTTTTTGGGTTTATATTCGCGGTTCAAATTCGGAAATCGTGTGGCGCCGCCTTCGAATCCATCAGATAAATAGATCAACATTGTAATTACACGCTGCCCTCCACGTTTTTCGAATTCAACGCATCCATCAACCGCGTCGCAGCAGGCGTCGTGGTGTTCGTTATAATACCCATCCGCCTCGTATTTAACGACCTGTATTTGTTCCGCGTTTTCAAACGGTTTGTTTGCCAATTTACAGACCTCTTCAATAATTTTTTTTATAACAGGGTCTGTTTTCTCAAGCCAGGCAGTTTGACTTTTACGAACCATTGTGTCTTTTCCACTTACTACCATACTGTCTTCAAATAAGGGCGTGGCTTTTTCTAATATATAATCCGCTTGTTTTTCTGTAATAAATCCAGGATACTCTACCGGCATAATGTATTCATCCGTGTCTTTCGCGTAACCCCGACCTTTGGTTGAATCTATAAACGACTCTTGACTATTATAAAACCAGTACATAAAAAATACTACAGCAAACAATGCTACGTAAAAACCCGCTCCACTAAATGATATTTTTCTACCTTTCATAATCTCTCTCTATAAAAGACACATATTATATTTTGTATAATACAATACATAATAAGATTTAGAAAAGCCACTTAATTTTCAGGCATCACTTCAACAATCCTAAATTCGCCAAATGATCTGCCCGCGAATTATCTTTTCTTGGAATGTCGCGGTATTCAATCGTCGTTATTCTATTCGCCAACTCTTTCGCGACTTTATAATACGCTATTAGATTCGGATGGTTAACTTTGTATTCCCCGCGCATTTGTTTTATTACAAGTTGACTATCTCCGTTAATTTGTAATACATCTATACCCAACCCAACTGCCATTTCCAAACCCGAAATAAGACCCATATATTCAGCGTGATTGTTGGTTATTTTTTCGCCCACGTAGAGTGATGTGGTTGATATTTCTTCGACGCCTTTGTAAATAACAGCGCCAGCTCCTCCTGGTCCCGGGTTTCCTTTACTACATCCATCAAAGAACATTTTATATTCATATATAACGGGAGTTTCGATTATTGCCCCAAAAAGTTTCGCAATATCACGCTGTATAACCACCATATTTTCCATTGGTTTTACACTAATGAAGGTATATATTATTTGAGTCCCGGGGTTAACTTCAATTTTTGTAATGTCTCCGTAGCTTTTCTCAGATTCAAAACAGAGTGAATATTGTCATATTTTATTCTCATTAAAACGCCGATAAGGACTATTAGAACAACGTTGATAATAATTAGCCATGTATATAAATGTTGAAATGCCGAATTTACGGCTCCACCTAGACTGTTTATATTTTTCATAGTCGCCTTTTCGGCAAATGGTATGCTATATCCAACGCGGTAGGTATTTATTCCATTTATCAAGATAAACAACATGAATAGCTCGAACATATAAACATATGCATATCTCACCGTTTTCTTTATGAAATTATAAATATAAGCTACCCATGTCCGCTTCTCCGGATCACACCCGTTTTCGTCGTTTTCTTTATTTAATTCGGATATGTTTGATATATTCTCGGCAACCGCGGTGAAAGTTGACCCCAAATTAAACCCATTATACATAATAATCGCGAAAAACGAATAGAAAAAGAAAAATCCACATATTGCAAACATTCCAATTGGCGCGCCGATCATTATAATGCTGATTATATAAAAGCAAAATAGGACAAAATAAACAATTCCGGCTATCAGCGATTTTTGCCACCACGGTTCTGGCTGTTGTAGTGCGGGGTCGGGTTTGTAATTTTTCACACCCCACCACCATAATGAACCGTAAACGAGAATAAATAAAACAACCGATATACACAGAAGCGTTGGTGTAAATTTATTATGAACCGCGTTAAAAAAATCGTTGGTTATTTTTTCAGCAAATCCGCCTCTTACCATATGTAAAAATACGATTGCCATAATAAAAAATATTACAACCTTGGATGTAATGTATTTTTTTATTATGGGTATTATTTGAAGCAAGACCCAATCTAACGTTTCAACCGCTCTTAACGGAGGTCCCAATAATCCATACGCAAAAGAACTATTTTCTTCGTAATATGTCAAATTCAATTTATATTGTTCCCTTGGTTCCAAGAAGAACATTACGTAATACCAGTTATATAGAATCAACCAACTTAGTAAGACCGTAGTTACTTTGATTATTTCACTAGAAAACGTATCAATCTCGGTTTTGGTGGCGTGATTTTGCGTTAACGCTTGTGATGTATTTACGACAAATCGTCGGTATTCATATTTTGCGTCTATAATAAACTTTTTTAGTTTTTCGCTCCCCAAACTGAATGTGTTTTTCAATTTAGAAAACATCAATTTCGAAGAGTAAGACAATTGGTTCACAGAATTGGTAATGCTTTCTTTCGATGAAGCGGTTGCTTTTTTTGATTCGGCTGTTCGATCAGCGGGTGTCTGTATAGGAGGTTTCGCGTTTATATCCTTCGAATAATCAAATGCCGCTTTTTTATATTCGAGAAGCTGATTTTGAAGCTCTTTAATTTTATCTTTATTTTT
>Ga0136642_1000657_pt1 | contig 16741 bp, 12 predicted proteins | sample LowCatLa1302831Y_FD_115313 | JGI IMG/M metagenome (GOLD analysis project Ga0136642, IMG submission 115313) | Freshwater microbial communities from Lower Cathedral Lake, Yosemite National Park, California, USA - 13028-31Y | ecosystem: Environmental > Aquatic > Freshwater > Lake ... | reverse complement strand
CGTGATCATTGCGGTAAAGCTCTTTGTACATGCGACATTCTAACTCGTCCGGTTCTCTCTTCAGGATGTGCTTGTAATTTGTGGTCAGATTATCAAGATAGGCGTCCGTTTCTTGCTTCAAAGCAGTGACGCTCTCTGTGACTTGTGGGCTGGTTAGACAAATAGACCCACTTTGGATTTGTTCAAACATATACTGTTCATCATCGGGTTCGATCGTGCTCATGAACATGTTATTATATACTGCCCGTATAGCTGTCTTCATCTGTTCTTCATAAGCGGATGAGCCGATGAGTTCGCTTGTGATCGTTTCGATATAGTCGGGCTCATCAACAGCGTAGATGTATTTCTTGATATAGTTGATCTCTGAGATTTCAGCGGCCGTGAACTCCGAATACAATGTCTTCACAGCATTGAAGTGAAGGCGATGATCGTCGTGTAGTGTTTTATAACACAACGTAGAGCTGGAAGCATATAGTTTCATAAGCTCGGGAGCAGAGATCTCGCGGCCAAACTCGGCTAAGAAGTCTGATTGTATTGCATCGATGCGCACGTTGCGGAAGAGATTGAATTGTTGGATGAGTGATTGCAATATGTGTTTGGGATTGCTCAGTTGCATGAGAATGGCGTTGATTTCGCTGGACGTCGGCTCACATCCATGTACTGTAGACCATGTGGTCTTGATTTCGTTGATGATGTTTGTGGTTCCATATATCGCAGATGGTGTCGTACCGTTAGTGATGTCTGCGTTGAGCTTTTCGATGTCATAGGACTCGGAACTTATGAAGTTTTTAAGATAGAGTTGCAAAAGGTTGTCCGGGATGTCATCGTGATTCACCATAGTGTAGAGGTTTCGAATGACTGTTTCGTACTTTTGGCTGAATACAGGTAGATTCTTGATATACGTCTTTATGATAGCATCGTCAATAATGCGACCAACGTTCCCTCCCCCCAATTCTGTCATGAATGTAGCGAACGGCTCAGTGGCATCAGCTTGGCCGATGATATTTGTATATATCACCTTGAACCTAGCAGACAAGTAGGCACGGTATTCTTGCGAATTGATAATATAGTTTTCAAATGCGCTGGCTGTGCGTGATGATGGGTTCGTGCATGCTCGTAGCCATTTAGCATAAAACGGCTTGTCCAATGGGACAGTGAAATATTTAGAATAAATGGCATTGTATTGAGTGAGTTCGTCGGCCATTATATGAATCAAAATGAGGTAATTGTGTTTAAGTGCTAATTTTCTTCAGCACGATCGTGCATTCTTTTCCGACATCGGCTGTTAGTTTATATGTGAATTTTCGTTGTATGGTGGGAAGAATGATCGTGCCCTCAGAATATTCTCCTGTGCGCACATATGCATTCATTCGGTCCACATAAGGCTTCAGTTCCTCATACTCGTCCAAGCCAAAATATTTCAACTTGCTTCTCAACTCAATGCAGTCTTTCACGCGTTCAGCGGTGTCTTTAATCTCACGAGTCGACATTCAACCTTTAATCTTTTACACGATAATGTTTAAACCCGTTCGTAAATAAAATTATACAGCTGAAGTGTGTAGAACTTCATCGTCATCGAATGCAGCAACAAACCCAGTGAGTGTTCTGTTAGTTTTCATATGGGTCATAGCCAGAGAAAAGAGGTTGACTATCTTCAACACCATTTCGGGTCCTCGATGGTCTGTGTCTTCGCATCCACGACTTGTTGCATGAAGAAGATTGTTAACGATGTTTACAAACGCTCCATTCTGAATATAACTTATTCCATTGATGAGCTCGAATGAATCGACAACCGCATTTTGTATGGGGATCGGCGTAGATAGAGTCTCCATGACGATGTTTTCTATCCGAGAATCAGGGAAAATGTCGAGGCACTTCTTTATCGAAATCGGTGCACGACATAGGGGGCAAATCGGATGCATCATCTTTCCGAGGCATTCTTTGTGAAAATAATGACCGCATGTGAGCTGGATTCTTCCATCTCCGCAATGCATCTCACACAAACATATCGCACACTCCTCCTTGGACTTCATGAGATTCATGTGTACGCGACACACATGGAGCCCGTTGTATTCATAGCTTCCCTTCCACTTGCATTGCTTTCCAGAAAGCGTAATTGCTGTACACTGCGACGCCATTGCTTTCTTGTCTTAAATTGCATGTGTTCCTCTCTTTAAATGAAATCAATATTGAGGAAGACCATTCGACCAAATAGAACCACTGCGTTGTCGAGGATTGGGTGTAGTGACATTGTCGCACATGAGAGGACCTCCATTGATTCCTGTGACGTCAATTGCTTGCTTTCCATTGCGACCGTCACTGATGTTGAAGTGCACGTATTCGCCTTTGTACATGGTCTTGAAAGAGCTGTTAAGAGGCTTCAGACCTGAATGATGGACAAAGATATCTGTACCTTTCAGATCTCCGGTGCAAACCCGAATGAATCCGTAGCCGAGCTTGGAATTGAACCATTTGCAATTCCCGATGTATTCGCCATATGGGACATCTTCACGGGCTTCGATGACAACATCGTCGCCATTGCACGAATCCTTCCTAGTAGGAAAGGTTGTTGTATAGTCGTTGGTATTCATATCGTTTAATGTGGTAAACGTCATCATTCTTTAAATCAGTTTGGAGAGCATGATGGCATGCGGTTGAATCCTCTAGTTTTTAAAATGTGAATGGAATAATCTTGTCGCATGAAGCTGTTAATAGCTATCATTATCATATTGCTGATATACGTGTTGTATAGTTATACTACGCGTTATAATAAAGACTTTCAAATCATACAATCGAGCATAGGTAGATTTTCACCAGATATGCTTCTTGAAAAATCGCCTATTGTGATAGATGACCGAGTTGTGAACCCATATGATCTGGCAAATGTACTCTTCAGATATCATTATACATGGGTGTATTCGAACAGGAATAACAGTACTGCTATGTATCGGTGTGGCTATGCAAAATACACCATCATATATAACAATACCAACGAAAAACAGATTGTTTCATTAATTCATCCCAAATACAATGAGTTATTGTCGTTTACTGGGGTGGATGAACATTATGTCTTGGCTGAAGCAGCTCCTGAAACGGTGCCTTATACGGACATCATTTTACATCAGAATCAAACACTAGTTGTTCCAGTGAATTGGACAACGCGAATTGAAATCCCACTCAAAGAGATTTATCTGTATGATGTCCTTCATTGGCTTAGTGCTTCTTGGAGGAGGACGACGAAGGCTTTGACTTCGAAGCCGATGCCTTCTTCGATGATGCCTTCTTTTGTGGAGCCGGTGCCTTTGCAACAACTGGTTGAGAAGCAGGAGCCTTCTTTGACGACGATGGAGCCTTCTTTGACGACGATGGAGCCTTCTTTGACGACGATGGAGCCTTCTTTGACGATGGAGACTTCTTTGACGATGGAGCCTTCTTTGACCGTTTCCCCCCAACAGCAGTCGCGGCTTTCTGTCCCTCCGCGTCAACTTTCGACTCGGTAGTAAACGTTGCATTTAATTTCAGATTGCCATCTTCGGTAATTTCAGGTGTGCTAGTGTTGATCTTTAACGACTCCAAATCAGGGAGTGAAGTAGACACTTCGTTATTTTTGTCTTCGACGATAGCAAGAGGCTCTTCTTCGACAACAGCAGGAGGTTCTTCTTCGACAACAGCAGGAGGTTCTTCTTCAATAAGAGGAGGTTCTTCGACGACTGTAGGAGTATTTTCTTCAAAAACTGAAGGCTCTTCGACTGCAGCAAGCGTTTCTTCAGCTGCAGCTGGCGGCTCTTCCAAAGCGGCATTCACAAACTCTTGTTGTTGCGATATGTTCGTCAAAACCGGGATGCTTAATTTGTTGGATTGAACTTGTTGGTTGATCCAATTTAGAAGATCTTCTTTTTTGATGTTTTGTGCCCCATTCGGATAATCAATAAGCACTAGCTTTGCCAACATAGATTTGGAAACCTGTGTTTTAGTGCCAATTTCACTGAAAGGAGCAATGTTCCGATTGTGGTATTGCAAATAGTAGATATATGACCACATATGTTGCTTAGGGAGGTTGCGCATTTGCAGAGGGGAAGCCTCAATCGTGCCAGATCGATTTAGCAATCCATTCAATAGCAGGAACCCGATCGAACAATTGACATAGCGCATGCCAACTTTGAAATCCTTGCCAAACAAGAGGGTTTCTCTTGCTTTCTTCTTGGCTCGAAGCTTGTCCTTCTTGTTCTGCTTTTGTTTCTTAGGACCGGGGCTCGATGATCTGCTCGATTTCTTTACCATTTTACAATTAACATACATTATTATCTACAAAATTGTTAAGCTTGTTAATTTCAATATGATCTGAAAGATATCTGTTATGGGTTCGATGTCCTCGGATACGGACGACCCGTTTAATTATAGGCGCCTCTGGGATTTGTGGTTTGTTATATGAAGCCTCCAACAAAGGTTCAAATAAATAGTTGCAATCACCTTCAACATGAATAGGATTCTTGTCTACATATTGCTTGAAATAGGATAACAAATGTGGCTTATACATACACGTGATGTATAATATAGGTAAGCGTTCTTCTAGCTGTTTATGGGATACGATGTTACATGAGAAAAGATCTGCCATGACCTGCAGTGTAAATGTTCGGTTTCCTACCTCGCCATCGATGATTACGAGATTCCATATCAACATTAGAATATGCTGACCAAATGCATCTGATGTTACTGGGCACTTTGTTGACAGCGGATGCTTTAACGTGCTTAGACTAAATGTGCTCAACAATGTATTGAGAATTTTCCATATCGAGTCGAGAGTTTCACTTACTCCCAGTTCCAGTTCGTTGATCAGTTGCAAGAGTTCATATAGTAGAGCCCGAGCAGGCCTGATAGCGTGGCGCTTGATTAGTGATGCGAGCGCTCTATCAAATGGACGAATCTTGTGAATATTTCTCAACGAGGCCTCGTGAAACAATTCGTTGTTGTTGAATGACGGCACTACTTCTTGAATGGGTAGAGCACTCAGCGATTTCGCGAGGTCTGTAAGCTCGAGCATATGTGTTTTGCGGTTTGCACGGGATTGACGTGCTGATATTTTGGCATTAAATAGCCACGCTTTGTAGCCCCACGATAGAGAGTCTTCTTCGGGTGTTAGGAACTTTTGTGACCATTGACTTATGAGGGTCCCAATCGTCTTAGGGATACCAATCGACTGCGTGCAGTCGCCAACAGCAGTAGTGATGGCGGCGGCATTCCCACCAAACACGGCGACTTTGAGAGCATCTCTTTTTTTAGATGTCATATGTGCATTACAATATGGGGACCGAAGTTTTTATGCAAATCGAACGGAGAAAAAGTATAGGAGGTTTTATTAGTAATTCGGACTTAGAATTAAGAAGAGCACGTCTTGCAACCGGGCTTCCATTTGCAGCCAACGGCTTCCTGGGTGACCTCTTCCTCTTCGCCATTATCTGTCGTGGGTTTTTCTACCACAGGTGTCGCAGAAGCGAGTGCCGCCTTTGGCTTTTCTTTCTCGATGTTGGACTTGCCCTTGCGCGGGTCGATGGTGAACTGTTGCGCAGTAGCCTTGGGCTTTGTGCGCAGGTAGTACATTCCTGTCTTGAGACCCTTTTGCCAGGCATAGAAATGCATGCTGCTGAGGCGTTTGAAGTCGGGGCTTTCCACAAAGAGGTTCATACTCTGGGATTGACAGATGAAAGCTCCGCGATCCGCAGCCATGTCGATGACGACCTTTTGTTTGATTTCCCAAACTGTCTTGTACCTTTCACGGATGTCTGAAGGGATGGACTCGATGCTCTGAATGCTGCCCTCGTTCACCATGATCTGTTCCCGGAGTTCTTTGCTCCACAGTCCAAGCTCCATCAGATCGGCCATCAGGTATTTGTTGACGATGATAAACTCCCCAGCGAGCGTTTTGCGTTTGTACAAGTTCGACGTGAACGCCTCGAATGCCTCGTTGAACCCCATGATTTGGCTTGTGGAGGCCGTTGGCATCGGTGCGAGCAACAGGCTGTTGCGTAGACCATGTGTTTTGATGTCTTCTTTCAGAGCAGCCCAGTCGTAGCGGTCGCTAGGTTTGACCCCCCACATATCAAACTGGAGAATTCCTTCAGAAGCAGGGGAACCTTCAAAGGTACTGTATGCACCTGGCCAGCGAATGTTTGTTTCACAAGGCTGTAAATTGAGATGTTTGATGATGGCCATTGCTCGCTGATCATCAGATTTTGCAAATTCAGCCACGAGCTCCGCTCTCTTCTTGGAGATCTCCATAGATTGTTCGAGTGCTGCATGATACATCGTCTCGAATATGTCTTTATTGAGCTGCGCAGCTTCTGAACTGTCGAAAGGCATCTTCATGAGAGCAAACACATCCGCAAGACCTTGGACGCCAACGCCGATCGGACGATGCTTGAAATTGCTATTGGCCGTTTTGTCGATCGGGTAGAAGTTGTTGTCGATGACCTTGTTCAGGTTCTTCGTGACGATCTTGACCATCGCATGGAGCTTGTCAAAGTTGAAGGTCTTGTCGGAGTTGACGAAAGACGGTAGACACAGAGAGGCGAGGTTGCACACGGCGACTTCGTCAGGAGACGTAAATTGTTGGACTTCACAGCAAAGATTTGAGCTTTTGATCGTTCCTAGATTACGCTGATTCGTCTTGAAATTTGCGGCGTCTTTGTACAACATATACGGCGTTCCTGTCTCGATTTGTGACTCAAGGATCTTGAACCAGATATCTTGAGCCTTGACTTGTTTACGGAACTTGCCGGCGCTCTCGAATGCCTCATACTTCTCTTTGAACTCGGGACCATACACGTCGGCCAGACCCCGACATTCGTCAGGGCACATGAGGCTCCACATCCCGCCGTCGCGCACGCGTTCCATGAAGAGATCAGGGATCCACATGGCATAGAACAGGTCCCTGGCTCGATCCTCCTCGTTGCCGTGGTTTTTCTTGAGGTCGAGGAAGGCTTCTATGTCGGCGTGCCACGGCTCCATATAGACGGCGATGCTGCCGTTACGTTTTCCGGATTGGTTGACATAGCGCGCCGTGTTGTTGAACACGCGCAACATGGGCACGATGCCAGTCGTTTTGCCGTTGGTTCCGCGAATAAGGGAGCCCGTCGCACGCACATTGTGAATGTGGAGCCCAATGCCGCCGGCATATTTGGAAATCATAGCGCAATCTGAGAGCGTGTTATAGATTCCTTTGATGGAATCGTCCTCCATTTGGATCAAGTAGCAACTCGATTGCTGAGGGATGTTGGTCCCAGCATTGAACAGCGTCGGCGTGGCATGAATGAACAAGCGTTTGCTCAAGCAATCATACGTCTCAAGAGCATCTTTAATGTCGTCTCCGTGAATGCCGATCGCAACGCGCATCCACAGGTGCTGGGGTCTCTCTACGACAGTTCCATTGACTTTTGTGAGGTAACCACGCTCAAGGGTCTTGAACCCGAAGTAGTCGAAGTCATAGTCGCGTTCATAATGAATATAGGAGTTCAGTTTTTCTTTATTGGCAATGACAGTTGAGTACAGCCTGGCGCTCACAAGCGGATTAGGACAGTCGTGAATGTCGCGGTTGTTGTACAGAGCCGTAATAGCTTCCGAAAAAGACGGGGATGTGTTTTTGTGGTGATTGGAAATGATGATTCGTGACGCGAGAAGCCCATAATCAGGGTGCTCCGTAAGAAGAGAGCTGCACATCTGAGCAGCTAACTCGTCGAGTTGGCTCGTTTTTACACCATCAAAGATGCGGGAACAGACCTTTTGGGCGATTTCAAAGACGTTGACGTTCAAAGAATCCGACAGCGTTTCAATGCGACGTAACACTTTGTCAAACGAGACGGTCTCATACGAACCATCGCGCTTGACAACACGCATTACTGATTTAGTAGCGGACGATTTCGAAGGTGAATCCATAGAGAGATTGTGTGATGTTCGATCAATATAAAGAAAAAGGAGCAAAAGGTTTAAATCAATTTTTTGAGAGTTTGTTTTCATCATTCAGCGAAATCGTCGTCGCGACGAACGAACGAATACGCGGTGAGTGTCTGCGCCTGCGGGGCCAGCGTTGACGTCGCTATGTTGAATGTTTCTGATGCAGATCGTCGTGTTCGTACATTGATGATTTTAGACGAAGCGACGGTCGGCGGCTCGATCTCGCGATCATAGAGATCTTTATCGGACCGGTACACAAGAATGCGATCCCAAATTTGTTTCAATTCTGTATATTTGGATGTGATAAACTCTTTGTCACGCGTGACACGACGACAATTAAAGCCTACGAGTTTCCAATAAGTCGGACTCATCGACACGACACCAATCGACTTCAAGCGTTCAGACTCTGTTTCAACCCATGCTTTCACGCTATCCACAGAAGCGTCCATCAAACCATAGGAATAGCTAGACGAAGCCGCATCTGCAAGCAGGTATTCCATAAAGACCCCTTTCTTGCACTTGTCTTTTGAATAGATTGGATACTCTTCGTGGGAGTCTTCATCGAATAGCTCGATAGAGTTGTACTCCACAAATCCGCATTGAACGAAATCGCAGTCGTCTAGGTCACAAACGTCGAGTTGCCCCTGCATCTGAATATAGTATTGTTCTAAGATCTCTCCATTGAGTTTGCTGCGGAACGGGCATTTTATTTCCACCATGACTCCCAGGTCATTTATGCCATCGGGTGAAGCCCCAAAGAAGGGGACCTCAGGATGTTTGAGGAGCCCGAATTCATGTACCTCTACATTGTTGAGAGACTTATAGATTTCATTTGCAACTGGCTCATACTTGACACCCCATACTAAAGGCGGTAGGTTAGCATTAAACGTATCGGGTTTAAACCCACATTTCTTTACGATCAAGTCCTTCTGCGATCCGAATTTTCCAACACCCAGAGCCTGAGCCATGTCGCTAGCTGTAATCAATGTTTGGCGTGTTTCGTACCAGATTGGCGTTCGTTGTTCTATAACTGGGATCTCTCTCAGCTTGGTCAACAGCGCCTGGTGGCGTCGGATATCTGCGAGGCGTGCTTCAACACATGTCTTTGTTAGAACAGTGATAGCAAACGGCATACACAGGGTGTAAATCGTGTCTGCAAAATCAGGCTCATCTGGGGATATATTGAGAATTTTTGTGGCATGAATATAGGCTTTATCAATCAAAGTTCGTTTGCAAAGACTCATCTTCTTTGTATCTGTCTAAAAATAAGGCGCCAGCTTTAAATCAAATTTTTCAGTCAATCATAATTGATCGATTGCTACATAGAAGTGTAGTGTCATTCCTTCTTCGTTCTCAGGAGACATGTTCTCGACAGAATGCATCCCGCCATCTTCGATGTATCCTACGTCTCCTTTGAAGTAGTCAGCGTCACGTTGTTTAGGGCGATATTCTGTGATGCGGCCATTCATTACTCGCCACACGCATAGCTTTCCAGTGTGGGGATGCATGGGGAGGATTTGTTCGGGTTCCCAACGCCATAGAGCAACCTCTGACACGTCGTCTTTATAGAGAGAGTGTCTCCCTGTTGGAGAGTATTTGTACGCACTCATGCACGTAGGATCTAATTCTTTCATGAACTGAATCATCGCGGCTTGTCGTGTAGCCCCTCGATTCATTGCCGACTTCATGCTGGGGAGCCACAAGTTGAATGGAATCACTGCTGGAAACATATGTTGATATACAAAAATCACTTAAATATACGACATATAATTTAACAAACACCGTAATCTGAATCAATGAAGTCTGCATTGGAAGGATTCTCAGGAGTTATCGTAGGTGTTGACGAGGCTGGTCGTGGTTGCCTATTTGGCCCTGTGTTTGCAGCGGCGGTGATTTGGAATCCGGCTTGCACACATCCACTTCAAGAGAAAATCAAAGATTCTAAGAAGTTATCGAAAAAGATGCGTATGCAGTTGAAAGAGTTCATCGAGCAAAACGCCGTTGCGTATGCAGTCGGGAGCTGCGATCATGAAGTCATCGATGATGTGAACATACTGAATGCAACTCATATGGCTATGCACAAGGCATTGTTGGGAATTCAAGCGCCATTTGATCACATCCTTGTAGACGGGAATAACTTCAAGCCTTTTACAAAACCGCATACATGTGTAGTGGGTGGAGACAATGAATATATACAGATAGCCGCCGCCAGCATACTAGCAAAGACGTATCATGATTTGCATATTCAGGAACTGGTGGCGACGCATCCGGAGCTCAATGTATATGGTCTCGAAGGACATATGGGCTATGGTACTAAGACACACATTGACGCTATAAAGCTGCATGGAGCCAGCCCATATCACCGGAAAACGTTCAAACCCATGAGAGCAGACGACTAGACGGAATCAGTGCTAACTATTGCACCATTTGCAGGTTTCAACAGAAGGTTATCCAGGCTTTTCAGAACAACGTCTATAGTTAAGCGCTTTGTTTTTGCAAGGTCCATGTCTTTGGTCAATTCGGTATCAACTGTCCCATCTATTTGCAACAATGATACTGTGTTGTCACTGCCATCGATTTCTGACGCCATCATAGTGGTCATTTTGCTAAGAGCATTCTTCGCAATAATATAGGAACCTGGCACAGCACTTGTCTCATCTATGTTGGCAGCTCCAGAGCCAATGTTGATAATTTGCACGGGAGTCGTGGCAGATTGTAGTACTATTTGTGACATATAGATTGGAGCATGCATGTTGGTTTTCATTTCGGCATCCCAATCATTGTGATCCATTTCAAGCAGCCCAGATGTGTTATGTAGCTGGACAGCATTGTTCACGAGTATATCGATGCGCTGATGTTTTTTGAGCGCATACTGAACAAGGGCTTTGCATGCTTCATAGTGTCCGACATCTGCTACGTAGCCATCGACACCCAATTCAGTTTTGGTTTTCTCAACCCCTTCTGTAGTTCTTCCGTTTACGATCACTGCCTTTGCGCCCTGTGAAGCGGCGTGTTCGGCAATGGCGTGACCTATTCCCCGCGTTGACCCTGTTACAAGTACTACCTTCCCTTTGTATGGATTGGCATTGCCGAAAGCTTCGGTCATACGGTGTTGTGACCCGATATAGGCGACGGCTATCACGATTATCAAGCCTACTAACAAGGAAATTGTAGTAGCTGTGTTCCACGTCATTAAACACAATAGATATAAAATGATTACTTAAACATAATACTTCATGGGTTAAATATCCTATGTGTGGTATTTTAGCGTGCTTTGGCAATCAACGTGTGGAAGAATATAAGCATGCTTTTCCATCACTGCAACACCGGGGCCCCGACAATACCAGTTCATGTGTTGTTGACAATGTGTTTATGGGGTTTCACCGTCTAGGAATTAACGATCTGAGCGAAGAGGGTAATCAACCAATGTATTTGAATGGTGTGCATATGATATGCAACGGCGAAATATACAATTTTAAAGCACTTATTGAGCAATACGGATTCGTGATGAAGTCTCAAAGCGACTGCGAGGTCATCCTTCATCTATATCATCGTTTTCTCGAAAATCACGAAAACAACCATGAGGCAGCGTTGCATGCATTGTGCAATGCGCTTGACGGAGAGTTTGCGTTTTGTCTTTATGATTCTGATAAAAAGCGCTTGTTTGTCGCCAGAGATCCATATGGCGTGAGACCTCTGTTTGTTGGCTACGACGCTAAGTGTGGCGTTTATATTTCATCAGAACTCAAGGGTTTTTCGAAAGACGACATCGTCGTCGCGCATCAATTTGCTCCCGGCACGTTTGATATCTTTCAGATAGATCAAGATATGGCTCTCCTATGCAAAGAATATAAGTATCGTGCATACGATCACATGGAGAGACCGATGCAAGGTGCTGCCGATTTTCAGGCTGCGCTAAAAACCATCAATCTCAATCTGCGTGCGGCGGTGAACAAACGTGTTAGCAATTCGGACCGGAAGGTTTGTGCGCTTTTATCAGGTGGCTTGGACAGTAGCTTGGTGGCTGCCATCGCGGCGGAAAACTTTCCGCCTTATACGTTTGAGACGTTTTCCATCGGTTTGAAGGGGTCTACGGACCTAGCCTTCTCGCAGATCGTGGCCGATTACATCAAAAGCAAACACACGATTATCGAGTTAGAACCGCGCGATTTCTTAGATGCTATCGAAGAAACGGTGCGTGTTATAGAGAGTTACGACACTACGTCAGTCCGCGCAAGCGTCGGCAATTACTTGGTGGCGAAGTACATTCGCGAGCACAGCGACAACAAAGTAGTTCTAAATGGCGACTATAGTGACGAGGTGACCGGGGGTTATATATACCTGAAAAACTGTACAAATCAAGATGAGTTTGCTGCGGATTGTTGGAGATTGGTCGACAACATTCACTACTTCGATAGTTTGCGTAGCGATCGGACCATATGCAGTCAGGGTCTCGAAGCACGTACACCTTTTTCTGACAAGGCGTTCATCGAACATTACATGTCGCTTCCGCCAGAGTGGCGCATGAGCTATGATAAAATCGAAAAGCATATGCTGCGTCGTGCATTCTCTAAGGACAAACTGTTGCCGGCGGATATTTTGTGGCGGCGCAAAGAAGCCTTCAGCGATGGTGTGAGCAATCCCGAGCAATCATGGCATCATATTATTACAGAATACGTGGATAGGTTCGTCACGGACGAAGACTTTGCGACGCGTGCAGATACGTACCCTGTTAATACGCCGGCGCTGAAAGAGACACTGTACTATCGTCGCCTCTTTGATAAATACTATTCTTGTCCAGAGGTGATACCCTATTACTGGTTGCCTCGGTTTTGCGGGGATTTGAAAGATCCTTCCGCGAGAGAAATTAAACAATTGTATTAACTGTAGTATTAACTAACTATTCTAACTATTTACTAATCTTAAACTAATAGCATTTACAGAGAAACACCGAACTTGGCAACACGGTGAATGGTGCCGTCAGCAGCGAACTTGATGAACTCGAGCTCATCGCTGTCGTTGATGCGGAAGCCATAGCTGATCTTCTTTTGATCCTCCTTAACATAGGACAGATGGAAAGCACCACCCAACATTTCCCAGTAACTTTCGCTGCTGCTCTTATCCTTCTTGGCCAAGTCAGTGAGACCAGCGCTTCCATATTGCCACTTGATCGATTTCTCAGAGCGCTTATGCTTAGCCGATGTGTCGGTAAGTCGGTCTTCAATACCATAAATCTGGAGACCAGAGTTAGTATTTGCTTGGTCTTTATCATATTGAATCGCATTTGAGTCCAACGCAGCAGTGAAGATAATAGTGTCCTTGACGTTCAGGTCGTTAGTGGACACAGTGTTCAGCGAGCCTTGGATGATGACATCACCAAGGAAGCTCGTCGAGGCAGCATTCACAGTCAGTGAACCAAGGCCGTTATAGCCAGACCACACGTTGTCCGTGAAGATCTTGCTTCCAGGGATGACATCGACGTTGTTAGAGAACGAGGCAATTCCAGACACGATCATGTTGGCATGAGCAGTCAGGTTTTGCTTCACGTCGAGGGTCTTGGCAATGTAGGCAGACCCAGACACACCCATGTTCTGGCGGACCTGAGCATCACCCGACACACCGAGGCTGTTGCGGAAGGTGGCGAGGCCAGAGACGGCAAGGATGTTGAACATCTTGACGGCACCCGAGACACCCAACTTCTGGTGGAACTGAACATTCCCAGAGACACCGAGGCTGCCACGGAGGGTGGTCAACCCGGACACCGCGAGGGTGCTGAACATCTTGACGGCACCCGAGACTCCCAATTTCTGGTGCATCTGGACATCTCCAGAGACACCGAGGCTTCCGCGGAGGGTAGCAAGGCCCGACACCGCGAGGGTGCTGAACATCTTGACGGCACCCGAGACTCCCAACTTCTGACGGATCTGAGCATCCCCGGACACGCCGAGGCTGTTGCGCATGGTCACGAGGCCCGACACAGCGAGGATGTCGAACATCTTGACGGCACCTGAGACACCCAACTTCTGGTGCATCTGGACATCTCCAGAGACACCGAGGCTGCCACGGAGGGTGGTCAAGCCAGACACCGCGAGGGTGCTGAACATCTTGACAGCGCCAGACACACCCAACTTCTGGCGAATCTGGGCATCACCAGACACGCCGAGGCTGTTGCGCATGGTCACAAGGCCAGACACCGCGAGGATGTTGAACATCTTGACGGCACCTGAGACACCCAACTTCTGGTGCATCTGGACATCTCCAGAGACACCGAGGCTGCCACGGAGGGTGGTCAAGCCAGACACCGCAAGGGTGCTGAACATCTTGACGGCACCCGAGACACCCAACTTCTGGCGGATCTGGGCATCACCCGACACACCGAGGCTGTTGCGCATGGTCACGAGGCCCGACACGGCGAGGATGTCGAACATCTTGACAGCGCCCGAGACACCCAACTTATGGTGCATCTGGACATCTCCCGACACACCGAGGCTTCCGCGGAGGGTCGCAAGGCCAGACACCGCAAGGGTGCTGAACATCTTGACGGCACCCGAGACACCCAACTTCTGGCGGATCTGGGCATCACCCGACACACCGAGGCTGTTGCGGAGGGTGGCAAGGCCAGACACAGCGAGAGTCTTGAACATCTTGACAGTGCCAGACACACCCATGTTGCCCTTGATCTGAGCATCACCAGACACACCCAAATTCATGTGGAGGGTGGCGTTCTGGTACACGTCGAGAGTGTTCGACAAGCTAGCAGCACCCGAGACACCAAGCTTGCCTGCAACATGCAAGTCGTTGCCGAACAGAACAGCGTCCTTGAAGGTGAAGCCGTTAACGTCGGTCGTGTGGAGGGCCTGGTACCCGTTGCTGTTGTAAGTCGAGAAGTTACCGAGAGCAGTCGTCTTGTTAGCATCGGTAGGCTGGATGCTGAAAGCGTTGCTGTTGCGACCATTCAGGTAGGTCACCTTGTTGTCGGCGCTGTTCGAGAAATCGAACGTGTTAATGTCGTTGATGGTGATGAGAATCTTTCCAGAAGAACCGATTTCAATACCAGTCAAATCTTGACCATAGATACGAGGCAGCAAGACGGGACCGAAGATATTCTGATATGTGAAATCAGGGTATCCGTTGGGGTTGGTCGCATCTTTCATGCTGATCTTCTCATCGTTAAGTTGGCCATAGGTAATCGAGGTTGAATCAAAGTGCGTCGACATTGTAGGGTTGTTTTTATTGTAGATAGAGATAATAATACTTTTGACCTAGGATTAAAAAATATATTTTATTAAAAAAAAATAAACGCAAACGCACATACATCATCGTTTACATTTTTAGGTCATGTAAATGCAACCCACGAAAGAACATTTATATTCGATGCCTTCATGAACGACGAGCAAGTGATCTATGAAATCGCAATCACATGTTATTTTTGCAACAGTGTAGTTCCTTACAATGTCATCTTCTTGACGCATTCCATAACCAGCCAATGAACTAGACGCAATGAGGTCGCCGTTCCTTAGGGGGCCATTAATATTGCACACCCATATACCACCTTCACCTAAAGAATGAATGATTAATCTACGGTCGTTAGCCTCCTTTTCTACATCAAATGCCATGTTTCCTATCTTAAAAGAACGTGCCTTAGGTAAATCGTCTTCGAAACCACCTACGACCCCAAATACTCGCGGATCTTTCTGTTTAGTAGCGAGTTCTACGATAGGGATAGCCTCGTCCATCTCGATCATCGGTTGGTTCTTGAGGTTGTTGTATGACCCATTTGCAATGACAATCTTACCGATTATCCTGTCATCAAACTTGTTGCTATGAATTGTTGTAGAACACCGATGTTTTCCAGTAAAGTTTAGGACACTCGGGTCGAAGTCGTCCACGAAGCTGACGACAGTACCGTTCTTAGATATAAACAGCAGGTCAGAAGCATATGCATTGTTTGGGCGGTTGCATATTTCCCATGATCCTTTGCAATTAGCATTGCAACTGTTCACATATATACATCCATTCACTACCATGTCAGTGTTCGCAGTAAAAGCCGATGTGATTGTTACATTCGATAACGTTGCATTGCTAGATTCTATTTTAGACGCCACTATCGTTGAAGACGATATATTTGATGCAGCTATCGTAATCGCGTTAATGTCACTGTTAAATATAACATTGCCATTGTCCATGCCGAACGATATCTTTGCACCAGATGAGCAGAATGCCACATCTCCTTCAAATACAACAGGTAGTGTAAACATGGTCTTGTCTATTCCAAAAGAAGCACCGGGGACAATGAGCGAAGGCAAGTCGGCTGGGTTTTCAAGCGTCGGATATGTTTGATTGGAACATTCACAATATGTCCATGGGAGCGTGATTCCTTGGAGGACATTGCTGGCAATATTCGAAAGTGTAACTCCATTCATAGTGAGGTTAGTAACGTTGAGGTTATCGACTGTCAAGTTAGAATAGACTCCGTTAGATGACGTGATCAGTTCCGATGCAAAGCCGTTGGAGCCGAAAGCGATCTTGAACCCCGTTGAACAGAAGGATACGTCGCTGTCGAAGAATACAGGCTGTGTGAACAGAGTCTTGTCGGTGCCAAAGAGAGCGCCAGGGAGGATCAGCGAAGGCAGATCGGCAGGTGTTTCAAGGATCGGCTCTTTCTCATTACCGCAGTCGCAGACGGTCCAGGGCAAAGTAATGTTTTGGAGGACGTTGCTGGCGATGTTGGAAAGTGTGACACCATTGACTGTAAGGTGGTTGACGCTAAGATTGTCGACGACGAGGTTAGAAT
>Ga0136642_1000656_pt1 | contig 16805 bp, 18 predicted proteins | sample LowCatLa1302831Y_FD_115313 | JGI IMG/M metagenome (GOLD analysis project Ga0136642, IMG submission 115313) | Freshwater microbial communities from Lower Cathedral Lake, Yosemite National Park, California, USA - 13028-31Y | ecosystem: Environmental > Aquatic > Freshwater > Lake ... | reverse complement strand
TTGGATGGCATAGTTTTTATTGATCGGTTATCTAGTGAGATTCGCAAGCAAGCAATGCGAGATATCCGAGAATCGGATTGGTTCAACGACCGGATGGATTCTGGCAAACAGGTCCAATTTAAATTGAGTCCTCACAAGACAAATGGGCTGGGGATGTAATCAGTGCAAATATCCGTAGCTTCCTCATCGCTAGTCTCCATCCCGGTAATTGAAAGTATCCTTTCTAGTGAACACACACTTGGTTCCATAATCACAAATCCCGATAAAATTGCCGGACGTGGCCAAAAAGTAGCACCAAATGACTTGGCAGCCTGGGCGAGTGAGAAAGGTTTGGAAGTTGCAAAGCCAGCGGATTCATCAGAATTAAATCGGCACCTACTTAGCGCTCAACCACAATTGATTGTCACAGTAGCTTACGGTCGAATAATCCCTGTCGAATTATTACATGGTCCGCGTTTTGGTTGGATCAATGTTCATTTTTCTATCCTCCCAAAATTACGAGGAGCCGCACCGGTTCAATGGGCCATTTTGAATGGGGAGACGACAACTGGTTATACAATCTTCAAATTGGATAAGGGGATGGATACGGGTCCAGTCTATTTATCCAAGGAAGTAGATATTGGACCGAATGACACCACACCCTTTCTTTTAGATAAGTTGGCGCGTCTTGCTGCCCCTGATGTTCTTGAATTGGTCTCAGTTATTGGAAAAAGTAAAGCAACTCCACAACCACTTTCGGGAGCAACTTACGCCCCCAAGATTTCCAAGGAGTTGGCCCACTTGGATTGGGGCGCACCTGCTGAAAACATTTTGCGTCGCGGGCGGGCGCTAGAAGAAAATCCAGGAATTTGGACCACTTTTGCCGGCGAGCGTATTTCACTCTTTGGACTATCTGAATCTCTTGTGGCAAATTCGCTGCAATTTCCTGGGGAAATTGAGTTAGTTGCTGGTGAATTACTGGTGCGCACTTGCGACAGCGTCGTATCTGTTTCGCAAGTTACCCCCGCGGGCAAGAAGCGCATGTCGGCTGCGGATTTTGCGAGAGGTGCCAGGCTGCAACAAGGATCCAAATTTGAGTAAATTCGAGCAGGTTCGATCAGGTGGCAAACCAAAGCCTGACGCTTCTCGCTTACTTGCTTTTGATTTAATCTCTCAAGTTAATCGGGAGGGTGCCTTTGCAAATATTCGTTTACCAGAGCTTCTGCGCGCGAGTGAACTTGCAAAACGCGACCGCGCTTTCGTTACCGAACTTTCCTATGGGACGCTTCGAATGCAGGGTAAACACGATTTCGCGATCCGGGCAAAAATTGACCGGCCGTTTGAGGAGCTAGATCCAAAAATCTTGGACCTACTTCGTATGGGTATTCATCAGATTTTCGAAATGCGTGTGCCTCTTCATGCGGCTGTAAGTGAAACGGTTGAGTTGGCTCGCAGGGTGGTAGGGGAGTCAAAGGGTTCTTACGTGAACGCGTTGCTTCGTAGCATTAGTTCGGATGAGCACATCTACGAAAGATTAGCGATCGATGAGAGTGTTTCAGAACTAGCAAAGATGAGCGTTCGCTATTCACATCCGGAATGGATCATTAGTGCTTTTCATGACCAACTTCGCGATTGGGCAGCCGTCGAGGAATTATTACAAGCCAATAACACTCCTGCCAAACCGAATATTGTCACGTGGCCAGGTAAATCCACGGTGGCTGAAATTTTAGAAACTGGTGGAACACCACTCTCACTAAGTGATTACGGCGTGCTCTCCGATCATTTACCTAATGAATACCCAGCAATAAGAGATAAACGGGCGGGAATTCAAGATGTTGGCTCCCAGCTAGTGACAGAAATTTTCTACGCGACAAACGCCCTGGGAGATTCCCAGTCATGGTTAGATCTCTGTGCTGGCCCGGGTGGTAAAGCGGCGCTCCTGTACAACTTGTTGTTAAGTGATGGTAGGGAATCAGATTTTCTCGCTAATGAACCTACCGAGCATCGAGCCGAGCTAGTAGCAAGAGTAATACCGCGCGATCACATTGCCCAGCTAGACGGTCGAGACAATAAGAGTTTTGGTAGAAAATTCAATCGAATATTGATTGATGCCCCTTGCACGGGATTAGGTGCGCTACGCCGACGTCCGGAAGCGAGATGGCGAAAATCTCTGCAGGATTTAAAAGAACTTGTGCCCCTGCAACGCTCTTTAATAGATAGTGCTTATGAAATGCTAGAACCTGGCGGCGTGATTGGGTATGCAACTTGCTCGCCACATTTGGCTGAAACGACAGCGCAAGTACTTGACGCGCAACACCGGCATCAGGATTTGCAGGTGTTGGATATTTCTACTATTTCACCGAGAGGTGCTACCGGTGTGAAATTAGATGGCACGCTTCAACTTTGGACCCACTTAAACGGGAGCGATGCTATGTTTCTCGCCTTACTTCGGAAACCATTTTAGGGGGCGAATTGATTCGGATTTGTCCAAGTATTTTGAACGTGGATCGATCGGTTTTGTTTGAAACGATTTCGGCAATTGAATCCGAGGCTGATCTATTGCATCTCGATGTTATGGATAATCAATTTGTCCCAAACCAGACCTTTTCATTTGCCGAGTCAGAAGTGATTATCAAGGAGAGTGACCTACCGGTAGATGCTCATTTGATGATTATTGATCCGGATGATCAGGCCTACAAGTACGCCAAGGCCGGCGCAGCTAGCGTCACATTTCACCTCGAGGCCAGTAAAGATCCACTGGTGACTATCGAAGCAATAAAGGGTGCGGGCGCGCGGGTCGGCCTGGCATTAAAGCCGGATACCGGCTTTGAAAAACTCGCTCCATATCTCGAATTTATAGATATGGCTTTGATTATGACTGTCGAGCCTGGTTTTGGTGGTCAATCCTTTATGCGTTCAATGATGGCCAAAGTTGAATCTGCTCGAAGAGAGATTGATTCCCATAATTTTAAGGATATCTGGCTCCAGGTCGATGGCGGGATATCCCTTGAGACGATTCTGATAGCGCGCACGGCCGGCGCCGATACCTTTGTTGCCGGAAATGCAATCTTTAATTCGACTAATCCAGTGGCGATGGTAAATTTATTACGCGACATCGCAGCAACTTACTAGGGTAAAATTCGCGTATGAAGCGTTTTGAGGAGTTGTGGAACGAATTAGTAGAGACCGCAAAGACGCGTCCAGAAAATTCACATACGGTAGCCGCGCTAGATGCTGGCATTCACGTTATCGGCAAGAAAATTATCGAGGAAGCGGGCGAGGTTTGGATTGCTGCTGAATATCAAAATGACGAGCAATTGGCGTTAGAGATCAGTCAACTTATTTATCACCTGCAAGTTCTCATGTTGGCTCGCGGGCTTTCGCTAGAGGATATATATAGAACACTTTAAAGTTCAGATTCAACCTAGAGATCGGATTGATGTGCCACTTCGAATCGCAGTTCCCAATAAGGGTTCGCTAGCTGAGAGTTCTGCCCAAATGTTACGCGAAGCCGGTTATCGCCAGCGCCTAGATCAACGCGATCTCACACTCTTAGATCTAGATAACGATGTCGAGTTCTATTATTTGCGACCACGCGATATCGCGGTCTATGTGGGCAGTGGTGAGTTAGAGGCGGGTATTACCGGAAGAGATTTGTTGATGGATAGCGGCGCTCTCGCAACTGAGATTTCCGCACTCGATTTCGGTAAAAGTACATTTCGATTCGCAGGTCCATCAAGTGCTAAGTACAACGAGAAAGACCTTGCTGGAAAGAGGATTGCTACCGCCTACCCTGGACTTTTAGCGCAATACTTGGAGAAGGCTGGTGTGAGTGCTGAAATTGTTCGCCTTGATGGTGCAGTTGAAAGCTCAATCAGATTAGGTGTCGCCGACGTTATTGCAGATGTTGTTTCCACTGGTGGCACGCTTAGAGCGGCGGGGCTCGCTGTATTTGGTGAAGTTTTATTGCAGAGTGAAGCAATTCTGATCGAACGTCGGGGGAGTGAGCGAAATAAGGCGGTAGAAACTTTGATGAGACGGCTAACTGGCGTTGTGATTGCCCGCCAATATGTTCTAGTTGATTACGACGTTAAATCTTCTGACCTAGAACGAGCCTGCCAACTAACTCCTGGAATTGAATCTCCAACGATCTCGCCACTACAAAAGAGCGATTGGAACGCGGTCCGTGCGATGGTTAAACGTTCCGATGTGAATCGAATCATGGATGAACTGTGGGAAGTTGGGGCAAGAGGAATTCTGGTTACGGATATCCACGCCTGCCGACTTTAAAAATTGGGCTTAACTAGTCAACGTGATCAGCTTGCACAATTTCATCTCGTGTAATTCCCATCAAGTAAAGCACGGTATCCAAATATGGTGAGTTTATTGAACTATCTGCGACTGCTTTCACTGCAGGCTTTGCATTGAAAGCAATGCCTAAACCAGCGGTTTCCAACATACCTAAATCATTTGCACCATCACCTATGGCAATAGTTTGATTCAGAGCAACGCCCTCTTGTTTGGCGAAATCCTTCAGCGCTTGCGCTTTGGCATCGCGATCAATGATTTCCCCGGTTGTACGTCCGGTTAATTTGCCGTTAGTAATCTCCAGGGTATTTGCTCGATAGAAATCAATCTTCAGCTCCTTGAGGAGTGGCTCAATAACGTTTAGAAAACCACCGGAGACAACGCCTACCTTGTGTCCCAGTCGATGCAAGGTTCGGATAAGAGTGCGGGCTCCAGGTGTAAGGGTAATCTCAGAGGCAACCTGGTGAAGAATAGTTTCATCAAGGTTGGCGAGCAGAGATACTCGTTCGCTCAATGATTCTTTGAAATCAAGATCCCCAGCCATTGCTCGCGCTGTAATGCTTGCGACCGCATCACCAACTCCAGCTTTAATTGCCAGTAGATCAATTACTTCTTCTTGAATGAGCGTTGAGTCCATATCAAGCAGGACGATTCGCTTTGCGCGTCTAGTAAGGCCGCCTTGTTCAACCGCTAGGTCAACTCCATGAGCGCTAGCAACCTGGGCCAGCTCACGCTGGATTGTTTTCAAGTCGGTGGCACTCTCTGAAAGGGATACATCTAACTCAATGGCCGTTAATGGGTATGAGGCTGTTCTGCGTATGCGTTCGATATTTCCGCGGCGCTCGGCAATTTTTGCCGCGATTGCCGCAATACCAGCAGGTTTGAGGTCCGCCGAAAGAACGACCACGTGAAGACTATTGAGTGAAGTAGAAGCGCTCTCGTGCCCACTATCCTGAAAATCAATTGCTACATCAAGATCCATTCGCTCAAAGGTTTCAAGCAAATCATCCGAGATAGATTTAGCATGTGCTGGGTCCAACGAAATAAGGCAGGTTAAAATCAAACGTCCACGGATCACGACCTGTTCAATATCTAAAATTCTGATCTGAAAAGGCGAGAGCGTTCCAAATAACGCTTCGGTCACCCCGGGCGAATCATTTCCAGATACAAGAATTAATCCAGTTTCTCGAGGGCTTATACCTTTTTGATCGTTACCTGGATTCTGTGAATTCACTATCTAAGATTATCGCGTACACCTGCTTAGATGATCACTATTTAAGGCTGGAAAAGGTATCTTTATGCCCGTGACCGAAGTTATCCATCTTGATAGCGTTACCGTTTCAAGAGGCGGCAAGAAAATCTTGGGCCCTATTTCTTGGACGGTAAGTGAGTTAGAGCGCTGGGTCATCCTTGGCCCAAATGGTGCTGGAAAAACAACTTTATTTTCGCTGTGTGCTACTCAAATGCATCCAACAACAGGAATGGTCCGTGTTCTTGGGTCCACCTTGGGTCGCGTCGATGTGTTTGAGCTTCGCCCACGAATTGGTCTAATGGGTCCAGCGATTATGAAGGCCCTACCAGAGGATGAAACTGTTCTTGACGTCGTTCTAACAGCTGCCTACGCAATTCTTGGACGGTGGCAGGAACCGTATGAACTTTGGGATGAATCGAGAGCACAAGCTCTCTTAACAACGCTAGGCGTTCGCGAACTCGCAAACAGGAAGTACTTCACTCTTAGCGATGGCGAAAAGAAGCGGGCGTTAATCGCAAGAGCGCTGATGGCTGATCCAGAATTGCTTTTGTTAGATGAACCAACTGCGGGACTGGATTTAGGCGGACGAGAGGATCTTTTGAAGCGATTCGACCTACTGGCGGCCGACCCCAAATCTCCAGCAACCCTAATGATTACTCACCATATCGAAGAGATTCCCGCCGGCTCGACCCATGCGCTGCTCTTGAAGAATGGCGAAGTGATTGCTCAAGGTGAAATTTCACAGGTCATAACTAGCGCTAACTTGTCGATCGCTTATGACATGGCGATAAATGTGAGCGTTCTGAATAACCGTTATTCGGCAAGCGCCAACAATTAATGTCGGAAATTTTGCTACCAGATTCCTGGCAAGTCGCACTTCCTGATTTGCAGTCGAAAATTTCCGATGTAATGGCGCAACTGGAGAATTCATCCATCAACCCAAAGAAAGATTTCGTTCTTCGGGCTTTTGATTTGGTACCGAATGATGTGAAAGCAGTGATAGTTGGACAAGATCCTTACCCGACCCCTGAACATGCCTGTGGTTTAGCATTTAGCGTCCCAAGAGAAGTTCGAAAACTTCCACCAACCTTGGTTAATATTCGCAAAGAAATAATCTCTGATTTGGGAATTCAAATTTCAGACTCTGGCGACCTTTCGCCCTGGAGTAAGCGAGGCGTAATGCTTCTGAATCGCACTTTGACTACGGCACCTGGAAAAAGTTTGGCACATTTAGCAAAGGGCTGGGAATCAATTACCGAGGACGTTATCTCCTTTTTGGCAAGTAAACCCGTGATATTTCTACTGTGGGGCCGGCGCGCCCAGGAACTAAGTTCGATCATTCCTGCGCAACAACAAATCTGTGGCGTACACCCCAGCCCGTTATCTGCCTACCGTGGATTCTTTGGGTCAAAACCATTTAGTGAAATTAATTCGAAGCTGGTGCTTCTGGGTTTGGGAGCTATCGACTGGACAATTTAGATACCAAGTTCAAATTGGTAGCGATTGAATTTCCAATTAAGAGTGCAAAGAGCGCAGTTCCGATTCCAAGGCGACCACCTAGGCTCCAGCCTATGAGAAGAGCGGTTACTTCAATCGATAAGCGCACTCGACCAACTCGGACGCCTGTTCTCCTATGCAGGGCTGTCATTAATCCATCTCTAGGTCCTGGTCCAAGCCCACACGTAATATAGAAAGCGGTTCCCGTTCCAACAAAACCAATCCCAGTTAGAACATATATAAGTTGCAGGACCAAATTGCTATCTACTGCTGGAATATGATCGACGCCAACTTGAATCATCGAAGCAATAATCAGAATATTCATCAGTGTTCCAAATCCGGGACGTTCTTTAAGGGGCCACCAGAAAATCAGGACGGCTGCGCTGATAGCGAATGTTGCTTGTCCAATCGAAAGTGGAGAGTGACGAGAAATTCCCTGCGCTAAAACTGACCAGGGCGCGTTTCCAATATGGGATTGGATTAGGAGTGAATCACCCAATCCGAAAATTGCCAGACCAAAAATCAAAACTAAAACACGAGGTATTGAGAGATCCCAGCGGCTATTGCCAGTCCAAGGCATTTGGGGAATTGTTCGAGCGGGTTTCAAAAAATGAATAATTCTCTCTTTAACGCGCGATGCCAGCATTAGGCGAAGATACCCTGAAGTGGTCGAGTATTGGTAAAGTTAGCAAGTGTTTATAGGCCTAGGTACGTTAATCAATGTACTTTGCATAATTACTGGGTCTCTTTTGGGTCTTCTAGCAGGTTCAAAATTCAAAGAACGTACCAGAGATTTGATTACTACGGTTCTGGGTTTCATCACCTTGTTGGTTGCGGCTGATTCCATTAAAGAACTTTGGAATTCTAAATTGGTTTCCGAGCTTCCAACTGGTGGTGCATTGCTAACGGTCCTTGCATCGCTATTGCTGGGTGCCCTTGTCGGTTCGCGCCTTTCTATCGAGGAACGTCTGGAGAGATTTGGCGTTCGACTAAAAAATCGATTCGATGCAAATGGATCATCCCCGTTTGTAGACGGATTTGTGAGCGCCTCGCTCCTTTTTGCTATTGGACCAATGGCAATACTTGGCTCGATTAGTGACGGCATGCGCACCGGTATCACACAGCTGGTCTTAAAAAGTATTTTGGATGGCATTACCTCAATTGCTTTTGCCGCATCACTTGGTTGGGGGGTTGGAGTGTCAGCGCTCCCGGTTGGCATTTATCAATTTGCCTGGACTGGAGTTGGGTTTGCGTTAGGCGCAATTCTTACTCCTTATCAAGTTCTGGCCATCACCGCCACGGGCGGAATTCTTTTATTAGGAATTGCACTACGTCTTTTAAAAATAAAAATAGTGCCGGTTGCGGATCTGCTCCCGGCACTATTTTTCGCGCCACTTATTGCAGCGCTAGTACATGCATTTCACTAACTTGCGTGGTTTGGGTGACTCTTAGAACTTGGTTGCCTCGATAACGAAGCGGTACTTAACATCGCTCTTCACGGTGCGCTCGTATGCTTCATTAATATATGAAGGTTCGATAACTTCAACATCACTGACGATATTGTGCTCGCCGCAGAAATCGAGCATTTCCTGAAGTTCTGGCATGCCACCGATCATCGACCCAGCGAGTGCACGGCGCTTTCCTAAAAGTGTTCCAGCGTTCACCGAGTATGGTTTTCCTGGTAAGCCAATTAGAACCAGCGTTCCATCGAGCTGAAGCAGATTCAAATAGAGCTCGACATCGATATCGGCCGAGACCGTGTTGAGAATAAGATCGTAATCACTTGCTAAGTTCTTAGACCAACCTTCGGCTTTGGTGGAAATGAAGTGATGCGCTCCCATAGCTTTAGCATCAGCTTCTTTGGCAGGAGAGTGAGAGAAGACTGTTACATCGGCACCAAGTGCGACCGCGAATTTGGTTCCCATATGACCCAGTCCGCCAAGTCCAATAACGCCAACCTTCTTGCCTTTCTGGGCTTTCCAATTGCGAAGTGGTGAGTAGAGCGTGATTCCAGCGCAGAGTAGGGGAGCGACGCCTGAAAGATCCAAGTTGGCCGGAATAGTTACGGCATATTTTTCATCAATCACAAATTTGTCACTGTACCCACCCATAGCAACAGTTTTTCCATCGCGCTCATAGCCGTTATATGTGCCGGTCATACCCTCATCGCAGTATTGCTGTAATCCAACGAGGCATGGGCCACATTTGCGGCATGAATCAACAAAGACACCAACGCCAATACGATCGCCAATTCTGAATTTACTGACACTCGCGCCAACTGCAGTGACGATTCCTGCTATTTCGTGGCCGGGAACCATCGGGAAAATTGCTGGACCCCATTCTTCGCGGGCTTGGTGAATATCCGAATGGCAGATACCTGCATAGTGAATATCCAAAGCAACATCGTTTACTCCCAATTCTCGACGTTCAAAGAGGAAAGGTTCTAATGGGGCACTCGCAGATAAAACGGCATAACCCTTGGTTTTCATAGTTCTCCTGGTTTCGTGGGAATCAGATGTTATTAAATGGTAGTGGATCAGGTACCGCAGCGCGTGATGACCGGGATGTTACCTTGCGCATATGGTGGCGTCGACAGAGGACCTCATAAGCGATTTCATCATTCTTGGAAACATCTCCGATAACAACCTGTTCACCTTCAGTGACCATGACACCGCCGGCAGTCCGGGCGTTGTGGGTGGCCCGACGACCACACCAGCACAGCGCTTCTACTTGAAGCGTTTGGACTCGATCGGCAAGTTCAACCAGTCTTGCTGAACCCGGGAAGAGTGCGGTCCGAAAATCTGTGAGAATGCCAAAAGCGTAAACATCAATTCCGAGTCCATCGACAATCAGAGCCAATTGTTCGATTTGGCTCGATGTGTAAAACTGCGCCTCATCGCAAATGATGAAATCTATTCGTTCTCCGTGGGAAAGCTTCTCGACAACGTATCGGTGGATTTCTAATTCCGGATCAACTTCAATGGCCTTACTTTGCAGACCTAGCCGAGATGAAATTTGACCGCGCCCAGCACGATCTTTATTCGTGAAGATGAGACCAGTTCGGCCGCGGCTTTGATGATTGTGAGCAGTTTGAAGTGCAAGAGTGGATTTACCGCTGTCCATAGTTCCGCAGTAGTAGATCAGCTCAGCCACAATTTCCCTATCCGCTTGAATTAAACTAGATCGAATCGGTTATAACACTACTAAAGAAATCTAAACGTGTCCGAGAGGGGACTTGAACCCCTAATCCCTTGCGAGAACTAACACCTCAAGCTAGCGCGTCTGCCAATTCCGCCACCCGGACGAGGTAATTTTCTTCTGGTTTGGTCGTCTGTACTGCACGTAGAGTATCAAGCGCCGCGGGAACGGCACAATCCGCGGGATTTTGAGGCAAGATATGCACATGAGTGAAATCGATTTCAACCTTCTTGAAGAGGATTGCATCAAGATGTGTCAGGAATTGATTGCGATTCCCAGCGTGAATTACGGGGAGGGTCGCGGCGATGAGCGGGCTGTCGCCGAATACGTGGCTGCAAAACTTGCTGAAGTGGGCATTTCTAGCGAGCTAATTGTCACTGGTGAAAATCGCGTAAATGTCGTGGCGAAAATTGAAGGCACTAACAAGTTGCGCCCTGGGCTCGTATTGCATGGCCACCTCGATGTTGTTCCAGCAAATGCTGCAGATTGGTCAGTCGATCCATTCGGTGGAATTATCAAAGATGGTTATATCTGGGGTCGAGGCGCAGTAGATATGAAAGATATGGACGCCATGATTCTGGCAGTCGCTAGAGCGTGGAAGCGCGCCGGATTTGTGCCGCAACGAAACATCCTTCTTGTATTTTTTGCTGACGAGGAAGCAGGTAGTGAGTATGGCTCTCGTTGGTTAGTAAAGAATAGACCAGAAATTTTCTCTGGATATAGCGAGGCTGTATCAGAGGTGGGCGGCTTTTCAGTAACCCTTGATACCGGGGATCGTCTCTATTTCGTTGAAGGGGCACAAAAGGGAATTAATTGGTTGAAGTTGACGGCTAATGGGTCAGCCGGACATGGCTCTTTTATAAACAATGAAAACGCCATCACAAGATTGAGTAAAGCGGTTGCGCGAATTGGTTCACACGAATGGCCTCAAATAGAAACAAAAACTGGCGCTAAGTTCTTCAAAAAGATTGCCGACCTGACCGGAAACACTTACGACCCCACTAACGTTCGACCCCTACTTAAGCACATCGGTGGCGCAGCCCGAATGATGGGGGCCACAATCCAAAACACTTCAAATCCGACGATGTTAGAGGCAGGTTATAAGGCAAATGTAATTCCACAGGCAGCAAGCGCTGTTGTAGATGGCCGATTCCTTCCGGGATATGAAGAAGATTTGCTGAATACGATTAAGCAACTAGCGGGTTCAGATATTGATATTGAAGTTTTGGTCCGCGACAAGGCGTTGGAAGTTGAGTTTGCCGGCCCTTTGGTTGATGCAATGTGCGCGGCTATTGCAGAATTTGATCCTGAAGGAATTCCAGTTCCATATTTGATGAGCGGCGGGACTGACAACAAGGCTTTATCGGATTTAGGAATTATTGGTTATGGTTTCAGCCCCGTGAAGCTTCCACCTGATCTTGATTTCTTTGCGCTCTTCCACGGAGTTGATGAGCGAATCCCAATTGATGGCCTGAAATTTGGCGTTAAAGTGCTTAATTCGTTTTTGCAGCGCTGTTAAGTGTTGTTAAGTAAGACGCGTTAATTCAGTGCTGAAACTTCATCTAGCGCCACGCGAACTTGCTCTGGCAGAACGACTTCTTCAACTGTAAGGATGCCGCGTAACTGCGCTGCAGTCCTTGCACCAACGATTGCACTTGTTACGCCAAAACCATCTCGAACCCACGAGAGCGCAACCTCAATAGGTGAGTACCCCAGACCTTCACTAGCAACGCAGACGGCGTCAACGATTCGACGCGAATTATCATCTAAATACGGTGAAACAAATCCGGAGAAATGCGGGCTTGCACCACGTGAGTCAGATGGCGATCCATTGCGGTACTTACCAGTTAAGACGCCTCGACCAAGGGGCGACCAAGCAAGGATGCCAATGTTCATCTCTAGTGCGGCGGGCATAACTTCAGATTCAATCTCTCGATTCAAAAGTGAATACTCACTCTGTTGGGAAATAATGGGCGCTTTACCGAAAAATGGATTTTGCAGAGTGGCCGATCTGGCTAATTGCCAACCGCTAAAGTTTGAGACACCGACGTAACGGGTACGACCGGAGGAGACTGCTTGATCAATTGCAGAAAGCGTCTCTTCAAGAGGAACCAACGGATCCCAGGTGTGAATTTGCCACAGGTCAATATGGTCAACGCCAAGGCGAGCCAGTGACTTATCAAGATCATTTAAAAGATTCCCACGAGAGTTATTCACGCAACGCTCGCCATTGGCAAAGGAAATACCGGCCTTTGTCGCGAGAATAATCTCATCGCGATTAGCCAGTGTTCCGATGAAACCACCAAGAACACGCTCTGAGTCCCCATCACCGTAGACAGCCGCAGTGTCAATTAAATTACCACCGGCCTCCAGGAAAGTCTTCAGCTGATCAGCCGCTTCATGTTCGTCGGTATCGCGTCCCCAGGTCATAGTTCCGAGGGCCAATCTAGAGACGCGAAGACCTGAGTTACCGAGCGTCCGCTTTTCCATGCCCTGACCCTAGCAAGCGGCCCGCGCAATAATCGGTAACCTTGCCTCGTGCGCGCCCCTAGTGAAATTTATCTAATTAGACATGGCCATTCCACGGCGAATCTAAAAAACGTCCTGGCTGGTCGCCTCGCTTCAGTGCACTTATCTCCTAAGGGCAGTGAGCAGGTTGGAAAATTAGCGGCCCGACTAAGTGAAATTGAATTTACAAAAATCATTAGCAGTCCACTGGATCGCTGCCTGGAAACCATGGCTCCAATTGCGAGCAGTCGGCCGAAGTTGCTGATTGAGAGGAACGAGGCCTTTTTAGAGATGGACTATGGAACGTGGTCTGGTAAGAAACTCCCATCGTTGGCTAAGAAGACCTTATGGAAATCGATCCAGGGCGCGCCAAGTACGGTGCGCTTCCCAGATGGTGAAAGTTTTAATGAGATGAGCACGAGAGCCTATGAAGGGCTCTTTGCATCTGCTCTGCCTGGAAAACGTATCGCGATCTGTAGCCATGGCGATGTAATTAAGATATTGCTTTCAAATATATTGGGAATGCATATAGATTCTTTTCAACGTATTAACGTGGATCCAGCCTCAATTTCCATAATACAAATTGGAGCTTCTGGGAACCGTGTTTTGCTTATGAATGACACAAGCCACCTTGATGCCCGAAAATCCAGTAACTCCCACTCTGTTTTGGGTGGCGGAAGTGGATAACCCAATTATTTATGAGCATGAATTCGTGGACCGATTTGTCGCAGGAACTGTTGGGCCACCGGGTGAACGTGCTTTCTTCTTGCAAGTTTCTTCACCAATTGGAACAAACACGGTTGCCGTTGAAAAAACACAAGTGGCAGCGCTAAGTGAAAAACTACTCGAGATGATCACAGAACTTCGGCGCAGCAAGCTTGCCAGTTTAGATGAGTTAGGCTTAGCGGCGGTAACAGATAACGCTAATTTGGATTTTCCGTTGGATGAAGAGTTTCGTGCCGGATTAATTGGTATCTCGTGGGAAAGTTCGCAGCAACGAATCGCAGTTGAGATTCAAAGTATCTCGGATGATGAAGAGATCGAATTTAACGATCCCGATGAATTGATGAAGATTCAAGATCAGGACCCACTTGATATCTTAAAGTTTAATATTCGCATCAACCAGGCCCGCGGGTTTTGTGAACGCGCTAAAGCTCTGGTAGCCGGAGGCCGAGCACCATGTCCATTCTGTGGATTACCCATCGATGGTGATGGGCACCTTTGTCCGAGGGCGAATGGATATCGCAGGTGAAATTGGCTACAGAAATTTCCCAGCTGATTGTGGAAAATGATTTAGAAATTGTTGGGCGGCTCGTGGATGCCTCAAATGCAACTTTACTTGCCCGGGTAACTCCAGAGATCCAAGTGATCTATAAGCCGATAGCGGGGGAACGACCACTATGGGATTTTCCAGAAGGCTCACTCGCGGGGCGCGAAGTTGCCGCTTATTACCTGAGTGATCTTGGAAATTTCGGTTTAGTTCCATTTACTACTCTGCGAGATGGACCCTATGGAATCGGAGCAGTACAGATTTGGATTGAGGTTGATGAAGCTATCGACGTGGTCGAAGAGGCGCAGCAAGAACTCTCGCAATTGCGGTCGATGGCGCTTTTTGACGCTGTGGTTAACAATACCGACCGGAAATTTGGTCACATTCTTTTTGTTGACAAGGAGCATATTTACGGCGTCGATCATGGAGTCTGTTTCCACGAGGAAGACAAGTTGCGCACGGTCTTATGGCAATGGAGCGGGGAACCACTAATGCCTGAAGAAATGGCGCAACTCCGAGAGGTTCTGAAAAAAATGGATGAAAGATATTTAGAAACTCTCATCAGTCAGCGCGAAATTTCGGCACTTCGTTTTCGCATCAGTCGTTTGATCGAGAATGGTTTATTCCCAGAACCATCTTCAGATCGGCCCGCAGTTCCGTGGCCACCGTATTAGAATTTGATACCTTCTTATTCGTTCTGAACTATGATTTGAACATGCGTAGCTGGCCAACAGTAGTAATTCCACCTCTGAACCATGAATTGCCACCACTGAAATTAGGCCTCACGGCTGGAAAACTTCCAGTAAGTAGCGCCGAATTCCGGATGTACGTTTGTGGCATCACGCCTTACGATGCAACCCATTTGGGGCACGCTGCAACGTACTTAACTTTCGATCTCATTAATCGCTATCTCCGCCTACAGAAGCGACAAGTTTCCTTTGTCGAGAATATTACGGATATCGATGATCCGCTTCTGGTGCGGGCAGCGCGTGATTCGGTTGATTGGAAAAGTTTGGCAACATCTCAGATAGAACTTTATGCAGAGGATATGACTGCGCTACGCGTCATTACGCCCAGCCATTTCGAATCGGTAACGGAATCTATGGATTTGATCATCACAGCAATTGCAAATGTGATCGAAAAAGGTTTCACATATTCCCTTGATGGCGACATTTATTTCAAGTCAAAAACTTTTTTGGCGCAATTGCCGATTCCTTACGAGCAGGCACTTGCAGAGTTTGCTGAGCGGGGCGGAGATCCAGATCGCGCCGGAAAAGAGGAACCGTTAGATCCAGTTCTCTGGCTTGCCAATAAACCGAGCGAACCAGGCTGGGACGCGCCTTTTGGTTTCGGTCGTCCCGGATGGCACGTTGAATGTTGCGCAATCGCCCTGCGTTATCTGCTCGGGCCAAATTACTTGGTCGATGAAATCGCTCGTGATTTCTGTATAGACCTGCAAGGTGGGGGTAGTGATTTAATTTTTCCGCATCATTTTATGTCCGCCATTTTGGGCAGTGTTTTGACGGGAAAGCCTTTCGCCGCGGGTTACTTACACACCGGGATGGTTGGACTCGATGGCGAGAAGATGAGCAAGAGTAAGGGGAATTTGGTTTTTGTCTCCAAGTTAATCTCATCAGGTGTTGATCCAATGGTGATTCGGTATGCACTTATGCAAGAGAAATATTCGGCTGATCGGATGTGGACCAATAGCGTACTTGCGACTGCGACTAGTAAGGTTGAAAATCTTAGAAGCGCCCTGGCGCGAATGGAAGTTGCAGATACAACTTCTGTGATTGAAGGAATTATTGCGGCGATGGCAAATGATTTGGACACGCCAAAGGCGTTAGCACTACTAGATGATTGGGCAAATGAAACTAGATCTGTTAGATCCATTACATCCACTAGTTCAACCATCTCAATGGATAAATTAGGCAGCGCGGGGGAGTTGTCCCGAGCCTTGGACTCCCTACTTGGTTTAGCTCTCTAGGGTAGCCTTCTCCTAAATGATTAAATCTTCGAGCCTTAGATCCGCGATGTCCTCGCGAGTAATAATTGCAGACGGTGCAATGGGCACGATGCTTCAAGCCGAAAATCCTTCGCTCGAGGATTTTCAAGGTCATGAAGGCTGTAATGAGATCCTTAACGTATCAAGGCCCGATATCGTAAAAGAAGTTCACCGGAAATATTTTGCCGTGGGCGTTGATGCTGTCGAAACGAATACATTTGGTGCAAATTGGGCCAACCTTGCTGAATATGGCATTGAGGATCGCATCTATGAATTGGCATTTGCTGGTGGAAAACTAGCGAAGGAAGTTGCGCAGGAATTCTCAACTTCGCAGCGGCCGCGTTGGGTATTGGGGTCACTTGGACCTGGAACTAAACTGCCAACGCTAGGTCACACGGAATACGACAAATTAAAGAACGCATATTTCATTGCGTCATGCGGCTTGTTGGATAGTGGCGTGGACGCACTACTGATTGAAACAACCCAAGACTTATTGCAAGCCAAGGCGGCAGTTAATGGCGCCAGAGACGCTATCGACAAATCCGAGCGAGATGTAGTTCTTATCGCCCAAGTTACCGTTGAAACTACTGGAACGATGTTGCTCGGCTCAGAGATTGGTGCGGCACTAAATGCGCTAGAACCGTTGAAAATAGATTTGATTGGCCTCAATTGCGCTACTGGACCTGCCGAGATGAGCGAGCACCTTAGGACACTTAGTAAAAATTCGACGGTCGGAATATCCGTGATGCCCAACGCCGGTCTACCGGTTCTCGGTGCGAATGGTGCGA
>Ga0136642_1000655_pt1 | contig 16807 bp, 15 predicted proteins | sample LowCatLa1302831Y_FD_115313 | JGI IMG/M metagenome (GOLD analysis project Ga0136642, IMG submission 115313) | Freshwater microbial communities from Lower Cathedral Lake, Yosemite National Park, California, USA - 13028-31Y | ecosystem: Environmental > Aquatic > Freshwater > Lake ... | reverse complement strand
TGCAGGTGTTGGTCAACATCAGATGTGGGCATCACAATTTGTTAATTACGAGAAGCCACGCACGTGGCTCAACTCAGGTGGATTAGGAACTATGGGTTACGCAGTTCCTGCTGCAATGGGTGCAAAGGTTGGCGCTCCAGATAAGGTCGTATGGGCGATCGATGGCGATGGTTGCTTCCAGATGACAAACCAAGAGCTCGTTACATGTGCGCTGAACAATATTCCTATCAAGGTTGCAATCATTAATAATGAATCGCTCGGAATGGTTCGCCAATGGCAGACCCTTTTCTACAACGAGCGCTATTCAAATACTGAACTTCATTCAAAGCGTATTCCTGACTTCGCAAAGCTTGGTGAGGCTATGGGTTGCGTTGGCCTTCGCGCCGAGCGCAAAGAAGATGTTGATCGCGTTATCAATGAAGCGATGGCAATCAATGATCGTCCAGTCGTTGTTGATTTCTCAGTGCACCGTGATGCGATGGTGTGGCCAATGGTCGCTGCTGGTGCATCGAATGATCTCATCACCGTCGCGCACTCGATGGCGCCTGTCTGGGATTCACAGGAGCTCTAATGTCACAGAACCATACGCTCTCAGTCCTCGTTGAAAACAGCCCCGGAGTTCTTGCACGTATTGCCTCACTCTTCTCACGTCGCGGCTACAACATCGATTCACTCGCTGTTGGACCAACTGAGAACCCTGATATTTCGCGCATGACGATCGTCATCGATGTAGAGGGCCATGCCCTCGAACAAGTGATTGCTCAACTTGATAAGTTGATCAATGTCATCTCTATTACCGAGCTAGATCCTGTGACTTCTGTTCAACGCGAGCTCTTGCTCGTCAAGGTAGCAACGACTGCAGAGAATCGCTCTCAGGTCCTTGAAACCGTTCAATTATTCCGTGCCAAGGTTGTCGACGTCGCACAAGATGCCGTAACAATTGAAGCAACCGGAAATGCTGAGAAGATTCAGGCGCTCTTACGAGTACTTGAGCCCTATGGCATTAAGGAATTAGTCCAATCTGGTCTCGTCGCAATGGAGCGCGGACTACGACTCACGCAGAAGTTCAATTAATCGATCGATCCATCTAAAGGAAGGCAATACCAAGTGGCAACTCACTATCATGATGAAGATGCAGACCTCTCGATAATCCAGGGGAAGAAAGTCGCCGTGATTGGTTATGGTTCACAAGGCCATGCACACGCACTCAGCCTTCGCGATAGCGGAGTCGATGTTCGCATCGGTCTTGCTGAGGGTTCATCATCAAAGGCAAAGGCTGAGGCAGAAGGCCTTCGTGTTCTCTCAGTCGCTGATGCAGTCAAGGAAGCAGATGTTGTCATGCTCCTTGCTCCAGATCACGTTCAACGCCACATTTATAATGATTCGATCAAGCCAAACCTCAAGCCAGGTTCAGCGCTCTTCTTCGGTCATGGATTTAATATTCGCTTTGATTACATCAAGCCAGAGGCAAATATCGATGTAGCTATGGTCGCCCCTAAGGGTCCTGGACATTTGGTACGCCGTGAATATTCAGCTGGTCGTGGAGTTCCAGTACTTGTTGCAGTTGAGCAAGATGCAACTGGAAATGCTTGGCCACTCACACTCTCGTATGCAAAGGCGATCGGCGGACTTCGCGCTGGCGGAATCCTCACAACCTTCACAGAAGAGTGCGAGACAGATCTCTTTGGAGAGCAATCAGTTCTCTGCGGCGGCGCATCACAGCTTGTTCAATATGGTTTCGAAACATTGATTGAAGCTGGCTACCAACCAGAAGTTGCCTACTTCGAGTGCCTGCACGAACTCAAGCTCATTGTAGATTTGATGTACGAAGGTGGAATCGCAAAGCAGCGCTGGTCAGTATCTGACACTGCTGAATACGGAGACTATGTCTCAGGTCCACGCGTCATCGATCCAAGCGTCAAGGCAAATATGAAGGCTGTTCTCACAGACATCCAGAACGGAACCTTCGCTAAGCGTTTCATTGATGATCAAGATGCTGGAGCACCTGAATTCAAGGCCCTTCGCGCAAAGGGTGAAACCCACCCAATCGAAGCTGTTGGCCGTGAACTTCGCAAGATGATGTCATGGGTTAAGGGCAACAACAAAGATGATTATCAGGAAGGCCAAGCAGCGCGTGGCTAATAGCAAACCTGTAGTTCTGATTGCAGAAGAGCTCAGCCCTGCCACCATGGAGGCGCTTGGCCCAGATTTCGAAGTACGTCATTGCAATGGCGCTGATCGCGGTGAACTTCTTGCTGCACTTGCTGCAGGAGTTGATGCTGTGTTGATTCGCTCTGCAACAAAGATGGATGCACAAGCAATTGCTGCAGCAAAAGGTCTGAAAGTAATTGCCCGTGCAGGTGTTGGACTTGATAACGTTGAAATTCCTGCTGCAACTGCAGCTGGAGTCATGGTTGTTAATGCCCCAACATCAAATATCGTCTCAGCTGCAGAGCTTGCAATCACATTACTTCTTGCATCTGCGCGTTTTGTATCACCGGCACATGCTGCACTTCGCGCCGGTAAATGGGCGCGTTCGAAGTACACAGGCGCTGAAATCTTTGAGAAGACTCTCGGCATCGTTGGATTTGGCCGGATTGGCCAACTGGTAGCAGCTCGTATGCAGGCATTTGGAATGAATGTTGTTGCTTATGATCCATACCTTGCACCAGCTCGTGCTGCGCAACTAGATGTGCGACTTGTTGATCTTGATGAGCTCTTACAAGTATCTGATTTCATCACTATCCATCTTCCTAAGACAAAAGAGACTGCAAACCTCATTGGGGTAGATGCTCTCAAGAAGGTAAAGCCAACGGTTCGCATTATTAATGCTGCTCGTGGTGGAGTTCTCGATGAGACTGCTCTCTATAACGCCCTCAAAGAAGGTCGTGTAGCCGGAGCTGGCCTCGATGTATTTGCGACAGAGCCATGCACGGATTCACCACTCTTTGAACTTGATAACGTTGTTGCAACTCCTCATCTCGGAGCTTCTACTGATGAAGCCCAAGAGCGTGCAGGAATTGCCGTTGCTGTATCTGTACGCAAGGCCCTTGCGGGTGAACTTGTTCCTGATGCAGTAAATGTTAAAGGTGGAGCGATCCATGAAGAGATTCGCCCAAGCTTGCCACTCGTTGAAAAGATGGCTCAGCTTGCAACAACTATGGGCGGCGAACTTCCTGCCAGCATGAGTGTTTATGTTCGTGGCGATATCTCTGAATATGACTCAACAATCTTGGCAACAAGTGCGCTCAAGGGTGCTCTCATCGCGGTCGGATCTGAAGATGTTACTTATGTGAATGCTCCAGGGCTTGCTGCAGAACGCGGAATGACCTCAACGGTCACAACAGATCCAGAGTCGCCTCTTTATCGCAGCATGATCTCATTGCACGCAGCGCTCCCTAATGGCAACATCGTCGTTGTCGATGGAACTCTTATGGGAATTCGCAAAGTCGAGAAGATCATCGCGATAGATAAGTTTGATCTCGATCTCCCACCAACCGCCAACTTGCTCTTCCTTCGCTACGGAGATCGTCCTGGTGTTGTAGGAACTGTTGGAAGTGTTCTTGGAAAAGCTGGAATCAATATCGGCGGTATGCAAGTTTCACGAAATGAAGAAGGCGGAGAAGCTCTCATGGCGATCACCGTTGACTCACCTCTCTCACCTGAGCTTGTTACATCAGTGCAGAAAGAGACAGGTGCTGACTTTGTTCGCTCTGTCACTTTGGTCTCGTAATGACGACTTACAAACTTGCAGTTATTCCTGGAGATGGAATCGGGCCAGAAGTGGTCCCTGAAGGTCTCAAGGTTCTTGATGTTATTGCCGCAAAGCATGGATTGACTTTCGAGAAGACCGAATACGAACTCGGTGCGAAGTATTGGCATAAGACAGGGGAGACCCTGCCTGAATCTGTGATGGCTGAGATTGCAAAGGCTGATGCGATTTTGCTCGGCGCAGTGGGGGATCCAACTGTTCCAAGTGGCGTATTAGAGCGTGGACTTCTCTTAAAGCTTCGCTTCGCTTTTGATCATTACATTAACTTGCGCCCAACAAAGCTCTATCCAGGTATCGCATCACCACTTCGCGATCCAGGTGAGGTTGATTTCGTGGTTGTTCGTGAGGGTACAGAGGGTCCCTATATCGGCGCAGGTGGAGTAATCGGTCTTGGAACCGAGCACGAGATCGCAACCGAGGAGAGCATTAACACTCGCCGCGGAGCAGAGCGCACGATTCGATACGCCTTTGAACTCGCGATGGAACGCTCACGTAAGAAAGTAACTCTTGTCCATAAGAACAACGTGCTCACTCGTGCTGGCAGTATGTGGACAAGAGCTTTTAATGAAGTGGCAAAAGAGTATCCAGCAGTAACAACAGATTACATCCACGTCGATGCCGCAGCAATGTTCTTCGTGACTCAGCCACATCGCTTTGATGTAGTAGTTACTGATAATCTCTTTGGTGACATCATCACCGATATCGCTGCTGCTATTAGCGGTGGAATCGGTCTTGCTGCATCAGGCAATATCAACCCAACTCGTAAGTTCCCTTCAATGTTTGAACCGATCCATGGTTCAGCTCCAGATATTGCAGGTAAGAACATTGCTGATCCAACTGCGACGATTTCATCAGTTGCGATGATGTTGACCCATCTCGGTCATAAAGAAGCAGCCGCACAGATCGCCGCTGCAGTGACTCGTGATCTAGAAACCCGTGGATCGACTAAACGTTCGACAAGTGAAGTCGGAACCGCAATCGCAGAATCTCTTAGAGGTTAATCGAGGAATCCATGAAGACCACCCTTACTCCCAATCAGAATCCAGTAAGCGACGTTGATCGTTCAGCAAAGATCGCTGCAGGTGGATTTGGCAAGTACTACACCGACAATATGGTGATTGCGCAGTGGAGTGAAGCAGATGGTTGGTCTGATGCAATTTTGCAACCTTATGGACCACTCACACTCGATCCCGCAACTGCAGTTTTCCATTACGGGCAAGAGATCTTTGAAGGAATGAAGGCCTATATCCAGCCTGATGGTGGAATCAGCCTCTTTCGCCCAACGGCCAATGCAGCGCGCTTTGCACGCAGCGCTGCTCGCCTGGCTCTTCCTGAGATGCCGGTTGATTTCTTTGTAAATACTGTTGAAGAACTAGTGAAGCAAGATCGCAAGTGGGTCCCAACTAATGTCGGAGAATCTCTTTACATTCGCCCATTTATGATCGCAACAGAAGTTGGTCTTGGCGTTCGCCCAACAAACAAGGCGATGTACTTATTGATTGCAACACCTGCATCTGCATACTTTGATCCATCAAAGGCTGTAACAGTTTGGATCAGCACTGAGTATGTTCGCGCAGCACCTGGCGGCACTGGTGAAGCTAAATGCGGTGGCAATTACGCGGCATCACTTGTCGCACAGAAACAAGCAGCCGCTCAAGGTTGCGATCAAGTCGTTTGGCTTGATGCAACAGAACGTCGCTGGGTCGAAGAGATGGGTGGCATGAACCTTTACTTCGTTAAAGGCAGCGGAACGTCCGCAACTATCGTGACTCCAAAGCTCACCGGCACATTACTTCCTGGCATTACTCGTGATTCAATTTTGAGCGTTGCAGCAGATCTTGGATACAAAGTTGAAGAAGTAATGCTCTCTATTGATGATTGGCGTGATGGTGTTGCTTCAGGTGAGATTACTGAAATCTTTGCCTGCGGAACTGCCGCGGTGGTTTCACCAATCGGATCAGCTAAGAGCGCACATGGCACATGGACAACAGGTGATGGCAACCCTGGTCCGATCACTGCTCAGATCCGCGAAACTCTCCTTGGAATTCAACACGGAACTATTGAAGATAAGCACGGCTGGAATGTACGAGTCTGCTGATGCCAGTATCCGATAACTTTCATATCTACGACACCACGCTTCGCGATGGCGCACAGCAAGAAGGTCTCAATCTTTCGGTCCACGACAAGATTGCCATCGCTCGCCATTTAGATGATCTTGGAGTTGGATTTATCGAAGGCGGATGGCCTGGAGCCAATCCAAAAGATACCGAGTTCTTTGCTCAGGTTGCGAAAGAAGTGAAGTTTAAGAACTCAACTTTCGTTGCCTTTGGTGCGACACGTCGCCCAGGCGTTAAAGCGGCAGATGATGTGCTTCTGCGCGCTCTACAAGATTCACAAGCTCCAGCAGTCACCCTCGTGGCGAAGAGCCACGATCGCCACGTAGATCTCGCACTGAAGACAAACCTGGATGAGAACCTTGCGATGATCAAGGATTCGATTGAGTTCCTTCGCGCCGGAGGACAAAGAGTATTTCTTGACGCTGAGCACTTTTTCGATGGATATAAATCCAATAAGGCATACGCGCTTGAAGTAGTCCGAACCGCCATGAGTGCAGGAGCGGACGTTGTTGCACTCTGCGATACCAATGGTGGAATGCTTCCAGATGAACTCTCACAAGTAGTCCATGACGTTCTTGGTGCATCATCTGCACGCCTTGGCATCCATTGCCACAATGACACTGGCTGCGCCGTTGCAAACTCTCTCGCCGCGATCAGCGCGGGCGTAACTCACGTCCAAGGAACTTTAAATGGTTATGGTGAGCGAACTGGAAATGCTGATCTCGTCGCGATTATCGCAAACCTTGAACTGAAGAAGCATCAGAAAGTACTCCCTGAAGGTTCACTTCGTGAAGCATTCCGTATCTCGCATGCAGTCGCTGAGGTTACAAATGTTGCACCATCACCTCGCCAACCATATGTAGGAGTATCTGCATTCGCACATAAGGCAGGATTGCACGCATCTGCGATCAAGGTTGACCCGATGCTTTATCAGCACGAGAACCCAGAATCTGTCGGAAACGATATGCGCATGCTGGTATCTGAGATGGCTGGCCGTGCATCGATTGAATTGAAGTCACGTGAACTCGGTATCGATCTCTCTGAGAATAAAGAAGTTGTCACTCGCGTTGTAGAGCGCGTAAAAGAGATGGAATCTCGAGGATTCACCTTTGAAGCAGCTGATGCATCCTTTGAACTCTTGCTCCGCGAAGAGCTCGATGGCAAGCGCCCTCACTTCTTTACGATCGATGATTGGGCTACGACCGTTAATCGCAATGATTCTGATGAGGTCTCATCTGAAGCTACTGTCACGATTACAGCTCGCGGAGAACGCATTGTCACAACCGGCACCGGAAATGGTCCTGTTAATGCGATCGATAATGCCCTTCGTTCTGGACTTGAGAAGTTCTATCCAGAGCTGGCAAAGCTTGAGCTCACCGATTACAAGGTACGTATCCTTGAAGGTCGCCTTGGAACCGGCGCTGTAACTCGCGTCCTTGTTGAGACAAGTGATGGCAATGGGGAGTGGAGCACAATCGGAGTCCACGAGAATGTGATTGCCGCTTCGGCGATGGCCCTCGAAGATGCAGTGACCTTTGGACTACTGCGTCAGGGACGTTTGCCAGAGTAGTCTGACACTTATGTCAGCAGAGTTAATCGCCCAATATGAAGAGCATCTTGCTCTGGTGCGAAATCTTGCCGATAACTCCATCAAGGGTTATGTCAGCGATCTCGAGTCATTCTTAAAACATATTGAGACTCTCGGTATCGGTGAATTTAAAGATCTGACAATTACTCATATCCGATCATGGTTAGCCGATCTCACCGATAAGGGCGCCGTTCGTTCAACAATCGCTCGTCGTATCGTCTCAATTCGTGCCTTTACTTATTGGGCTGCGAGCCAAGGGTGGATAACCGAAGATATTGGTCAATCACTTGCAATCCCGAAGGCGCATCGAACTCTTCCTGATGTTTTAGATCTTGCTGATACACAGATCGTTCTCGATTCGATGGCGCAGCGGGCAGGGGAAGAGCCCACCCCGATCAATCTTCGAGATCTCGCAATGATCGAAGTTCTCTATGCATCAGGTATTCGTGTCTCTGAACTCTGTGGCTTGAACTCTTCAAGTATCGATACCGCTCGAAACACTCTCCAAGTAATCGGTAAAGGCGACAAAGAGCGAGTAGTTCCACTCGGAATTCCAGCGATGCGTGCACTTCAGAATTACATCGCGCAGGGACGCCCATTGCTGATGAATGAAAAGTCAGAGAGCGCAATATTTCTTGGTTCACGCGGTAAGCGGATAGATCAGCGCAGCGTTCGTGAGGTTGTCTATGGCGCGATGGCCGCAGTTGGATCGACGATGGGCCCACACGGATTACGTCACACCGCTGCTACCCATCTACTTGAAGGCGGCGCGGATTTGCGCACCGTTCAGGAGATCTTGGGACACTCCTCCCTAGCCACGACCCAGATTTACACACACGTTTCACCGCAGCGGTTGCAGACGGCTTACCAGCAGGCCCACCCGCGCGCTTAAGAGAAGAAGTATCTGGATGAACTGGCAGAGCTAGGGCGAATATCAATAAGAGTCCGATACCTGCGCTCGCAATCTCGATCCGATGAATCTCATTTTTCATCTCCGCACCTTCCCTGATTCGCCCCTTCTGCGCGTGGATCAAGGGGGTAGGTGTGGAAAATCCGGCCCTGTGGGTCAGTTAGACTTCAACCAGCAGATAGCCCAGTAATGGGGGATCTGACTTCACGCATCTGACTCCATGGTCAATTTTTTGACCAGAAGAGTAACCATTTCGGTCGTAGCGGAAACGCTTCGTCGGTGTTCGGATGCTAGGGAACTAGCAAATTGTTAGTTCGACAACCGAGTGCATGCGCTACTGCATGCAATAAAGGAGTATGCCGTCATGGCAGTTGTAACAATGCGAGAACTCCTCGACAGCGGGGTCCACTTCGGACACCAGACTCGTCGATGGAATCCAAAGATGAAGCGTTTTATTTTTGCAGAACGCAATGGCATCTACATCATCGATATCCAACAGTCACTCGGCCTTATTGATAGCGCCTATGACTTTATTAAAGACACTGTTGCAAAGGGTGGCCACATTCTCTTTGTGGGCACAAAGAAGCAAGCACATCAGCCAATCATTGAACAAGCTGCTCGCGTAGGAATGCCTTACGTTACAGAGCGCTGGCTCGGTGGAATGCTTACAAACTTCCCAACTGTGTACAAGCGTATTCTCCGCCTCAAGGAACTTGAAGAGATGGAAAATAAGAATGACCTCCTTCTCACAAAGAAGGAACTCCTCGTTCTTCGTCGCGAGCGCGAGAAGCTCACAAAGAACCTTGAAGGTATCCGCAATATGACCAAGTTGCCTTCAGCAATTTGGGTAGTAGATACCAAGAAGGAACACCTTGCAGTGCAAGAAGCACACAAGCTCGGTATCCCAGTTGTTGCAATCTTAGATACAAACTGCGATCCAGATGAAGTTGATTACAAGATTCCAGGTAATGATGATGCAATCCGTTCAATCGGTCTGTTGACACGCGTTATCGCTGATGCAGCAGTTGCAGGTCTTGCTGCTCGTTCAGCTGCAGGCGCAGCAGTTGCTGATAAGGCACCAGCTGCAGATGCTGCAATCGCTGAAGTTGAGAGCGCAATGATCGAAGCAGTGGCACCAGATGCTGCAGCTGAAACCACAACAGAAAAAGTAGGGGAATAATCAATTGGCTTACACAGCAGAAGATGTAAAGAAGCTTCGCGAAGCAACTGCAGCAGGAATGCTTGACTGCAAGAAAGCTCTCGATGAAGCTAATGGTGATTACGATAAAGCTGTCGAAATCATCCGCGTAAAAGGCCTTAAGGGCGTCACAAAGCGTGAAGGCCGTACAACTTCGAACGGTCTCGTTGTTGCACGTGCATCAGGAAATCTTGGCGTCATGCTCGAGCTCAACTGCGAGACAGATTTCGTAGCTAAGGGTGAGCGTTTCCAAGAGCTTGCAGATGAACTCATTGCACACCTTGAAGCTGCAAAGGTCGGCGATCTCGCTGGATTCTTAGCTTCAAAGCTCTCAACAGGTAAGACTGTTCAAGAGCGTGTAGATGATGCCAATGCAACTCTCGGTGAGAAAATCGAGATCCGTCGCGTTGTTGTTCTCGATGGTTCACCAGTTGCTCTCTATCTACACCGCACAAGTCCAGACCTTCCACCACAGCTTGGTGTCTTGGTCCAGCTTGCATCAGATGCACTTGAGGCAGGAAAAGATGTTGCGCAGCACATTGCAGCATTCGCTCCACAGTATGTACGTCGCGAAGATATCCCAACTGATGCAATCGAGTCAGAGCGTCGTATCGCCGAAGAGACTGCCCGCGCTGAAGGAAAGCCAGAAGCATCACTCTCCAAGATCGTTGAAGGTCGCGTGACCGGATTCGTGAAGGAGGTCTCACTTCTCGAGCAGGCCTTCGCAAAGGATGCGAAAAAGACCGTCCAGCAGATCCTCGATGAAGCTAAGACTGCGGTCTCGGCGTTTCATCGTTTCAAGGTTGGACAGTAAAGACATAAACTGGACCAATTAGGTCCCGTATCTAGAAGTACAAAAGTGAAAGGAGCACCCTCGATGGCCCGCAGTGGTTATAAGAGAGTGCTCCTTAAACTTTCTGGTGAAGTTTTTGGTGGAGAAAAAGGCATCGGTGTTGATCCCGATGTTGTTGCAGATATTGCAAAGCAGATCGCTGAAGTTGTTCGCGGTGGAACCCAGATCGCAATCGTCGTTGGCGGCGGAAATTACTTCCGCGGCGCAGAGCTACAACAGCTCGGTATGGATCGCGCTCGCGCTGATTACATGGGAATGCTCGGAACTGTGATGAACTGCCTCGCACTTCAAGATTTCCTTGAGAAGCAGGGTGTGCAGACACGTGTTCAGACAGCTATCACCATGGGCCAAGTAGCAGAGCCTTATGTGCCGCTGCGTGCTATTCGCCACCTTGAAAAGGGTCGCGTCGTGATCTTTGGTGCAGGTGCCGGAATGCCATTCTTCACAACAGATACAGTCGCCGCTCAACGCGCACTTGAAATTCATGCCAATGCACTCTTGCTAGCAAAGAGTGGCGTTGATGGTGTCTACAGCGCTGATCCCAAGAAAGATCCATCAGCAACAAAGTATGACTCTATTAGTTTTGATGATGTTCTCGCTAAGTCTCTCGCTGTAGCAGATGCAGCTGCATTTAGCTTATGTCGTGAGAACAATCTTCCTATCGTTGTCTTTGACCTAAAGGACAATGGAAATATCGGTCGCGCAGTTCGTGGCGATGCGATCGGAACCCTTGTTTCATCATCCAAGAAGTAATTTTCAAGAATTATTACTGAAGCGAAAAGAGTGAGGAAATAAGATGGCTGATCTCAATGAGACGCTTGTTGATGCTAGCGCCAAGATGGCGAAGGCGATCGACGTTGCTAAAGAAGATTTTGGCGCAATCCGTACAGGCCGTGCCCACCCAGGCATGTTCTCCAAGATCATGGTGGATTACTACGGCACCCTCACTCCGCTCTCACAATTAGCTTCCTTCCAGGTTCCTGAAGCTCGCATGGCTCTTGTCTCTCCATACGACAAAGGCGCAATGGGGCTTATCGAGCGGGCAATTCGCGAATCTGATCTTGGAGTAAATCCAGCTACTGATGGAGCGATTATTCGCGTTAACTTCCCACAACTTACTGAAGAGCGTCGCAAGGATTACATCAAAGTTGCACGTGGCAAAGCTGAAGATTCAAAGATCTCTATCCGCAATATTCGCCGCGCAGCAATGGATGCGATGGCAAAGATGGAGAAAGATGGCGATGCCGGCAAAGATGAGATCGCTCGCTACGAAAAAGATTTAGAGAAAGTCACAACAGAGCATGTGAATGAGATCGATAAGCTGCTTAAGCATAAAGAAGCAGAGTTGCTCGAAGTCTAAAATGGATGATATTCACGCAATCAATGATGCGATCAATAAGAGAGCTGGGCGAAATCTAGGCTCATCAATTCTTGTTTCTGCCATCATTATTGCTCTCGTCTTTGGCTCACTTGCGGTTAGTTCCGCAATCTTTGCAGTATTTGTGACGATGGTCCTCATGATCGGAATTCGCGAACTCAATCACGCCTACCGTGCTGGCGGAGTAGTTATTCCTGACTGGATTTTGGTTGCAGCTGTTCCCATCACAATCTGTGCGGCCTGGTTTGGAAATGTCTCATTGCTTGCGATCGCGATGGCATTTGTCACGACCAATGTCATGGTCTACTTGATGTTCTTAGATCCAGTTGACTTTGTGAAGCGATCCACCGCTGCAGTCTTTGCGATCTTCTATATTCCATTCCTTGGTGGTTTCCTAGTACTGCTTGCACATCATGAAAATTCAGTCGCTCGAATATTTACTCTCGTGGTACTTACTAGCTGTAATGACACCTTCGCTTATCTCTCTGGGGTTCTCTTCGGCCGTCACTACTTAGCTCCTCACATCAGCCCAAAGAAGACTTGGGAAGGTCTGATCGGATCAATCGTTGCAACAACTATTGGTGCGACCCTTGTATTCCACTTCGCACTCCATCGCCATTGGTGGCTTGGAACCATGATTGGTCTCATGGCAGTTGCAACTGCGACCTGTGGTGATCTCATCGAATCTGCTATGAAGCGTGATCTACATATTAAAGATATGAGTACCTTGCTCCCTGGACATGGTGGAATTCTCGATCGCCTCGATTCGATACTCTTCACAGCTCCAACAGTCTGGGCAGTCCTTGAACTCGTGAATCGTTACCAGTTATGAGTGATCTACCAGAGATCAAACTTGTCTTTGATGAGCCGAAGCAACGCGTAAAACCACCGAAGCACTTTGCCGATCTCGATCCAGAAGGCCGTAAAGCGCTCGCGGTTGAACTCGGCATTCCAGCCTTTAGAGCGAAGCAAGCAGCTGTTCACTTCTTTACTCATTACAACGATGATCCAGAGACGTGGAGTGATATCCCTAAAGATCTTCGTGGAGTAATGGCAGAGAAGTTCACTCCGAAGTTGATCACCTTGGTTCGTTCATTGTCAGCTGATGGTGGACGCACTCGTAAAGATCTCTGGAAGTTGCATGATGGCGTTCTCGTTGAATCTGTATTAATGAGTTATAGCGATCGCACCACTGTCTGTATCTCATCCCAAGCTGGCTGTGGAATGAACTGTCCTTTCTGTGCAACAGGTCAAGGTGGATTAACGCGTAACCTGACAGCAGGGGAGATCACCGCTCAAGTTGTTGCAGCTGCTCGCGCATGTGATCAAGGCGAGCTACCTGGTGGACCAACCCGCCTCTCCAATGTTGTCTTTATGGGTATGGGTGAGCCAATGGCGAACTACAACCCCGTGATGCGCACGATTCGAAATATCACCGCACCTCAACCTGATGGACTAGGGATCGGTGCACGTTCAGTAACGCTCTCAACAGTTGGATTAGTAAGTGGCATTGAGAAACTTATTGGCGAAGATATTCCTGTCACTCTTGCAATCTCACTACATACTCCCGATGATGAGCTTCGCGATACTTTGGTTCCGATTAACTCCAGATGGAATGTGAAAGAGGTTCTTGAAGCTGCTGATAAATATGCAGATAAGACGGGTCGCAGATATTCCATTGAGTATGCGATGATCAAAGATATTAATGATCAAGCCTGGAGATCTGATCTCTTAGGTCGCTTGCTGAAGAACCGTAATGCACACGTAAATTTGATTCCTCTCAACCCGACTCCAGGTTCCAAATGGACCGCATCCCGCCCAGAAGATGAAGCGGAATTTGTCAGAATTCTTGAAACTTATGGGGTTGCAGTCACCGTTCGCGATACGCGTGGGCGTGATATTGATGGCGCCTGTGGTCAATTGGCCGCCGCCGAAGTAATCTCTGAGGCATGAAAACTCTCTCAAACTTCATTAACGGTAAGGCAGCTCCAGCTTCATCAGGAAAGAGCTCCGATATCATCAATCCAGCAACAGGTCTGGTCTATGCGACCGCACCTGTTTCAGGTGCAGATGATGTAGACCGCGCGATGAAAGCTGCATCTACCGCATTCGAAGAGTGGAGAGATTCAACTCCATCAGAACGCCAGCGAGCGCTCTTAAAAATTGCTGATGCCTTTGAATCACGCGCTGATGAACTTGTAGCGCTTGAGTCCGAGAATTGCGGAAAGCCACTCTCACTTACTGCATCTGAAGAAGTCCCACCAATGATCGATCAGATTCGATTCTTCGCAGGAGCAGCTCGCAATCTTGAAGGTCGTTCTGCGGGTGAATATATGAAGGGCATGACCTCATTTATTAGACGCGAGCCAATTGGCGTCTGCGCACAAGTCACACCATGGAACTACCCGATGTTGATGGCTACCTGGAAATGGGCGCCTGCGATCGCTGCTGGAAATACAGTCGTTCTCAAACCAAGTGATACGACTCCTGCAACTACTACATGGATGGCCGAAGTCATGGCCGAATTCCTACCTGCTGGTGTATTTAACGTCGTCTGTGGCGACCGCGATACTGGTCGTGCACTTGTCGATCATGCGACACCACAGATGGTCTCGATCACCGGCTCTGTTCGCGCAGGTATGGAAGTTGCTACCAATGCCGCAAAAGATTTAAAGAAGGTCCACCTTGAACTCGGTGGAAAGGCACCTGTTGTTGTCTTTGCAGATGCAGATCTTGCAGCAGCAGCTGAGGCAATCGCGATCGCCGGTTTCTTCAATGCTGGTCAAGATTGCACAGCCGCGACAAGAGTGATGATTGAAGCATCTGCCTATGATGATTTCGTTTCACTGCTTGGCCAGCAAGCCCGTGAGAACATTGCAACTGGTGGCCCAACAGAAGATGTTTTATATGGCCCAGTGAACAATGCCAATCAATTAGCCCGAGTAAAGGGCTTTATTGAACGCACGCCTTCACATGCAAAGATTGTCGCAGGCGGCACCCAAGTTGATCGCCCAGGATATTTCTGGAACCCAACCGTTGTTGCTGGCCTTCATCAAGATGATGAGATGATTCAGAACGAGATCTTCGGGCCAGTTATCACTATCCAGAAGTTTGTTGATGAGAAAGAGGCTGTCCGCTTCGCGAATGGCGTTGCCTATGGACTTGCATCATCTGTTTGGACAAGTAATCACTCTCGCGCGATGCGCATGGCAAAGGCCTTCGACTTTGGATGTGTTTGGATCAATACTCACATCCCACTTGTTGCAGAGATGCCTCACGGTGGTTTCAAGCATTCAGGTTATGGAAAAGATTTGGGTAGCTACGGCTTCGAGGATTACACACGCATCAAGCATGTTATGACCAACCTCAACGCTTAATTAGAGATCTCTTTCGCCTAAGTGAGAAGGTAGGCTAGCGGCGTGCGCGATATCGTCATTCTTGGTTCAACCGGTTCTATCGGTGTACAAGCGCTCGAATTAGTTGCCGCCAATCCTGATCTCTTTCGAGTCGTTGGCTTAAGCGCTGGATCACAGAACCTTCCACTTCTCTTTGAACAAGCCAAGACCTTTCGAGTTCCTGTTGTAGGAACCACAGCCTCTCGAGATGCGTGGGGTTCACTGGCTGATGGAGTCGCGGTCATTGATGGCCCGCTCGCATCAACTGAGATCGCTGCTATCCCATGCGACATTGTTCTCAATGGAATTACTGGTTCGATCGGATTGGGCCCAACTCTTGCTGCCCTTGGGGCGGGAAATAAAGTCGCGTTAGCAAATAAAGAATCACTCGTTGCTGGCGGGCCACTTGTTATGGCCTTTGGCGCTGACCGGATTATTCCTGTCGACTCCGAACATTCAGCGCTCTATCAGGCTCTCTTAGCTGGCAAGCGAAGTGAGGTAAAGAAATTCATTATTACTGCAAGCGGTGGAGCTTTCAGAGATCGTAAAGATCTTACCGGTGTGACTCTTGATGAAGCTTTGATGCATCCCACTTGGTCCATGGGTCCTATGGTGACGATTAACTCTGCAACGTTGATGAATAAAGGTCTTGAAATTATTGAAGCGCACTATCTCTTTGATATGCCATATTCACAGATCGATGCCGTGATACATCCACAATCCGTCATCCACTCAATGGTTGAATATATTGATGGGTCAACGATCGCTCAGCTCAGTCCACCCAATATGAAGGGACCCATCGGTTACGCCTTGGGTTACCCAGATCGCGTGAAGAGAGCGACAACGCCCATTGATTGGACGAGTTCGCACCAGTGGAACTTTGAAGCGATTGATACTGAAAAGTTTGCATCGATCGATCTCGCTCGCCAGGCGGGCCAGATGGGCTCGATCGCAACAGCAACGCTCAATGCGGCAAATGAAGTTGCCGTTCAATCTTTTATAGATAAACGCCTGGAATTTTCAGAGATTGTTAAGGTTGTTGCTCAATCCTTATCCCGTGTGGATAAAGGAGATCTTCGAGATTTCGCCGATGTCAGTGCTGTTGAGCAGAATGCACGCATGATCACAGCTGAATATATTGAAGGGCTCGCACAATAATGTTAGCCATCATCGGAGTTCTCGCCTTTATCGTCGCACTTCTCTTCTCTGTCATGCTCCACGAGCTTGGCCACTTCCTCTTCGCAAAGCACTACGGCATGAAGGTCACAGAGTTCTTCCTCGGATTTGGAAAGCGGATCTGGTCTACCACGCGCGGTGAGACAGAGTTTGGTCTGAAAGCGATTCCTGCTGGTGGATACTGTCGCATCGTAGGAATGTCAGTGCGCGAAGAGTTGCCACCTGAAGATTCCAATCGTGCCTTTTATAAAGCCTCTGTCGGCAAGCGCCTGGTCGTACTTGGCGCAGGATCTGTCCTTCATTTCGTTCTTGGTTTTGTACTTCTCTTTACTCTCTTCGCAGCTGTGGGTACTGCATCGCTGACCCCGACAGTTGATCAGGTAGCAACCTGTTACACAACTATTAATGGGAAGTGCCCTG
>Ga0136642_1000654_pt1 | contig 16814 bp, 17 predicted proteins | sample LowCatLa1302831Y_FD_115313 | JGI IMG/M metagenome (GOLD analysis project Ga0136642, IMG submission 115313) | Freshwater microbial communities from Lower Cathedral Lake, Yosemite National Park, California, USA - 13028-31Y | ecosystem: Environmental > Aquatic > Freshwater > Lake ... | reverse complement strand
TGGTCTGCAAACGATTGATGGGTACACCACAATTGCTGGTGATCGTGTACTTGTAAGGAATCAGACAGCTACAGCAGACAATGGCATTTACATTGCTGATTCTGGTGTTTGGGCACGTTCTCCTGATGCAAACACTTACACGGAATTGTTGGCCGCTTATTTGTTTATTTTGGCTGGCACAACGTGGAAAGGCGCTTCGTTTGTTAACACTAACTCAACTGGTGGCACGTTAGGCGTTACACCTATCACGTTTGTACAGTTTTCAAACAACGCAACGTACACGGCTGGCACCGGTCTAACGCTATCTGGTTTTCAGTTCAGCATCACAAATACGGCTGTTACGGCGGGAACATTTGGCTCTGCAAGTAAATCACTGACAGCGGCTGTTAACGCGCAAGGTCAACTAACATCTTTGACGGCGCAAGACATTGCCATTGCAAATACTCAAGTTAGCGGCCTTGGCACAATGTCAACGCAGAATGCTAACAACGTTTCTATTAGCGGCGGTAGCATCTCAGGAACGCCTATTAGCGGCTCTACTGTCGGTGGCAGTACTATCACTGCTTCCACGCAGTTTAGCGGCCCTGCAACTGGTTTAACGGGTACTGCAGCGTCTTTGAGCATTGGTGGCAACGCAGCTACTGCAACAACTGCAACTACGGCAATAACTGCAACCACAACAACAAATATTGCTGGTGGCGCTGCTGGTTCTATTCCTTACCAAACAGGAGCAGGGGCTACAACGTTTCTAGGCACTGGAACAGGTGTTTTGATTGGTGGCACATCACCAAGTTATACAACTACACCTACGCTAACGGGTACAAACTTTAGCTCAATTCCTAATGGCGCATTGAGCAATTCAAGCGTTACGATTGGCAGCACTTCAATTTCTTTGGGTGGAACGGCTTCTATTGTTTCTGGCCTTACGCTTAGCGGCGCGATGATTAACAATTCGGCTCCGTATTTAACGTTTACATCAACAACGGCTCCAACTTACACATCTGGTCGTTTGTGGTATGACTCGACGCAAGATTCTTTATCGTTTAACAACGTAGTTACGAATAATGTTCTTCACATTGGTCAGGAAGTTCAACTTCGCGTATTGAATAGCACTGGTTCAACTATTGCTGCGGGAAATGTTGTTTATATAACATCTACCGCTAGTGGGCAGATTTACCCTAACGTTGCATTGGCAAAAGCTGACGCAATAGCAACATCCATTGTTGTAGGAATGGCAAGTCAAGCTATTCCAACGGGAACAGTTGGCTACGTTACTACGGCTGGAGTTGTGGGCGGCTTAAGCACTGGAACTTACGCAGTTGGTGATATTTTGTATCTCAGCCCGTATTCTGCTGGTCAGCTAATGAATGTTATTCCTCCTACGGGTTATCCCGTTAAAGTTGGTGTAATTTCCTATGCAAATACGCCAAACGGTCAGGTTTACATTAATCAAACCAATTTGTACAGTCAAGCGGCTAACATTTTTGGCGTGGTCGCTATTGCTAACGGCGGCACAAACAGCACTGCTACTCCTACGGCTGGTGGTGCTGGGTATGGCACTGGAACAGCTCATGCTTACACAGCGGCTGGGACTGCTGGACAAGTGCTAACGTCAAATGGTGCTGGCGCTCCTACATGGGCTACGGCATCATCATTTCCAACAGTAACCGATGACACTACAACAAATGCTGTTCGTTATCCTCTGTTTGCTTCTGTTACTAGCGGTAATTTGACAACAACTTACGCCAGTTCAACAAAGCTAAAATACAATCCGTCAACGGGTGCGCTTACGGCAAACCAGCTAATCATTGCTCCTTAAAAGGTAAATCATGGGTCAACTTACATTTCAAGCAACATTAGGCGGCTCAACAAGTCTTGTCGGCCCCAATGTTGCCGCTACAAATAACTTTACCCTTCCGTCTGCGGATGGGTCGGCCAATAACGTTTTAGCAACGAACGGAAGCGGCGTTCTTGCGTTTACTGGCGCTCCTACGGTTGCGCTAACAAATGCAACTGGCTTGCCTTTAACTACGGGTATAACTGGTATATTGCCTGTTGCAAATGGCGGTACTGGTTTGGCAACTACACCCACAAACGGTCAATTAAATATTGGAAATGGAACTGGGTTTACTCGCGCTACATTAACGGCTGGTTCTGGCGTTACTATTACTAATGGTTCTGGTGCAATTACAATTTCCTCAAGTAGCGGTTCTACTCCTATTGGAACTGACGTATCATTTACAGATTTTCAATTAACATTACCAACAACATTATCTACTGCCGCTGCATATGATGTGCAATGTATTGCCCTTGATGCAACAAAAGAAATATTGTTATTGCAAGGTGATACAAGTTTACAGGCGGTTGTTTATGATAGTAGCACTAATACATTCGGATCAATAGTATTGGTAAGAAACGCAGTCTTTTCATCAAAAGCCTCTGTTGCTGGAATTAATATTTCATCTTCTGCTATTTTAGTTTCTTCATTAGAATTAAATACTACAGCACTTTCTACAGTTGTTTTATCAGTAAGTGGAACTGTAATTACTGTAAATACCGCAGTTGCAACAACATTAGCAGGAGTATCTAGTTTGGTTCCTGCAAACACTAGATATGTATTGGTTGGGTCTTCATATGTTTTAAATTATTCTGATGGTGCAACTGGTCAGCAACGGTTTAGAGCGGTTACAGTTAGTGGTACAACGCCGACAATTGGATCAGAATTAGCGTATGCTGGAGGAACTGGACAACATCATTCATATGCTTACAACAGCACTACATTATTAGCATTAAGTTGTGCTCCATCAATTTATGCTTATCCAATTACAGTAAGCGGTACTACATTGACAGGTGGCACAGCAGCCTCTGTTTCAACACCACAAGGAACATTTTTTTCCGGTGTTTTAAGCACAGGAAGAATTGCAATAGTATATGCAGACGCCTCAACAACCGCCGTAGCCGGTGCGGTTATTTCTGTAACTGGTTCGGTGGCAACTATTTCTGTTGCAGCAACAACGCTTACGTTTGGATCATATGGTCCTGCAATGCAAGTTTTTGGGAATCAAGCTGTTATTGTTGCGGGAAGAGTAGTGGGCGATCAAATTAGTGTGCTAACTGATACCGCAGGAGCTGCAACAGTTGGTGCGCCAATTGGTTTAAATGAAAATAGTCAAATGACTGGATTTTTAAATACTGGCAAAGTATTTATGACAAGTACAGTTACTGGAACTGCAATATATTCTCAATATGGAATTTCAGGTAACGTAATAGTTTTAGAAAAAACATTTCCAAATTCAATAAATTCAACATTTACTGGAACTGCTTTAGCAAATATTCCGTATATCGCACCTCTTTCTGGCCCTCCAAATTCATCAAGTTCTGTTAATCAAATTAGTATAAGACTTTCATCTGGAAAATATTCACAAGCACAATCAACAACAAATGGAACTTTGTTTACATTAAGTTTTGATGGTAACTATCCGGCTAGAGTTCAGCAATCGGCTAATTTTGGAACATCGGCGACTACAGATGCTTTATTTCCATCGGTAGCATGGGGATTGAAATATATTCAAAAAACAAGTGGAACAGGCGCAACAATTAGAAGGATGCAATTGTCATGAAAAAAATTACAGTATTTGGTAAAAATTATGGCCCTTATGAAACGGTTGAAATTCTTGAAGACCGTTACCGCGTAAATGGTTCTGCTGAATTGCCTTTTACGGTAATTGGTGAGGGTACGATTGATGATGTAGTTGAGGGAGATTTTCCAGCAACATCAAATACACCAACAGAAGAACAAACAGCAGATCAGGCTTTTGTTGTACGCACTGACCGTAATCAGCGTTTAAGCAATTGTGATTGGACGCAGCTTATAGATAGCACTGCGGACAAAGCTGCATGGGCTACTTATCGTGCTGCATTGCGCGACATTACAAAGGCAAATGGTTTTCCTTGGACAATGGTTTGGCCTACTCAGCCATGACAATTGTCTGGAAAATTTTAAACATTTTTGCGGACAATGGTGTTATTACAGAAGCTAAATATTTTGTAAAAGCAACAGATGAAGCAAATTTTGTAGAAACCGAAGGCAACTGGCATTTCGATAAGTTCACTTGCAATACGCCATTTGCCGATGTGACCGAAAAAATGGTCATTGAGTGGATTAAAACGGGCGCTATGAGAGATGGCCGGAATGTAATAGAATCACGCCTAGAAGAACAATTGGCGCTTTTAAATAAGTCGAATTCTGTTGCGTCTCCTTGGAAACCGCCTGTGTTTACATTGGAAATTTAACATGACAACGCCAATTGACATTATCAGCAGAGCATTGAAAGACATTGGTGCATTGGAGTCGGGCGAAACCCCAACGCCAGATGCAGCGCAAGATGCTTTTGACATGCTCAATGATTTGGTAGATCAATGGTCTAACGAACAGATGATGGTCTTTTACAAGACTGAAATCATTTTCCCTGTTGTTTCGGGTCAGACGCAGTACACGATTGGCCCCGGTGGTCAAATCGGCGCTAACTTTGTCGGCTCTATTTCTGGCACTACGCTAACCGTAACGTCAATCACTTCAGGCGCTATTGCTCTTGGTCAAACAATTACCGGAACTGGTGTCTCTGCCGGAACAACGATTGTTGCCTTTAAATCGGGCGCTGGTGGCAATATCAATGAAGCTGGGACATACACAGTAAACATCAATCAAACGGTTGCCAGCACTGCTATATCGGCCTTCTATCAACGTCCGCTGTCAATCAACGGTGCGTTTGTTCGTGTCAACACAAATAGCAATGGTCAACCTATTGCTAACGGCGGTTTGGACTATCCTGTTTCGATTCTAAACGTTGACGATTACGCCATGATTGGCTTGAAAACGCTGAACGGCCCTTGGCCCAAAGCTGTTTACTATCAACCTTCGGAGATTTTAGGCAACATTTTTGTTTGGCCTAATCCAGCGCAAGGCGAATTGCATCTGTTTACGGACACAATCTTTTCGCGCTACGGCACACTGTTTGATTCAATCAGCTTGCCACAAGGCTATGTAATGGCGCTACGTTGGAATCTTGCAGAACGCTTGATGCCGATGTATGGCAAGGCTTCACCAACGCAAATCAGTTTGATTCATAAGTTTGCGACAGAAGGCAAAGCTACTGTTAAACGCACAAACATGAAGCCGCCGATGGTTGCACGGTACGCCGATGCGCTGCTGGTTGGTCGGCAAAAAGATGCTGGTTGGATACTCGGAGGGGGTTTCTTCAGGTGACATATTCCGGTATAATTTGGTTGTACTTTAAAGGAATCAACCATGTATACCAAAGACGAAGCAATTGAAAGAAAACGCGCAAGAGACAATGAGGCTTACAGACTAAAAGTAGGTCGTAAAGTTGGGAATGCAGGACGCCCTGCCAACACTCCAGATGTTCTTTGGAGCAAGGTAGATAAAAAAAGTGAAAACGAATGTTGGAACTGGAACGGGTACAAAAATGAGCAAGGTTATGGTCGGACATGGATTGATGGCTCTGGGTATTACGCCCATCGAGTCATTTTTAATCTTGCCTGTCCAAATATCATTACGCTTTCTGCACCAAAAGATACAGATGAATCAGGCTTTCTTTTGCACACTTGCGACAATCCTTCTTGTTGCAATCCAAAGCATTTGTTTGTTGGGACTCATGCCGATAACATGGCTGACAAAGCTGCAAAAGGTAGGACGCCTGACTTTAGCGGAGACAAAGGGCCAAGAGCTAAACTTTCAATGGTTCAAGCGCGTGAAATTCGTCGGTTGCGGAAAACTGGTATTTCAGCAAAAGAACTTTCTAAAATTTATGAACTCAGTCTGCCATCAATTAAAACATTGCTGCGTGGTGACTCCTACAAGGAATAATCATGCCTGACTTCGGTTTTGTGGGGCCGTCTTACGAATCTCCAAGCATTTATCAAGAGGCACAAGAGTGCATCAACTTTTTCCCTGAAATTGATCCGCTTAAACAGCCGAACAATCGCGGGGTAGTTGCACTGTATCCAACACCGGGTCTAACAATCCACGCAGTGTTACCGAATAAACAAGAGGTTCGGGGCTTGTACACCGTATCCGGTGGCGCTCAAATGATTGCCGTGTGTGGGCCTTACGTTTACGCGCTTACATCGGATTTAGTTCCTAACGTTATTGGGGTTTTAAACTCTACTACTGGTCGTGTTGGCATTGCTGACAACGGTGTTAACGTCAATATTGTTGATGGCGCTTACCGCTACTCATGGCGCATTTCAAGCCCTGCTAACGCGGTTTTTACTGGCTCTGTGTCTGGGACTGTTCTTACGGTTACTGGCGTTAGTACGGGAACGATTACAGCCGGTCAATCTTTGTTAGGGCTTGGTGTTGCGCGTGAAACCGTTATCACTTCGCTAGGCACTGGCACTGGTGGCGCTGGAACTTACAACATCAATTTATCGCAGACGCTTACGCCACGCGCTCTAAATTCGTCAGTTGTTGGCGCTCAAGTTACGGGTTCAATTTCAGCAACAACGCTAACAGTCACAGCGGTTACAAGCGGCGTTATTTCCGTAGGTCATACGATACAAGGCGCTGGCATTACGGCTGGCACTATTGTTACGGCCATCCTTACGGGTACTGGTGGTGTTGGCACTTATACGGTTAATGTCTCGCAAACCGTAGCATCTGAAACGATGTATGCAATTGCTTTTAGCGTGTTGCCAAATACAGACGGTGCATTTAGTGGTGGGACGGCTATTTACACGGTAGACAATTATTTTGTTTACAACAATCCCGGCACGCAGCAATGGGGTTCAAGTGATTTGCTTTCTCCTTTGTCGAAGCCAACAAGCTATGCGTTTAAGGATGCAACGCCAGACAAGCTAGTTACGCTAATCGTTGACCATCGTGAAATTTATTTGATGGGCGAGGCATCATCTGAAGTGTGGACAGATGTTGGCGCGGTTCCGTTTCCTTTTCAGCGGATACCGGGTACTACTACGCAGCATGGCGTTGCGGCTAAATTCTCTATTTCGCGGGTTGATAACTCATTTGCTTACGTTTCCCGCAATTCCCGTGGTCAAGCGCAAATCATGCAAATGGTTGGCTATGTGCCACAACGAATTTCAACTCATGCTGTAGAAAATTCTATTGCTCAAAAGTACATAGATGATGCTGTTGCTTGGACGTATCAGCTTGAAGGCCATGAAGTTTATGTAGTTACGTTTCCATCTATCGAGATTACGTGGGCTTATGACGCAACTACAAAGATGTGGCACAAATGGTTGTACACAGAAGATAGTGGGAAATTTACGCGGCATCGCGGCGAATGTCTTGCGCTATTCCAAGGTTTAGTTCTTGTTGGCGACTATCAAAACGGCAAAATCTACGAAGTTGACAAGAAAAATTACACGGATGACGGGCAAACAATTCGCCGATTGCGCCGCGCTCCGCATTTAATTACTGATATGCAGCGTCAGTATTTTGACGAATTGCAGATTCAATTCCAGCCCGGTGTTGGAACTACAGGATTGTCCGTAAATCTTGGCGTTACACCTTTGCCAAGTACCTACATTATTTATCCAAATGATACATTTTCGATTGGTGCATCTGAAGTTTTTGTTATTGGTGTTTCGGGAGTTCCTGTACAAACTTTGCCACTTACAACAACTAATCCACAGGCGATGCTTCGGTGGTCTAATGACGGTGGCTCTACTTGGTCGCGTGAACATTGGGCGTCTATTGGTCAACTTGGCAAATACAAAAATCGTGCGATATGGCGCAGACTTGGCACAGCGCGTGACCGTGTGTATGAAGTGTCTGTTTCTGATCCGGTAAACATGGTGATTGTTTCAGCAAACCTTAAATCATCCGCAGGGGAAAACTGATGGCTACGAATGGTTTATCCAATACGCAACAGTTAAATCCTTATCCGCAATCGGTGTTTTTGGATAACAACACAAACAGGCCTGCAAGGGCTTGGCAACAGTTTTTCTTGAATTTGCTTAACTTTAGCTCATCAACAACAGCTACTTCAGGTGCTGGGACACTGCCATCTCAGCCAGTAGGGTTTATGAACGTAACAATAAATGGACAAAATTTTAAGGTTCCTTATTACAATATCTAGATGATTACTTTTCAAAAAGAGCCTCCTTTCCCTTTTGCGGATGAGGCGATGACACTTTTTAAAGAACATTACGATGAAATTGCAGAGCGAACGGATGTAATCGAACTTGATCCAGATTACGAAAGATATCAAAAGCTGTATGACATGGGCATCTTGGAGATTCATACAGCACGAGAAGACGGAAAATTGATTGGATACAGTTTATGGATGATTGTGAATCACATTCATTACAAGAAAAGCATTACGGCTTCGTCGGACGTTTTATACATTCACCCTAAAAGCCGCAAAGGTTTGTTAGGGTACAAGTTTATAAAATGGACAACGGAGCAGATTAAAGAAAGAAAGCCGCAGAGGATTCTGTTTCACATGAAGCCATTTTTAGACTATGGGCATTTGCTTGAAAGAATGGGCGGCAAGTATTTTGAGAAAACATATTCGATAGTATTGGAGTAATCATGGGAATCACCGCAACGTTTGAGGCACTTGGTACATGGCTGGCAGAAGACGCCGTAGCTACTGTTGTAGCCGACACAATTGGCGGCGCAGTTGTTGATGCTGCTACGCTTGCTGAAGGCTTTGGCGGTCTTGGTGCTATTGGTGTTGGTGGAGAAGCTGGTTTAGCAGGACTAGAAGCGGCTACGGTGGCCGCTGGTGCTGGTGCTGCGGCTCTTGATGTTGCTGGTGGTGCTGCGGCTGATACTGGCTCATCTTTGTATAGCCTTTCTGGCGGCCCCGGTGCTGGTGGCGGCTTGGTTGCTCCTGCTGGTGGTGGTACTGGCCTTGGTTCTCTTGCGGATATGGGTGGCGCTGGCGGCTTAAACGCTGCGGCTGGTGGAACAAGTCTTGAATCTATGGGCGGGGCGTCTGGATTGCTTGCCCCTGCTGCTGCTGGTGGTGCTGGCGTTGTTGGTGCTAATGGCCTTTCTACTGGCGTTGGTGCTGGTCTTACGGGAACGCTTGGGTCGTCCCTTGCCGGAATTCCTTCGGCATTAACGGGAACAGTTGCTGATGCAGTAGCAAACGGAACAACAGTTCCGGGTGGTGGAACGGGTTTAGGTTCTTTGCTAACACCTACAAATGCGGTAATCGGTTCTGGTCTGTTAGGCGCTGGAACTGGCGTATTGAAAAGCAACGCTATTAGTGATGCTCAAGCGCAACAAGCGGCAGCGGCAGCGGCTTCGCAAGGTGTATTGAATAGCACATACAACAAGTCAATGGGCTTTCAAGTTCCATATCAAGCGGCTGGTGCTAATGCGATAAATCAAATCGGTGCTATGGGTACTGGTAATTACACGCAATATGATATGAATGGCAATCCTACCGGCACGGGTACTGGTAGCGGTTATTTGCAGCATCAATTCAATAAAGATGATTTAGCCGCTGGGCTTGCTCCTAACTATGACTTCATGTTGCAGCAAGGGCAAAATATTAACCAGCGTGCAGCAAACGTAGGCGGTGGTGCATTAAGTGGAAATACTTTGCAAGGCTTGCAAAACTACACGCAAAACTATGCTGGAAATGCTTATCAAAACGCATTTACTAATTATCAAGCACAACGTCAAAATATTTACGGCAATTTGGCAGGAATTGCGGGTATTGGACAAGCGGCAAATGCTGGCGCCGTGGGTGCAGCTAACAACTACGCAACTAATACCACAAATTTGACTACTGGTTTGGCTCAAGCAAATGCAGCGGCAACAATTGGTCAAGCACAAAACACTGGAAACACCATTTCAAATCTTGGTAACACAGCAGTTTTGGCAAGCCTTTTGAATCAAAATAATACAGTTACTGCATAAGGACAAACATGGCGACCTTTTTTACTGATTATTCGCAGCCGCAAGCGCAGACTTCATTGTCTGACATGATTAATACAGCGCGTGGCGCTCAAGCGTATCAACAGTCGCAGCAAATGAACCCGCTGGCGGTTCAACGCGCTACGGCTGAAACACAAACAGCACAACAGGGCGCTGCTACTGGTGCTATGGAACTGCAAAAAGCACAGCAAGCCAATCAAGAACGATTAAAAATGATGGAGTTTATGAAAACTCCTGATAACTATCAAACAAATGGCCGCGTTGATATTGATAAACTAAATAAAAGTATTCCAAGCATTGCGCCAATGACCGGCCATGCTTACATTGACAACATAACAAAATTAGGTCAAGCACAATCACAAGCTGAAAGTGCATCAACTAAACTAACAACCGAACAACGTCAATTATTTGGGCCAGCATTAATAGCATTGTCAAATGCAAAAGTTGCCGACCCAAAAATTTATGATTCAATGTTGGATCATGTTACAGAACAATATCCCGGCAATAAGCACGTTTCTGATTTAGCTCAATCGTACAAAAAAATGCTAAAAATGGCGTCTCCAAGTGGCGCAGCAAATCCAGCATTAATACAGTTGGCGGGAATGGCTGGTACTTCATTGTTGTCTGGTGAACAAGTGCAAGCAGCAACAGCACCTAAAGCGGCATTGACTGATGTAGGGGGTCAACCAACTACATCTATTATTCAGCCAAGTATTGCGGGTTCACAGCCAACAATTACCGTTGGTACGCCCGGTGGAATGCAGCCTACTTTGTCGCCAATTACCGGCGCTGATATGGGTGCAACTTTTAATCCTAGTGCTGCTGAACCATTGGCTCATCCTGTAAGGAATGCTAATCAACCTTATCGGGCCGACCCATCTGAAGCAATTGATACGGCTGCGGGTGCTAAATTGCGTCAAGATTTGTTAGGTCATTTAAACAATACTGCGGAAATTAATCGGAATCTTGGTGAAAGTTTTTCTGCTATTGCAAAACTTACGCCTGACGCTTGGTATCGTTCTGGTGTTGCTGGTTCAGTTGTTCGTAATTTAAGTAATTTGGTTGGAAGTTCAGATTACCAACAACTTTCTAAAGATTTGGCAAATGTACAGCTTTCGCAATTAGCGGCGCAAGGTGGTTCTATGCAAACTGATGCAGCTAAATCTTTGCAAGGTAAAGCTAACGGTTCTGAAACTTACAATCCTGATGTTCTTTTGAATATTATGAAGCGCACGGCTTCAAAGCAAACAGAATTGCAATTGCAAGCTCCTGCTGCACAATTAGCAGCGCAAAGATTTGGCGACAATAACGCAGCTAAGTTCCAAAAAGAATGGTCTAAAAACGCTGATTCAAAAGTGTTTGAAGCAATGAACATTAATGATGCCATTCAAAATCCAGCAGAAAAGAAAAAAGCCATTGATGAATTGCTAGGGCGTGACCCAAAAGCACGGGCTTTGTTCTTGAAAAAATACGATAACATCAACAAGCTAATTCAAACCGGAAGCCTGTAATGGATGATCTACGTTCTTTGATTGCTGGAGACGAACCGGCGCAAGCGACAGCGGCAAGATCAATGCCGTCAATGAAAAAAACGGCTGGTCGTGGCGACCCAACAAAAGAGCAGATTTTTGGTAGAAATGATTTAGCGGATTACATTCAGCAAGCACAAACGGATTTGCGCGATGCAATCCCCGGTTCTGAAATGCACCAAAGATTGACCCGCGACATTGCTGCTGCTGGAAAAGCATTTGGGCAAATGGGCGGTCAACCACAATCTGTTAAACCACAATCTGTTCAACCACAAGCGGTTCAGGCACAAGCCATACAGCCTCAACAAGACGCACAGCCTTCTAACGACCCTTTGCGCGAATTAATTGGCGGGGTTGATGCTGGCGCACCAGAAACAATCGGTGGTGGCCGTGGCGGTCAAGGGGGGGCCACAGCAGCGCAGCGCAATGAAATCCGACCGCGTAATCTGGTACAACAAGCATTGCAGGGGGCGTTTGATTTACGGAAACAAGCACCGGGCTTTATTACTTCCGCGCTGGATGTAGTCGGTAACATTCCTTCGGCAGTCGCTGGAACTGTTGGTTACGGCGCTGGACGTTTGTTTGGCCTTACACCAGAAGAAGCCAGCGCATCGGCTGGTAAGGTTAGCGGTGCGTTGCACAATCCAATTGGTCGGATGACCGGAATGGCTGAAACGCCAGAATATCAAAACGCTGCACCAACTCAAATTAATGAAGCTATTGGCTCAATGATTGGAAAAGGCGCGGAAGCTGTCGGCCAAAGATACGGCATAAACCCTACAGACATTGAACAAGGTGTATCGGCTGCAATGATGGCCGCACCATTTGCAAAGGCTCCGATTGGTCGTGGCGTTAACGCTGTCAAAGCTGCATTGCCAGAATACACCACTCAGATTGCTGGTGTAGCGCCAGAAGTTGCGGCACAAGGTGCTATGGGTCAAAGCGTGGGCGCTGCGGCAGCTTCTAATGCGACAAAGATGCAAGAGCTAATGAGTCGTGCAAGCCCTGAAATTCAAGCCGCAGTTAAAAAAGTTTCAAAACAAGGCCAAATTGATGAGGCTGGTTTAAAAGCGTTGGAAAACCATGTAAATTTTGAAGAATTTGGCATGAAACCTACGGCTGGTGAAGCTACGCAAAATGTTGCTAAACTGTCCGAAGAATATAACTCTGTTAAATCTGACCCTGAAATTGCGCTTCGACTTCAAGAGCGTGACCCTAAGTTAATTGAAGGCTTTAACAAGATTAAAGAAGAATACGCCCCTGAAGCCTATGCTCCTACACAATCAGAAAGAGCAAGTGCCCCTCTTGATACGTTAAAAAACAAATATGTAAATCGTGAAAGCAATATTCGCACAGCTTATCAAACTTTAGAAGATTTAAACGGTGGAGTTTTTCCAGTTGATGCTAAAACTTTTTCAGAAAATGCAATAGCTCAATTAAAGAAAAAAAATGTATACGGCGCAACTCCAAAAGTTTTATTAGATTTGTTGGAAAAATATGCAAAAGAACCAATGGATTTTAATGGTTGGGATAGTGCGCGTTCTGTAGCGGCAGAAGAAATGAGAAAAGGCGGAAATGAGGCAAAAACTGGTTACATTGTTCGCAAGGCTTTAGAAGATATACCCATGACCGGCGAAGCTGCAACTGTTTTAAGACCTGCCGCAGATCATGCAAGAAGTTTAGCAAAAGAACAAAAAGATTTGTTAAATCCTAAAAGTGAAAAGTACAACGCAGCATATACGGCGGCGGCAAGTGATACACGGTCAGCCGCTGAAATTGCATTAGGTGTGCCACATCCAGCATCTGCTAACTTTTTTGAAAAGCACGTTATTGGTAAAGGCGCATCTGAAATGCAGTTGCGCCGAACTCTTGATGAGCTTGCAGGAAATGAAGCTGCTATTCATGAATTACGCGCTGGTACTATTCATGAAGCAAAAACAAAATCTGGTATCAAAGATGATAAAGGCTCTGTTTCACAAGATGCTTTAAATAAATTTGTTAGTGAACAAGGAAACAAACTTGACGTTGCACTTGGTGCAGATGCCGCTGCAAAACTTCGCCGATTGAGCGATGTTGCAACCAAGTCGGAACACGTTCGCAAAGGGGGCTATGCAAACGTAAGCAAAACAGCAATAGCGCAAACACCAAGCCCAATAAAATCGGCTGCAAAAGAGATCGGTACGGATTTAGCAACTCTTGCACTTACAACGTCATCACCTATGGCGGGTGCAGCCCTTGCGCTTTCAAAGCCATTCTTTAAGAAACGTGCAGAAGCAAAAGCATTGAAAGAGTTAGAGGCAGAGCAAGCCGCCAAATCACAAGAAACATTAGCGCCGGGTGCAGGGATTACATACACTCCGTTATCGAAAATTGGTAAATAAGGAATAAAAATGGCAGTTAATCTATCCCCTATCGGTAATGGCTTTCAATTTTTTTCTATTACGGGTATTCCCTTAGCCGGTGGTTATTTAACAACATATCTTGCAGGGACTACAACACCTTCAGCAACTTACGTTGATATTGCTGGAATTACGCAAAATACAAACCCTATCCAGCTTGGTACGGATGGCCGTCCTCCGCAGGAAATTTGGCTTTCAGCAGGAGTAAATTACAAATTTGTTTTATCTGATGCGTTTGCTAACGTGATTCAAACGTACGATAACTTGTACGGCATCATCGGAACAACTCCAAGCGTTAGCGCAGTGCCTAGCGGAGCGATTATTATGTGGGGTGGGTCTATCGCTTCCGTCCCAACTGGTTACAATTTGTGTAACGGTCAAAACGGGACGACTAATCTTCAAGACTATTTTGTTGTTGGCTCTGGAAATAGTTTTGCTGTTGGTGCTACAGGTGGATTTACAAGTTCGGTTACGTCTAGCGTTGGCACTAATCTTCCGCTGTACTATTCCCTTGCGTTTATTCAGAAGACATAAATTTTTATTGGATTCTTATGAACTCAGATGAGCGCAGCCAACTTATTAAAGAAATTACCACAGCTTTTGCAGTTCATGCGCCAGTATTAACGGATGAAGAACAACGCTGGGTTCAAATGGCAATCAAAAAAGAAGCACAATCAATAGCGTTTCGTAATGCTGTTATTGAGAAATCAATTATTGGTTTGCTGGCAATGTTTGGCGCTGGCGTTTTTTATGTTTTTGTTGATTTTTTAAAGAATCACGGGTTTAAATGATTGACCTAACACAAAATGACATTCGCAAGGTGCTGCACTATTACCCGGAAACTGGCGAAATACGTTGGCGGTTTGGTAACGGGCGAAATGTACAGCCGTGGCAACTTGCCGGGAACATTAATGGGCATGGGCATAGGGTCATAAAAATTAATGGAAAGTCTATGCTGTCGCATCGGCTTATTTGGCTGTATGTTTATGGGCATTTCCCAAATAATGTTATTGACCATAAAAACCGAATTGCTGACGACAATAGACTGTGTAATTTACGGGACGTATTACAGACAGACAATGCACAAAATATTGGTTTGCCCCGCCATAACAAAAGCGGACACCTTGGCGTGTCATGGTTAAAAACCCGTAAAAGTTGGACTGTTTACATTAAGGTAAATGGGAAGAATAAATGGCTTGGTTGTCATAAAGACTTGAAGCAGGCTATTGCCGCACGGAAAGCGGGTGAACGTGCTTATTACAACTTGCCCCAAGAGGTGTAATCTTGGATCCCTTTACCGCACTAGCAGCAGTTAACACTGCTATAAAACTTGTCAAGACTACGGTTAAAACCGTACAGAATCTTGAAAGTTTGGGGCCGTGCCTTGGTCAGTTTTTTAGTGCTAAAGCTGAAGCAATTGAAGTAGTTAAAAAAGGTGGATTTTCAGGTTCTGCAATGGGTAAGGCATTGGAGCTAGAACTTGCAATTGAGCAAGCCCGTTCTTTTGAAGAAGAAGTAAAAATGCTGTTTTTCCAAAGTAATAAAATGGAAATATGGCAGAAGATTGTTGCGCGTGCTAATAAGATGACTAGCGACCAGATTCAATCTGATAAACGCGAACGTGAAGCCAAGAAACGCCGTAAAGCAGAAATTGATGAATTACTAACAATCATTTTAATTATGGTTGTTACCGTTATTGTTCTTGGTACAGTCGGTTGGTTTGTGTGGGAAGCTATGCAACGCTGCAACGGCGCTTGCGGCTATAACCGTTAAGGAGCTACTATGGATTGGCTAAAAATGATCGCCCCGACCCTCGCTACGGCGATTGGGGGGCCTTTTGGCGCTATGGCGTATGGGGTAGTGGCAAAAGTCATGAATATCACGCCAGAAGACGCGCAAAAGACAATTGAAACTGGCAAGCTAACTTCTGAACAAATTGCTGCTGTTCAACTAGCAGAGGTTGAACTAAAAGCACGGGCGCAAGAACTAGGCTTGGACTTCGCCAAGGTCGCTGCTGATGACCGCAAATCAGCGCGTGAGATGCAAGCTACTACTCGCAGCTTTATGCCGCCAGTATTAGGGCTAATGATTACGGTGGGATTTTTTGGAATCCTTGGTGGTTTGATGTTTGGCATTGTTAAAACAAGTGATGCGCTTATGCTAATGCTTGGTAGTCTTGGAACTGCATGGACAGGCATCGTTGCGTTTTATTTTGGTAGCAGTGCTGGTTCACAAGCCAAAGACGACCTACTCCACAAATCTAGCCCACAAACATGAAATCTAATTTTGACAAAGCTATTACCGCATTGCTTATTAGTGAGGGGGGTTTTGTTAATAATGCAAAAGACCCCGGTGGGATAACCAATCTTGGCGTAACAAAAACAGTATGGGAAGGATGGACGGGCCATGATGCTACTGAAACCACTATGCGTAATCTTTCAACATCTGACGTTACACCTCTTTACCGCAAAAAGTATTGGGATGCTGTACAAGGTGATAACCTTCCCTCTGGTCTTGATTATTGCGTTTTTGATACTGCCGTTAATTCTGGCGCTGGACGTTCTATTAAACTTCTTCAGCGATCAATTGGAGTAACAGAAGATGGCGCTATTGGCCCTAATACTCTTGCTGCTATTTTGGTTGCAAATGTGGAGCAATTGATAGACAAATATTGCGCGGCGCGTCAGGATTTTTTGCAATCTTTATCAACATTTGATACATTTGGCAGAGGCTGGACGCGCAGAGTTTCAGAAGTTAATTTAAAAGCGAAAGAAATGATATGACTAAATTTACCGTTACCCGTGAAAAACCGTCTAAAAAAGAAGACAAAGATTACGAAATAATTCGTGAGTACAAGCGCGAACGTGAACACGTTATGAAGCTAGAAAAAGAACTTAAAGCGCATGAAAAAACCGATATTACGCACGTGCATCCAAGGCATCCACCGAG
>Ga0136642_1000653_pt1 | contig 16824 bp, 13 predicted proteins | sample LowCatLa1302831Y_FD_115313 | JGI IMG/M metagenome (GOLD analysis project Ga0136642, IMG submission 115313) | Freshwater microbial communities from Lower Cathedral Lake, Yosemite National Park, California, USA - 13028-31Y | ecosystem: Environmental > Aquatic > Freshwater > Lake ... | reverse complement strand
GTGGCCGCGAGCAGCCTCGCCAACGGTGGAGTGGTGTTGTTCTCGCCAGCGGCACCGAGCTTCGATCGCTACGCCAACTGGGCCGAACGAAGCGACGACTTTGCGGCCTGTGTCCACGCGCTGACGACGCCGTAGGAACTCCACAGAGTGGAGCCTGGGAGGGGAATCGAACCCCTGACCTGCTCATTACGAATGAGCTGCTCTGCCGGCTGAGCTACCCAGGCGCGAGCCCCAAGCCTATCCGAATTTTCCGCCCTGTCTAGAGGCGAATAAGGGACAGCAGGATGTCGTGCAACAATAATCCCTCGTCAACCGTGGTGGCGAGACGTGGGTAGGCCTCGGAGAGAATGTCGACGGCGTTCACGGCCTGGGCAATGGCGTGGTGATCAACGCCACCATCACCGATGAGTTGGTGAAGTCGCTCTCGGTAGACCCCGGTGAGGACGCTCACGCCGAAACGCAATTCGTCGAGTCGAAAGCGACGCTGTTCGCGCTTGTGTTGCTGCTCCAGCTTGGTGCGACCAGGCACACTGCGCAACCCCATGGCCTTGGCCTCGACACTCAGCCGTTCGAGCTCGCGCTCTTGCAGCGCCACCAACGGAGCCAGCGCCGCCGAAATGGCCTCGGTAACGTCACTCACGACCGCCCCCACCGACGACGCGGTGCCATTGAAGCGCTCGGGCGCCCGTCGCCACAGGTCTAGTCGCTGCGCGAGAGAGGGATCGTTAACCAGAACCATGGCGCGACGAAGGTTGCCCGACGCAGCGTTCGCAGCCGAGCGTGCGGCCGCTTCGGGCGCGCCGTCGCGCACGAGCACGTCAGTAATTTCATCGACGCTGAGCCCCTGCAACGCGATTGACACGCACCGGGATTCGATGGTGATCAACTCGTCAGGGAGTTCCTCAGCGGTGAGGAGAAAAATGGTTTTGGTCGCCGGTTCTTCGAGCGTCTTAAGCAGTGCTGGAGCACTGGGCGATCCGGAGGACACCGTTAGTTCGACTTCCTCCAACACGACAATGTTGAACGGCGCGGACAAGGGGCGGCGGCGGGCCACCCGTTCGATTTCGTGGATGTCCTCGACTGACCAGGATGCACCCGCTCGTTGGGCCACGTGGACGTCCGATTCATTCCCTTCAAGTACACGCCGACAGGTATCGCACGCACCACAGCCGTGCTCGGGGCATTGCAGCGCGGCCGATAGCCGACGGGCCGTCTCAGCCACCGGGGCTCCCGATGGCCCCGACACTAGGTAAGCGTGGACTGGGTGGCGCGCGTACTCGCGGAGCGCTCGAACAGATTTCTCCTGTCCGACGAGTGGGGTGAAAACGTCGTTCACCACAGTGGTGCCAGGGCCGCGTCAATCGCGGCCGTCACGTCGTCGAACGATCCTCGGCCGTCAATCACACACCAGTTATTCTCGGCAGCCGCCATCTCGAGGTACCCCCGCCGGAGACGTTCGTGAAACGCCGCATCAGCCGACTCGAAGCGGTCCTCGCGATTACGGGCGCGACGCTCGTTGGCCGTTTCAATATCGATATCTATGAGGAGGGTGATATCCGCTCGGCAGCCGCCGATCGCGAGATCTGTCGCGCTACGCAGAACGGCGAGATCGACACCTCGTCCGTAGCCTTGGTAGGCCAGTGTCGACGCAGCGAAACGGTCCGCAATCACGTGGCGGCCCGCGGCCAACGTCGGTGCAATCACCGTCGCCACGTGGTGACTCCGGTCAGCCAACATGAGCAGTGCCTCCGTTTGGGGCACCATTGGCGTACTGGCGTCTAGCAACCACCGACGGAGTTCCACGCCCAACGGCGTGTCACCCGGTTCGAAGGTGAATAACCCCCCGCATCGCTCGGCCAGTTGACGAGCTTGCGTGCTCTTTCCCGAGGCATCAATGCCCTCGAACACAATGAAACGACCGGGCACTAGAACTCGTTGTCGACGTTGGCTTTAGAAATCAGAGCAGCGTTGGCCTTCGCCCCCTTGGCGGTCGCCGTGCGCTTGGCGACACCCTTACTTGCTGAGGCCTTCTTCGCGGTTGACTTCTTCACAGCCGGCTTCTTTGCGGTTGCTTTGCGGGGTCTGGTCGAAGGCTCGGCGCCGCGCTTTTCGGCGAGGAGTTCGCAGGCTCGATCGAGCATCAGCAGTTCGACCGCGTCGCCGGTACGGAGGGTAGCGTTGACTTCACCATCCGTAACGTAGTTACCGAACTTGCCCGTCTTTACGACGACGTGGAGTTTGGTCACGGGGTCGTAGCCGAGGTCCTTTAGGGGGCCAGCGGGCGCGCGGCGGGCGCGCGTCTTTGGTTGCGCCAAAATTGTCACGGCCTGATCAACCGTGACGGTGAAGAGTGCGGACTCGTCGTCGAGGGTACGATTCTCCTTGCCCCAGGTCAGGTAGGGGCCGTAGCGTCCGTTGGCCGCGTGAATCATGACGCCATCGGCGGGGTGGGGGCCGACTTCGCGGGGGAGGGACAAGAGTTGCTCCGCCTGCTCGAGAGTCAATGTGGCTGGATCCATCGACGTCAGAAGCGACGCGGTCTTCGGCTTCTCGCCATCCTTGGCATTCACCACTTCACCGACCTGCACGTAGGGGCCGTAGCGGCCGGCCTTGACGAAGATTGGTAAGCCAGTCGCATCGTCGGTACCAAGTTCGCGGTCGCCACTCGGGGCCGAAAGGAGTTCGAGGGCTCGCTCCACGGTTAGCGAGTCTGGTTCGGTGGATTCGGGAATCGAGACGCGCTCCTCACCGTGCGACAAGTACGGACCGTAACGCCCAGCGCGCACGGTAACCGTGAGGCCGTCCGGGGCCGTCCCGAGGGTGATTGAGTTAATCGCGGCGAAGTCGAACTCGATCTCCGAGTGCGTCATCTGCTCGAGTCCGCGCTTCGCGAACTCCGTCGTGGCCGACTCGTCGCCGAAGTAGAACTTGCGCAACCACGGCTCGAGTTGCTGGCGACCTTCGGCAATTTCGTCGAGCTGGTCCTCCATGTCCGCCGTGAACTGGTAGTCAACGAGGTCGGCGAAGTGCGCTTCGAGGAGATTGACAACGGCGAAGGCCCGGAAGGCCGGGACAAGTGACTTCCCCTTCTTCCAGACGTAGCCTCGCTTATCGATCGTCTTCATGACGCTGGCGTAGGTGGAAGGGCGACCAATGCCCAAGTCTTCAAGCTTCTTGATCAACGTGGCTTCGTTGTAGCGATCAGGCGGCTGCGTGTCGTGACTCTTCATAGCGACTTCCAGCACTGGAACCGACGCACCCTCGACGAGTGGTGGGAGCAATCGTTCCTGGTCGGCGAGTTCGGCCTCAGGGTCGTCGGTGCCCTCGACGTAGGCGCGGCGAAAGCCCGCGAATTCAATGCGCATGCCGGTCGCGACGAGTGAGGCTGTCACTGGCGCCGTAAAGCCATCGACGTGACCCAGCGCTGCTTCGAGCCGGACGCGATCTTGGGTGAGGCGCGCGTCGACCATCTGCGACGCAATGGTGCGCTTCCAGATGAGGTCATAGACGGCCAGCTCATCACCACCCAAGCTGGCCTGCGCTTCATCCAGGGTGCGGAAACTCTCACCAGCGGGACGAATTGCTTCGTGCGCTTCTTGGGCGTTTTTGACCTTGCGGTCGTAGCGTCGCGGGCTGTCGGCGACGTAGTCGTCACCAAACATGTCAGCGGCCATCCGTCTCGCGGCCGTCAGCGCCTCGTTCGACAGGGTCGTCGAGTCGGTACGCATGTAGGTAATCCAGCCCTGTTCGTAGAGGCGCTGGGCCGCGCGCATCGTGCGTTCGGGGTCGAAGCGAAGTTTACGGTTGGCTTCAATCTGCAGCGACGACGTCATGAACGGCGGTTGAGGGCGCTGGGTACGAGGCGTCGACGTAATTGAAGAGATGGTGACGTCGGCGCCTCTCAGCACCGCGGCAATGGCGTTGGCCGCATTGGCGCTCAGCACTTCCACTGGCCCCTTCGCGTCGAGTCGTCCCTGCGCGTCAAAGTTTTTACCCGAGGCCAAGGCGACACCATTGATGGCATCGACGATGGCCTCGAATGACGTGGCGGCCCCGAGGGTGGCGGTGACGTCAAACCAGGTGGCTGACGAGAACGCCATGCGCTCGCGCTCGCGCTCACACACCAGTCGAATAGCCACTGACTGGACTCGTCCGGCGGACCGCGCTTTATCAACGACTCGCCAGAGCACCGGCGAGACTTCGTAGCCAACGAGACGGTCGAGGAAGCGACGACCCTCTTGCGCGTCGACGAGCTGCATATTGATTTCACGAGTATCGTTCACCGCTTTGGTGATTGCCGCTGGCGTGATTTCGTGGAAGACCATTCGCTTAACCGGAACTTTGGGCTTGAGCACCTCGAGGAGGTGCCACGCAATGGCCTCTCCCTCGCGGTCTTCATCGCTCGCCAGATAGACCTCGTCAACTTGCTTGAGCGCCGCTTTTAGTTCCGCTACAACTTTCTTGCGATCAGGCGAAATGACGTAGACGGGCTTGAAGTGATCGTCGACATTGATGCCGAGACGCGACCAACGCTCTTTTTTTATATCAGCGGGAATATCGGCCGCACTTTGGGGAAGGTCACGAATGTGTCCAATAGAGGGCTTGACGATGTAGTCAGAGCCGAGCATGCCCTGAATACGGGTGGCCTTGGCAACAGATTCCACGATTACAAGTGCTTTTGCCACGAACCCACCTCCTTCGACGTTTACTTTCTTCCAAACAGTTCTAGCGAACGCTTCCGCTGTGACCATTCAAAGGTAGTCCGACCTAGCGCCGAGTAAAGCACCATTTAATGGCTTTCAATCCATTCGGCTGAAAGTACATCGGATATCGACGATTTTGTTCGACTAACTGTGCGACTGGCACACCGAAGTTCAAGGTCCAGAAAAAGAGACTTCGGTAGCGGTGTTCGATCGCGTATTCGCATCCCGCCCGAAACCACTTTTCCTGCACGGATTCGTTATACGCCGTCGGCAATGAGTGTACCGACGACTTCACGTAAGCCCCATTCTGAGCCACAATGCCAATCTCGCCAATCCCCTGTTTCTGTGGATCCCCCGGAATGGGCATGGTGGCAATGTAGTCATCCCAGCCGCGCAAGATTCTCGCAACAGTGGCGCCATCCGACGCGGCTGGCACCCGTGGATACATGTCATTCCACTGCACGAGACCAGCAACGGGCGCAGGCACGATCCGGGGTGCCAAATTGACGTCCCAGACGAGAGTTCCGTGGAAGTAGCGGCGGCTCCACGAGATCAAGTCGGACCAACCAGGCCGCCGCGACAGTTTGGATAGCTCCGAAATGATGACGAATCCATGAACATGCAGGTCTTCTGCCATTGTCAAATAGGGCTCCAGCGCACTTCGGTATGACTTGAACCACTGCGCTGAATCGACCGGAGAGAGATCACCCCGCCACTTAAGGCCGAGATGATGCTCATTGATCAGTGGGCGAAGGTACACCCTTAAACCACTTCGCGACAATCCTCGCACCACAGCCGAAACCTGTGTGGGCGAGGGTGTGACCACCGGTACTCCATCAATCACGTCTCGGCCAGCGGTAACAACGTTACTTTCGATACTCGGTGTGTAGAACTGTATGACGAGAGACACGGCGTTTGCCCCGAGACCAGAAATGAAATGTCCATAAGCCACGGCTCGATTGAACAAATCAGCATTTGGGGGCGTCGAGGGACCGGCAAAGAATTCGAGGCTGACACCCCGTTCCGGCAACGCGAGGGACGGCGAACCCCCTGCCACTGTCGGATTGATGCCCGTGAGGAGTAGAGCCCCTGCCACAAGCGAGACAAACGAACGATTGAACGAACGGGCCATAGAGTGAGTGTAGAAGTACAGAGTGTTAGTGCCGCTGTAGTCGGCGAATTAGTGATGCTCGGACCATCGCAAACAAGAGAACCGTGAAGGTCACCGCCAAATTGACGGCGGGTCCCCATGCAACACCGGCAAATGCGTCGCTGGTTGAACCCAACGCACATTGAGCAACGACGCCGCAGAGAAGTGCCACGAGGTAGGTTCGACCACTCGCTCCACGCGTCATATGTATCCAGGCGGAAAACATGAAGATCGCCCAAAACGGTGCCGCGAAAGCAAACGGTACAAGTTGACCCAACAGGTTCCCCACCGAGTGAGGTGCAATCAACGAAATTGCTCTCGGCCCAACGAAGACGAGAGCAATCGAACCAAGAGCAGAAAGGCCAAACGCGATGCGCTGAGCATGGCGGACGGTCCGAGTACCATCCTGGCGAACAGCGAATGGAATTGCCGCACTCGTCACCGGCGCCACGAGCAACAGACTCCCCGACACCAGCAGGCATGAGACTGACACCCTCGGGACCACGGCCAGTGGCAGACCAGCTTTTGCCAACCACACCGGGAGGGTATAGGGCAGATAGAACAAAAGACCAACACTCGTTTTTACGAGTTTTCGGTCGTTCGTTGGTGGTAACAGGCGAGATGGTAGCTCGCGCTGCGGTCCCTTACGAAAAGCGAGAACCAGCATCAGAGCGCCGCCGACGAAGGTGACGCCAATGGATATCGCCATCCCCGAGTAGACCGGTTGGCGATGTGCGAGGGGGATAAATACCGCGAGTCGAATGAGGGCTTCACCAATGGCGACGATACCGAGCGTCCAGAGGCTTCCGAAGGCCAGTAACACGGCATTTGGGACCGCCTGCGCAAACGTAACCACAAAAAGAAGCGCTGCCAGCACCAGTGGAACAATCGATTGGTAACCGAGTTCGTGTTGTAACAGCGGTGTGAGCGCCAAGAGAGGGATGAGGCTGGCAAAAATACTGGCCGTTACACGAGGCACTCGCTCGAGCGTCATTGTTCGGGCGATCTCCGCTGTTAGGGCGTATTCAATGCCATTGGACGACGCTGAGGCCACCGAACTAAATGCCAGCAGCGGGCTCAACTCGGCATAGTGCACCACACCACTCAATCGAAGAAAGACAATGGAAAAAAGGCCGTTGAGTAGAGAGGCGGATGCGCCCAGGATCACCAGGAGTAGCGATTGACGTCGACCCACTCGGGTGGCTCGGCCCTCGCTCGCCCCATCGATTTCTGAGGGTTCGCTGTCCGGCACATGGGTCATTGTAGATGCCTCGCCACCGAAGCCTCTGCCAGCTTAGGCGAGTGCTTGAAGTTGTGTGAGTTGCATCGGTGAAAGTGCGACCACGCTATTGACCTGCTCCATCATCGGGAGCGGGATGAATTCACGTAGGCGAGAGAGCTGATCAATACAGTCGAGACCGCTCTGGCTGTTATCGCCCGCAGCTGCGTATCGTCGACGAATAGCTGAGATACCCACATAGATGACACCCTCGGTGATTGCCACTCCTCGCCCAAATCCGCTCAGTGGTTCCCGCGATAGTTCATTCCAGTCGAGATCAAATGAGACCATTTCACTTCGACCACTATCTACCACCATCCAGTCCTTATCAACGAGTCGTACGGAGTGAGGTGCCCGCAGTCCGAGGTTCTTTCGCCAACCCGTCTCAACGTTGACGATACCCCCACTGCCATGGCGGACCAGCAGATTCTTCTTCTTGATCTCCGCCCGGTACCCGTCCGTGTGATGGGCCAAAACCAGTAGCTCATCGGAGGGCGTACGAAATGCTTGATTTAGGTGAAAGTGGCCGCGAGCGAATAGGACGCTTTTGGTTGCCGACTTGACCCGAAAGTCATCCAAGTCATAGCGAATGACTTCACCAGTAGACCTCGTAAGGGCCAGCACTTCGTCGGTCCCCGTATTCGATACGAGGATGTGGTCACCATCCATTGTCAACTCGTGCACGTCATTCAGGCCATCGACCGTCAACTCCTCGATGACCCCAGTGGCGGTGTCGACCCGAATCAGGTCAAAGCCCGTGGTCATCAGGAAGCTGCTCTCCGAGTCGAAGAGGATTGCACCAACGCCTGGGTTCTTGAATTGATCGAACCATTCGCACACCACCGTCTGCCCGCCGGAACGAACTACGACGGGGTGCAGTTGATCAGGTGAAAGATAGCGGTCTTCCTTATTCCAGTTGGCGGAACCACAGACCAGGACAGCATCATTCCCACGCTGCTGTTCCACGTCAATTCTCCTCGGTAGCGTGCAGGAGACCATTTTCTTCAATCATCGCCATGACAATATCGGCCTCTTCTTCAATCGACACTCCGGACGGAATGCGAATATCGTACCGAGCCGGAGATTCCCAGAGCTGCTGCGTGTCAGCGAAACGACATTCGTCAATTCGGTCAACCCACACCAGAATGGAAGCTGGTCCGAAAGCCTGGCGCGTTTCCTCGGTAGGACTAACAAAATCAACCACCACGTGTAACCCCTGGCGGTCGAGCAGTCGACTCAGGGCCCCCAAACGACGTGCCTGCTCGACGCGATCTGCAACTGAAAACCCTAGATCGCTACTCAAGTCGGCGCGAATTTCGTTGGCGTTCAGCCGCACCGAAACGAATCGATGTGCGATGGCGTCGGCAAGCGTCGTCTTACCCGACCCAGGTAGTCCAATTACGAGGCAAATCAAATTTCGACCTTCTAGAAAAATCAATTCATAGTTGAAGCGGGTAGTAGCCGAAAGGGCGTTGTGCTTTATATTAGTTGCACGATATTCTCCACCAAAAACCCGAGCGGTAAGATTAGGTCTCAGTGAAATTCGTGGAGAGGGTAGAAAGACCAAAGTGACGCCTGCCTCGCCTGTAACTGTCAGTGTTGGCATCATGGCCATGGATGAAATTGCCACAATTGGCGCAACGATTACCGCAATTCAATCGCAGCGACAGAACTTGTTCGTGATTGATGAAATTATTGTTGTCAGCACCACGTCAACGGACGGCACCGACGATGCAGTGCGCGCCATTGCTACTGGAGATGCACGCGTCAAGCTCGTTGTAGAACAGCAACGACGGGGGAAAATTTTCAGTGTTGTGAACTTTTTCTCACAAGCAGTCAACGACGTGTGCGTTGTGTTGTCAGCCGACGTCACGGCCGCCCCAGATTGCCTTGGGCGTCTCGTGAGCGAGCTGACTCGCAGCGACACCATTGCAATGGTGGGCCCACAAATTATCTCGGTCCCCGACGGGAGCAAGTCTTCAATCGCAACTAAGTTGAATGTGTTGCTCTGGCAACTACACCATGAGCTCGCCCTTCGAGATCCAAAACTGGGCGAACTCATTGCAGTCAGAAAATCATTCATGACTGATATCCCAACGATTGCTGGTTGCGATGAGGTCATGTTGGAGGCTGCAGCCCACTCAAATGGGGGCGCCATCGTCTACGTCGCTGACGCCATCGTCTACAACCGCTGCCTTACAAAACTCAATGAACTCATTACCGTTCGTCGCCGCATTCACGCCCAGCACCTCCGTGCCCGACAGAAGCTTCGCTACGCTCCCTCCTCACTCAAGTTGGCCACGGTACTTAGTGCCTGCCTCGCGCTGGTTCGCCATTCCTGGCGGCGCGCGCCACTCTTAGTCCTTCTCATCTTCGTTGAGTTCGCCTCCAGAGTTCAGGGCGCCCTACTGGTTGCCCGAAAGGTCGATACGCACACTTGGCAAGCCACCAAGTCGACCAGATCACATGCAACCAGGTAGCTCTCCTCGGGCGGAAGAATTCGCACCTGAAGGAATTCACGGTGCGCGGCCTCCTTCCTCGATGTTCGGGGCACTCGGCGGCCTCATCGTTGCTGGACTGGCTATTCGAATAACTTTTTCGCTCGGTACCAGCCTGCCGGGTGATGTTGCGGTGTGGTGGCAGGTGATCCAACGTACCAAGGGTGGCGTTGGTCTCTACACGCTGACGGGCTATTCCTATCCTCCGCTCTACGGCTACTACCTCATGGCGGTCAGCGCCTTACTCCACTTTGTAGATTTGGGGCCTCAACTCCTCGGTCACGTCCTGAATTCAGGAACGCAACCATTAGCAGTACGGGCTTTTGGCAACATCGTCACCTCGCCACTCGGGACGCTTGTGGTGAAACTCCCGATGATCGTGGCGGACTTGGGCACCGGGTGGTGTATCTGGCGAACTGCTCTTCTGCTTGGAGCAGGTGACGGAGAAGCTGTCAGGGACCGGAATGCCCGCCGTGCCTTTTTGTGGTGGTGGCTCAATCCTGTCGTCATCTTCACTTCCACAATCCACGGGCAAATTGACTCCATTGCGAGCTTTGCCATTGCGCTCACCGTTCTCGCCGTAGTCCGGCGGCAGTGGCTGCTCGTTGGGGGCGCGATCGCACTTGGCGTGGCAGTAAAGCTGGTGCCATTTTTCCTCGTCTTTACGGTATTCGGATTCGTTTGGGGAAATAAGAAGAGTCAACGATGCCGCACCCTGGCCATCATCACAATCGGCGGCATGTGTGCCGGACTGCTGTTCATGGGCCCCGAACTGAGTTCGTCCTTCATTGCGAACGTCTTCACGCGCGCTTCAGTTGGCGTGGGCCTGGGCGGTATCGGTATTACCGGGCTACTTCATTTCAATGGGAGTTCCGGACTGCTGACGTGGTGTAATCAACACGCCGTCTTCTTCAACAACCTTCTCTTCTACGGCGAGTTAGCCGCCGGAGTGGCCATTGGCATACGGGTGATGCGACGACCGACCGTCACGTCATTTATTTCTGGAACACTTCTTCTGTTTACCTTGGTGGTAGCCACTAGCTCGGTGGCTAATCCTCAATATCTTTTGTGGTTTCTCCCGCTGGCGGCACTTAGTATGTCGGGGTATCTCGGTAGCACCACGATCTATCGCCGAGGATTGCTGCTACTCATCGCTGCTCCGCTCTACGTGTTTGGCTATTTTGGCTGGCGGAGTTTGTTGGCACCCCTTCAACAACTCTCAGGTTGGCCATCGTCGACCTCCACGGTTCAGCAGCTTCAGGGCCTCGTGGCAGTTCACCAGCCCACATGGTTTGTTTCGCAATGGTTTGACCGGTGGCTCTTTCTGTCCACCGTCTTAGTCCTTCCGGGGATGGTCTTCCTCCTTCGAGAAGCGTCGCAAGGGCACCGTGGTACGGGTTTCGATGTAGTAAAACTGCTCACGCCACCCCCACTCCGACCCTCACGTGGAAGTCGTGCGATTGTCGGCGCCATCCTTGCAACTGAAGCACTGGGCGTGTGGGCACCCCTCCTAGCGGGAAGTCCAAAGGTAGCATTCAGCGTGAATCGAACTGCGAGTATTGCGACGATTGACGGTGGCTCGTCCAGCAGCGGAGGCACCCGAATGACCACGTTTCCAGTCGATCCGACAAAGAACATCACTCAAATCAACATTATTGGCTCCGCTCCCTCAACCTTCTCGTACTCAACGCTAGGCAACACTCTGGGCATTGCGCAAGAACTAGGCCGACTTCTGCAATTTCGCGATCCTTCTCTACGCATCGCCACCATTACGAATCAACAGTGGCGTTCACTCATGTTGCAGCCAAAGGTCGATACCCATGTCCTCATCATCGACGTATGGGGCGTGTTGCCCGATAGCGTCTACGGATTCAAGAACCATATTCTCCAGCACTGGCTGGCTCGAGGTGGGCGCATGGTGTTCGCTGGAAATGTAGCCGGGTACTATGCCGGCGGACGCAGGCGCGAGGTGATGGGCTTGAGGGGTCTATTTCGGGAACCAATTTATGTCGCAACAAATTGGCAACGGTCGCCAGCGAAACAGCAATCGGTGTGGAGCCAAGCACTCAGTTTGACAAGTGTCGGTCTTCAATTCGGCATCGACGCGAACGCCCTGCGGAAGTTCGGCGGCGTTGTAGTTGGGCAGCTTGATGGCCAATTGACCGCTGAAGGTTTCGCACCCATCGGCCTCGGTGGCGTTCTTTGTATTGGGGGTACGCTCACGCGGCTGAGTACCGAGAGTTTCGCTACCGACCTCGTGCAAATATTGGCAAGTGATTGGTTCGCTCAGGTGGGGCCAGTTCGAACAATCAACCTCACCCCCAAACACCACACGATTGACATTGCGGTATCACCACGAAACCCGACCTACGTCGTTTTCTTTTCGAATCCAGAATTTCCACTTTGGTCCAAAACCATTATTGCGAACATATGAGTACTGCCGCCATTCTCGTGATCTACCAACAGTCGCTCGACGAGGTGACCCGCTGCATCGAGAATCTTCGCGGACTACGTGGTGAATTTGCGGCAATCTACGTGGTCGACAATGGGCCACACCGCCTCCCCGAGACGCTCGGCTACGGGGAAATTATTTTGCGTCCGGACGAAAACTTGGGTTTCTGTGCGGGTGTAAATCTCGGAGCCAACGTCGCGCACCGCGAGGGACACGAGACTTTTCTTCTTCTTAATACCGACACCCACGATGTCGACCCATCCTTACTTCTGTCATTACAGGAAGTACTCATCACCCACCCCGATGCCGCGTTCGTCAGCCCAGGTATTCGCCAATGGCCGAACACCGAACTGATTTGGTACGCCGGAGGCAGAATCGTGCGGCCACTGTGGGTGTCCCGCCACCCCGGCATCAACGGGCCGTGGCCATCAGTCCAGGGCCAGGCGATTCGCACCGGCTACTTCTCTGGCTGTTGCGTGCTGGTCGACACAGCCGCCTGTATCAGGGTTGGAGGATTCGATGAACGCCTCTTCATGTACTACGACGAGGTGGACCTCGCCACACGGGTGAAGCGGCAACTGCAGCGGTCTAGCTACGTCATTCCCATGCCGCTGCTGTCCCACGAAAAAATGGGACGTTCAATGAATGAAAATGAGGCGTTTTATCACGCTCGAAATGCTCGCATCATGCTGGCCCGCTACGAAACACCTATTGGACGACTACTCGGCGCAATCGGCCAATTGGTCATTACACCGTTTCAACTGCGACGCTGTGAAACGCCGGCTACCAAGGAGGCGTATCGCCGCGGTCGACGCGTATCAATAGCCGATTTGATCTAATCGGACTCGTCATGCGTGTCGTGAGCAGGTCCGGAAAATGGTACGAACCTCACCGGGCCAATCGGATGGCGGAGCTCTTCGTTCCGCTCCGCCGCGACAAGCAGTTCACGATAGGTCATTCGAGGATTCCCAGTGCGCTTCGACGAAAGTCGTCTCAAGATTCGACGACGAACGAACACCGTGACTACAACGGCCACTCCCCAGAGCGGTCCCAGCACCTTACTCAGCAACCACGACCATCCAGCCGGCGGCACCACACGAAACCCCTCTTGCCCCGACCCAATGTGGTTGGCCTCCGTGTCGAGGGCAATTCCTTGAACAGCTCGCTGATTGTGGTCCACAATGTTTTGTCTCACCGCCGCCTGTTGCACGGATTGAACTGCGTTTACCGCAATCTGATTCGATAGTAGGACATTCCCCGTCACCACATTGAGCGTGGAGTGAATCAGGAACTCAAGTCCATCGCCACGATTGCCAAAAACACGGTTAGTCGTGACAATATTTCGCGAAGAGTGATCGTAGAGAACAATGCCGCTTTCCCCATTTCCCTCTACTCGATTACCTTCCACCACGCTGTGCGTGACGTGCCTCGCCAGAACAATGCCGTGTGCGGCATTGCCCATCACAACATTGTTTCGAATGACAATTGACGAAGAAAACGTGTGCGGGTCAATCCCGTAAAGTCGCGATGAGGTGACCAGATTGTTACTGATAGTCAGCCCGTGGGTCCGTTGGGTGTACAGACCAATGAAGTTCCCCCTGACCACGGAGTTGGTAAAAGTGCCGTGAGCACCGTCAAACCAGGACACTCCATACGAATGAGTCCAGTCCCACCCCAAGTTCACAAAGGTGCACCGACTGACAGTCACCATTACCGCCCCATCGAACAGAACGAAGGGCCGAGGCGCTAACGCCCCGGCCCATCGGCGGGGGCCACCGATGGAGCGAACAGTGACGCCCTCGAACGCTGCTGTGGCACGTTCCGTGATGTCGAGAAAAACGCCCGGACGACTAAGTAGGTCAACAGTCCTGGTCTTTGGCGAACTAGCCACAAAGTGCCGCTTTTCAACTACTAGTGCAGCGCCGAGCACGAAATGGCCTTGCGCGGTTTCCCTCATCCACTCGGGTTCGTTGACCAGAACCGTGAGCTCGTGAAGCGTCAATTCCCGACCCTTCGGCATGAAGCGTCGGGCCACGAGGCGGCCATTCTGCCGAAGGCTCACGGCAGTGCCGTTGACAATGATGCATCGGATTGGTACCGCTGCCGGATGCGCCACTGTCAAGGTCGTGATTGGTGAAACCCCGCGCAGATCGTCTTGTAGGGGCGTTGGCGCCACCATATACGGAGCTCGCGGCACCACCGCAAAGGGCCGTACCGTTGCCACCGACGACGACATACCGACGCCAACCCAGATAACCGCGAGCGCTAGGCCAATCACACTCAACCACAGCGTGATCTGTGAGACCGTTTTCCGAACGGCGATTGTCGTCACGTTACTCGGGCCGTTCTTTCTCAATAACGTCAAACCCCTGAGGAGCACCACGCGCAAGGCTTGCTAAGAGAACGTACGACGTCACCAGCGAGGAGACGGGTGCGAGAAATGTACCGACACCGGTATTGAGCAGTCGAACCCACAACGAAGCAGTTGCGGTCTTCGAACCGACCCAACAGGCCAAAGCGAAGGTCGCAAAAAATGAAACCAGTGACAGCACCAGGAGTCCTCGAAACGGGTGGGGGTAGTTCCAGTGATGAAAGGGCGTGCTGATCAGCGCGATCGTTACGAGAAGCTGAACGAGAAGTCCGATCAACCACCGCATGGCGACCCTTGCCGCAGATAATGGTGGGAGGAGTCCAGCTCGAAGAGCGTGAATGTTGCCCCATACCCATCGTCGCCGTTGCGTCGAGAAGTCGCGCCACGTCCAGGGCGACGTGACTTCTATCACCGAATACACAAAGCCAAAGGTGAGACCACGCTCAACGGCATTATGCCCGACGGTGAGGTCCTCCGACGCCTTCACCGGAAAATTCCATGTAACAATCGACTCAGCCGAACCCCGCAACGTCAGACCTTCACCATGAACCCACATTGGGTGTCCGCACCCCTGCCAGAATGCGCACTCGGTGAGACAAGCGAGCGTTCGCAGATCATCTACGTGACTGAGAAAACGACCATAGTTATTTCTGGGCGCCAAAATTCCCTCACAAATGTCATAGTCAGCACCGAATACATCCACTAGATACCGACGCGTCGGGAGAGAATCATCGTCCAGCATGATGACCTTGACGTCGTGTCGATCCAGCCCTCGACTTTGTCGCACGCGACGGGAGTATTCCTGTGCCCGAGCTTTATAACTCGCGCGGCAGTCGAAGTCTTCAGGCACCTCGATAACCTCATCGGCACCTTCGTAATGATTCTCAACACCTGGCTCGACAACAACCCACACCACATAGGGGAAAGGAAGTTCATACTCACGGATGCGTCGCACAATGCCGCTCACCGTTCGATAGTTGCCAACGGTGGTGATTTGGATAATGGCCTCGGTAGCGCCGGACGTACCCATCCGTTTACGGTACGTGAGGAGATACCGAACATACCCGGCCAACGTCAAGACCACTAGTGGTAGCGGAAACAGCCAGCACAGATAGAAAAGTCGTCCCATTATTGATGTTCGGGCGAGGGCATCGAGTTATTGACCTTCATGACGGCTTCGAGCAGAGGGGTGGCGACAAGTAGTTGCCCGCAAGCGGCTACCAAACCTTCAAGATCCTTTGGTAAGCATCTACCTCCAAAGGCAGTACCACCCCTCGTCCCGTAGAGGGGATTCCACATTGCCTCTGCAGTGTCAACAATTGTTGACGCGACAAGTTCCTCATCGGCGCCCACTGCCATGCTCACTTGGTGTATTTCATTGAAGAAGCTAATTTTGGTGGCATTTAGTGCATTATGCGCAATTTTGATGAGCTCAGCGTTCGCGTACTTTTCCGTCGTCAGTACCGGACCTTTGAGCGCGCCAAAGAGGGACCGAAGGCGTTCTCGGAGCTCCGCACTCGTTGCGGCGATCACGGTGAGGCGGGGTGATCGCGCATCCTCAAGCGCAGAATGCTGACGCAAAAATTCTGGCACCACCGCGAGCTGAAGAACAGTAGTGGATCCGTCGAGGAGCGTTTCTAAAAATGGTGCGACAATGCGGTCCATGGTGAGAGGTGGCACCGTTGAGCGCACAACACAGACATGAGAACCGCCAGACGCCTTAGCGGCCTCGGCAACCATCGTAAGTGCGTGTCGCAGGTGGTCAAAGTCATATGACTGTTCCGAAACCGGAGTGGGAACACAAACCAGTACTACTACCGAGGGCTCATCGAAGCGCAATGTGGTCGAACTGTCAAAGCCCATGGCAAGAAGTTCGGAAACCCGATGCGAATCCGTGTCGACAAATTGAACGCGGTGACCACATTCAAGAAGCGCGCGACCTGAAGCAAAGCCCACAACGCCGGCTCCAAGGACAGCAATCTGCTCCGGCGAAAATCGGGGTTCGTCAACCATCCAGCGTCATTCCTCGCCATGGGGTGCGGCGACAATTTCGTACTCAGGGTTCAAAATGACCGCTTCGCGACGAAGGCTCGTCACGGTACCCTTGATGAGAAGGCGAGTCCCACGTTCAATTCCGGGCACGGAAGTTCGTCCCTGGAAAATAACAGCGACCGAGCCGGTGTTATCGGCAATTAAGCACCGCAGGTCGCTGGCGCCATCCTCGCGGGTAATAGTCATGGCGCGAACGCGTCCCGCAACTTGCGCGAGTTGACGCTCAACGAGGGCACCGATTGGCTCGGCATCGGCCGAACGCTCGGCCAGTTTCAGGTCGGCCTCGAGATGCGCATCTTCACGGACGCCACCTCGCGTG
>Ga0136642_1000652_pt1 | contig 16852 bp, 39 predicted proteins | sample LowCatLa1302831Y_FD_115313 | JGI IMG/M metagenome (GOLD analysis project Ga0136642, IMG submission 115313) | Freshwater microbial communities from Lower Cathedral Lake, Yosemite National Park, California, USA - 13028-31Y | ecosystem: Environmental > Aquatic > Freshwater > Lake ... | reverse complement strand
TCTTGGAAAACATGGAGAGCATATAATACTGACAATGTTATTTGCCATGATATGGGAAAAGCACAAGAACTAATCAAAAGATCTTTTCAAAATACCTGTAACTTTTATATTCCTAATTCAACATATCTAACCTTAAATCGCCCGCAAGGTGTTCGCTTATACGAAGGCAATTTTATGGGAAATAATGTAGTTAATCAAGATGAAATTGTGGCTATGAATCTTGCCGCCAGTATTAGTGATGTTGTATTATTATTAGGATTTGATTTTAGCGAAACTCCCGCGCCAGATGATAAATTAGAAGATGTTAAGTCTAAGCATTATCGTGGATTAGTACATCATGCTATAAAATCTAAACCTTCTGTGCAGTGGATTTTAGTGGATCATCATGCTGAAATTTATGAAGGACTTTCTTCCTTGCCAAACCTTGGCAAGGATACATTTGATAATGTTTTGGCTATACTCAACGATTGACATCCACCCCGTAACACAGTATAATAGTGTTATGAAAAATAGTTTACCATTAACATCTAATCCTGTAGAATTTGCTCATGCTTCCAAAATGATACGATACTGTCGTTTAAATTTTGGTTAGCGAGGAGAACGATGGGATTTTGACGGTGTAAAATATGTTAGATTTCAGTTCATGGAAGAGAAAGACCGCACTTGGTTTTACTTTGTTTTTGCAAATGATATAAAGGATCCACATGGTAGCTAAGATAGGATTTGCGTGTAAGTGGATTGATCATCCTGATCAAGTCAATGGTATTAAACCATCTGACGATGCCAAGAAGTACAATACAGGAGGCACTACTGTAGCCTGGCTAAATCGCCAGACTAGGGAAGTTGCTGAACAAAAACTCTGGGACTTAATGGTACAAAATACCGAGTCTACATATCAACTTGTTAATAGGGTAGGGAATTTAGATGAGCACCTTCGTATGGTTCGTATTAGTAGTGATATTTTACCAGTGTATACTGAGCGGAGTTGGAGTTATTTTTGGCGTATGCCTGACGTTATCAATTACCTCGGAACGGCGTTCAGTAAAGTTGGCGACTGTGCTAGGCGCAGTAGTGTGCGTCTTAGCTTCCATCCTGGCCAGTTCTGCGTTCTGGCTTCAGATTCTGACGACATTGTTTCAAAATCAATAGATGAATTTGAATATCATGCGGACATGGCAAGATGGATGGGCTACGGCAAACAATTCCAAGACTTCAAGATCAACGTGCATATTGCTGGGAGGCAAGGGCCAGAGGGTATTAGGAAGGTCTTGGGTAGGCTTAGTAAAGAAGCCCGAAACTGCCTCACTATTGAAAATGAAGAAAATGCATGGGGCTTAGATGATGCTCTTACTATTAGCGATATTGTTCCTATTGTGCTTGATGTTCATCATCATTGGTGTCGCGAGGGCGAATACATTACTCCCGATTCCTACCGGGTTGCCCGAGTGGTAGATAGCTGGCGTGGTGTTAGGCCTACTATGCACTATAGTGTTAGTCGTGAAGATTGGCTACCTGATCATGATGTAACTGTATTGCCTGACTATCACGCATTACTGTCAACAGGTAAAAACAAACAAAAGCTACGGGCACATAGTAATTTTATGTGGAATACTGCTTGCAATGAATGGGCACTATCTCATTTATCCTGGGCGGATATCATGGTTGAATCAAAAGGAAAGAATCTTTCTTCCTTTAACTTATATAGGCAGTGGAAAAATGGAATGGATCACAATAGCTAGTAGCAATATCTGGCAATATATTAAACAAGATTGGGCTAGTAACAGAACTAGATTTCTAGCAGAAGTCTTTGCCTGGGCATGTTCTGTTGTAAGCGCAATTATCTTTGCAGTGACAGTGCCGACAATTCCGGTAATTCCACTCTACTCAATCTTTATTTGTGGGTGTATTGCCAGTGCATGGGCTTGTTGGACCAGACGGAGTTTTGGCCTGCTGGCCAATGCCGTCTTTTTGGTCATTATTGATTCTATCGGACTAACACGAATGCTGCTTATGTAGCAGCAGGCTTCTTGCGTTTTCTAGCGGGCTTGGCCCCAGTTTCGGCACCTTTTTTAGCAGTTGATTTAGCAGTTCCTGTAGCTGCTTTTTTATCTGCTTGTGCTGGCGCTGCTGCTTCGATAACTGGTGCCGGTGTTTCCACTTTATATGGTGCCGCTGGTTCTACTGCTTTAGGCGAAAAGCCTAATAATCGTTTCAAAAATTCTAACATTGTAATCTCCTGATGATTTATTTAACTTATTTTAGTATACAAGTAAAATAATGTTGACAAAATGTGCGTTCGCACATATAATGTATAAATAGAAATATAAAGGTAAACCCTTGTATATAAACATAAGGAAATCACAAAATGAAAACTTTTACAAAATGGATCAAAAGTCTATTTCAAACACCGTCATACGGTCAACGCTTAGAAGCATATATTATCAGCAAGAATCCAACCAACACAGCCGACGTTGAACACTGGACCAACACATTCAATCGCGGCGTACAAAAGGGGTTAATTTAATGAGAAAATTTTTAAAAGTAGTACTAGATGTAATTATTGAATCCAGAATGCGTGTGGCTAAAGCCGATATTCGTTTCAGAAATTATTGAAATTAGTTTTACCAAAATAGTAATAAAAATGTTGCAACCGCACATTTTATATGTTAAAATATATAAATAAGATAGAGAACAGTTAGTGCCCATGGTGGGGCTAACACTAAAGCTCGCTTAAACGGAGATTTAAAATGGAATTTATGAAAACACTAACAGAAGCAATGGACCCTGTGAAGATGATTGATCAGGCTCAAAAGAATGTAGCAACAATGTTGAACTTTGTTCAACCAAAAGAACTAAGCTGGACACTGTCTAAACTAGCAGAAGCTAACGCCGAATATGCTAAAGCCAGCGTAACAGCCTTTAAATCAATGGCAGATATTGCCAAAGAGTCAGCGTCAAAGTTTACCGCCAATTTAGGCAAAACCACAGCTAAGTAATTAGCTAATACAAAGCCCCTAGCGGGGCTTTTTTTGGATGATTTTTTGATACGCTAAATAATGATAATGCGATAGAAATATAGTACCATTATAGCTTACAAATCAAAACATGGCGTCAAATATAACCGATAACGATAGCAGCAAAGAACCTGGTCAACTACTCCAAGATTCCGGAATGTACGTATTCATGGATGAGGTTAGCCATGAGACAATTAAACCCGTCATTGAATGGATATTGTGTGCTAACCATGTGAATAAACGCAAGAAGAAAGAATTACTACTAATGATATGTAGCGAGGGTGGTAGCGTAGACCATGCTTTTGCTCTAATAGATGTAATGCGATCTAGTAATATACCAATCAAAACTGTCGGCCTAGGCACAATTGCCAGTAGTGGTTTACTAATATTCCTAGCTGGTGCAAAAGGTTCCAGGATCCTCACACCAAATACCAGTATACTAAGTCATCAATATTCTGCCTATTCCGAGGGCAAACACCATGAATTGTTTTCAATAACCAAAGAGTTTAATTTAGTTAATGAACGTATGGTAGAACATTACAAAGAAACTACCGGGCTAGATGAAGATACCATTCGGGCTAAGTTGTTACCTTCTAGTGATGTTTGGCTATCTGCCGAAGAAGCCCTAGCATTGGGTATCTGCGATTACATTTCCGACCTTAAAAAATAACTCATTTGCTTGACAATGTAATGTGGACATGCTATTATAGCGTAACATTAACATTAACATTATAAGGAAGTAAAATGCCCAGTTTAATCCCAATGGTAGTAGAACAAACCGCTAAAGGCGAACGTAGCTACGACATTTATTCACGTTTACTTAAAGACCGTATCGTTATGCTAGACACAGATGTCAATGAAACAAGTTCAAGCCTAGTCGTGGCTCAGATGTTATATCTTGAAGCCGAAGATCCAGATTCAGATATCCTATTTTATATTAACAGTCCAGGTGGATCTGTCACAGCCGGTATGGCCATCTACGATACCCTGCAGTTTATTAAGTGTGACGTTTCCACTATTGTCATGGGTCAAGCTTGTAGCATGGGAAGTCTATTAGCACAGGCAGGCACCGCAGGCAAACGATTGATTCTGCCTTATGCTCGTCATATGATCCATCAGCCAAGCGGTGGAGCACGTGGGCAAGCTACAGATATGTTGATTCAAGTTACAGAAATTTTAAAGATGAAGAAAGAACTAACCCAGATTTATGTTAACCATAACTCAGTTGGAAAGACATTTGACGAACTTGCAGCCGATATGGAACGTGATAACTTTATGTCAGCACAAGAAGCAGTTAACTACGGGTTAGCCGATAAAATAATTACCAAGCGAGATTAAAATGTTACGACAATCATACGACTTATCTAGTTTTATGGAACAGGCAACAGAACGGGGAATCCATGTACGATTTCCAGAAACACTTGATGTAGATGTATATGAAGAAAAGTTTGAAGAGTTAATTCAATGGGATATTAGAACAAATTGTAATCCTGTAATTTTATATGAACATAACAATAAACCCGTTGCGTTCTATGATGTCAATACACTTGAGGGATTTATTTTAACCGAAGCATGATGTACTTATTTTTTCTAAAACTAACACTGGTCATTTTAGTAATGGCCAATATAGTGCTAGCCATAAGAAAATCATTAACATTACCTCAGGTAATCCTAATAACCCTATTGGTGATAATTCTATCATTACTACTGACACTCATGGATTTGGCGTTATTACAAATGATTATAGAGCAACTGACTAGGCCACTGAGGCAATATATATGAATAACTTAATTACTGACTTTGACTATATTGTGGACAAGGGACTACTGTTGTCTATCGTGGACAACGAAAGAAAGACGAGTAGTGTATACCACAGTTCCATGGAGAACTGGCGCTGGAGCAACAATGCCAAACATCCATACTTTGAAACACTAATGCGGGATCTAAAAGTTAAAGGATGGGTTGACTTTTACTTTCAAGAACCCAATTCATTCCTATTGCCACATATAGATCCAAAAAGTATATCAGCCATTAACTTTGTATTAAGTCCAGAACCAGCGCCTATTACGTTTTATCCTAATGCCGTTGATAGAGATAATTTAGGTGAGCCTGTCGATTATACATACACTACCGCAATAATTAATCCTACTGTGTACCATTCTGTTCAAACCCTGAATGCAGAACGAATCCTGTTTAAGATATGCATAGCATCCGAAAGTTATGCGGATCTAGTTAAGAGATTACTGCCACATGTCTAACCTACATCCATTTGAAATGCCCACTACATGGTATATGTTTAAAAAGAAACCATGGCGAGATTATCTAAGAACTTTAAATCCACGCCCTGCGTGGCAGATTACAGAAGACGAGATCAAACACTCGGACGAACATGATGCAATTAGTCTACAGCGGATGCAAGATCATAGTTCAGGTGATTACACTCTTGAGAAATACTACCATGAATATCATGGCTATTCATATCGTTTAAAGTTTTCCACTCCACAAGAAGAAACGTTCTTTAGGTTGAAATACGAATGATTGATTTTGAACTGACAAAAATAAGATTTACCGGTAGTGAATTTGTAGAAGTAGGTATATGGTTAGAGGAACATATGCCCAACCCACCCCTACCAGAGACACAACGATGGACATTAGGACAGGATAAAAACAACGGTTTTAGATATGGTATTAAGTTTGAGAATGACTATGATGCTACAATGTTCGCACTACGCTGGCAACGCTGATGATTATAATTAAAATCCCCTATACCGATGCACGGTTATATGCTACTAAACGAGCCATTGAAATGAGCAACTGGTGCAAGGAAAACGGACTAGTCCATAGTCAAGACTTTGACTGGAGCTTTATGGGTAATCTAAAAGAAATACACTTTAGATTCTACAGTGATGATGAAAGTAGGGCTACTATGTTTGCCCTATTTTGGAACAGGTAACTCATCCTCAGGCTCTGCAGATGGCTGTGACATTCTAGACTTTAATACAGTATCAAGATAATCATACGGCTCATCCCTAGGCTTTGCTCGTTTTAAATATCTATTTGTGTCTGGTATACTGCCAGTTCTGGATAACATATCACTATGTGTGCCTACATTCTTTGTCTTAGGATTAAATATCTTATCCTCGACAAATGATAGGAATTGTTTTGAACTGTTATGTTGAATAAACTGTTTAATAACAGATGACAGTATGGATATACATTTTCCATACGCTCCACCATCAAACGGTATCTTTTGTTGGCCTGTTCCAAATAATCTAGCCCAGTCTGATGTAAACATTCCACCTGTGCGCTGTACATTATCCTTGAACAATCCGGGATTATCATACTGAGGAAAATCACTCCATAAGGATTGTGGCACAATACCTAGCGGCTCTGATACAGTTACAAAATATACAGGATACCTATTATCATTGATTAACTTATTGTAACTCTTATATAATCCCTTGCTAGCCCCAGCCCAGGGTTTAGTCTTAGCACATGGAACAAACGCTACCATAGAATAATTCTCTGGAACCACATATGATATAATCTCACTATGCCATGCTGAGATAACAGGATCATTGAGCAGATGTAAGGTCTCACCTGGTGTATATGCTGTATATTTTGGATCTAGGGATGGATTACTTGCAAGACTTCTTTCGACAAGAAATCGCCTAAATCTAGGCCAATCTTTATATGATATGTATCCCGGTGTTCCTAGCTGTGCTAATTCAACGGCAGATAATTTTGAGTAAGCCTTTTTAATTTCAGATTTAGATAATTTATCAGCAGACACCGGAATTACCGATGCTATTGTTTTCTTTTCTTCTATAACGAATTCGTGATATCTCATAATGTTCCATTTGCTAATACTTATTTATAAATAAGCTATTGTGAGTATATTATGAAAACACTGAGAGAAATGATTGACCTGATAGAGGGTATCAACGATCCTGCCATATTCAAGGTAGTTTTCCTAATAGGGGGACCCGGTAGTGGCAAGGGTTATATATCAAGAAATCTAGGCCTCCAAAGCCTAGGATACGTTCCCATCAACAGTGATACAGCATTTGAATATCTGATGTCTAAGAATAACCTAGACTTTAAGATGCCAGATGCAGAACAAGATCAACGAAATCAAGTTAGAGACAGAGCAAAACAAGTTACCGCATCTAAAATAGCGTTAGCTGTATATGGAAGATTAGGTATTGTTATAGACGGTACCGGTGATAACTTTGAGAAAGTCATCAGAATGAAAGCCAAATTTGACGAGTTAGGATATAATAATTTTGTTGTTATAGTGAATACTGACTTTGAAGTCGCAAGACAACGTAATCAACTTAGAACCAGAACAGTACCCGATGATGTTATCAGTAAGAAATGGCATGCCGCCCATAACAATATGGGTAAGTTTGCAAACGCATTTGAGAATGCCGCTGTCATAGATAACAGTGGAGATGATAAAACCACTAGAGAACAGATAGAAGCCACGTATAAGAAGCTAGTAAAATTCACTGGCATACCACCTACCAAGAATCCTGCTAGGGCATGGATTCAAAGTAACAAAGCATAGAAACACAACAACAATAACCTTAGACCAAAAATCTACCGGGATCCTAGAAAAAAATTTATTCCGGTTTTTGAAACCACCGTTTTTCTACCTTTGTCCTAGCTCCGGCGCAAGCTACCATAATCCACAGTAATCCACGAACCATACCGTAACCTACAGTAATCCACGAACCAACCATAGAAATAGGTTTACACACTTTTTGTTTGGCGCGACAGCACTAAAGTAAGCTTGTATTGTAGCTAAAAAACAACACCATGGTGTCCCAGTTTTTGGAATCGCTTGACAATTAAATAGAACGATTTAAACGCTCTGTGTGCGCTTTAAATTAGAAGTGATGCTCTGCTATCAACTAGCGCACTAAAGAGCGTTAGAAGCTCTCTAGTGCGCTTACAGCGTGCGTTTTACGATACAGTCAGCACTTGCTTGTTGACTGTCATTTCTACGATATTGCTTAGCGTCAGCACTCGCAAAGTGATGTCGTGCGTCACGTCGTTAGTCTTGTTATATACTAACTTGCTTTCGTCTAGCAACTTAGCTGCGTCTGATTTAGTCATAAACGATGCAGCGTACTCTTTAGTAGACTCGACATCATCAACAAAAATCACTGATTCAGCACGATTGTAAATCGCGTACAAGTATTGCTTAGATGAATCTTTCTTGTGCTGCACAATACTAAAGCACTCTGTGTGCTCAAAGTACGTTTCACTTACAACGAAGTCAGTAATCTCTGACTCGCTTAGCTTGTTAGCACTGCGTAGTACTTGCTTGCGATACAAGTCATAATCTTTAATGCTAGCGAACAACTGAGCATTACAGCGTACTGACTTGCGAATCTTTACAGCACGATTCGCTGCGCTAGTATTCAACTCGACACAATAGTCGATGTTAGCGAAGTTAGTGCCTGCTCGCAGTGCTGCGCTGATTTGCGCTGCGCTGAGCTTGTTTTTTGATGCGTCTTGCTTTGCTTTGACTGCGACTGCGATTTGCGATGTAAACATGATCTCTCACTTGTTAAGAGTACTTCGTTTGACTTCAGAAACTACATTTTAAACTAGACTGATTTAATTGTCAAGCTGACTTCACTTCACTTTGCTGCGCTTCGTTTGCTGCGACAACAACTACATTGTAGAGCTTGACGATTTAATTGTCAAGCTGACTTCACTTCACTTTGCTGCGCTTCGTTTGCTGCGACAACAACTACATTGTAGAGCTTGACGATTTAATTGTCAAGCTCTACTTTTTACTGCTAGAATCGCTCGACTATCACGCTAAGCGATACATAATCGTCTGTGTTGCGCTCGCTATCTTCAACAATCGTAACTGTCACTTCAGCGTCATCGCTTGACGCTAAAAACCACTCTGATACTGTCGTATTGTTGCGCTTTGTTACTTTGTCAGCGTCAGCAAACGTCATGCTAGTAGAGTAGTGCGTATCTGCTAAATCTAAAATCTGTGCTGCTGTCTGAGATACTTTACGCATAATTTCTCGCTTGTTAAGAAACTTCGTTTAACTTCAGAAACTGAATTATTGCACACTACGATTTAATTGTCAAGTGTCACTCGCTGCGACAACTCAAAATTTCCTCGCTCACTGCGACAACAACTGAATTATTGCACACTACGATTTAATTGTCAACTAGTCGCTTTCGCTTTGCGATACAGTTTTCGTCAACAAACGAATCATCTCATGTGACGATTTAATTGTCAACTGAGATTTTGCTTGCAAATTAAATCAAAATCGTGTACAATATAAATTGCTGACCTCCTCCGCGAGGTCGGCGTTTGGTCCTGCCCTATTCCGCTCCTGGCGGTGGGGCTGCGGCCTTGGAGGTTGGCCAGGCCTGGCGGCCTCCTAGTATTCCACTACCTGTACCACCTGGTTGAGGTAGGCCCAGCTGTTGCCGTAGCAAATCCCCGGCCGACCGTTCTTAACATCCTCATGTACTTCCACGACCACAGTTTCAACCGGCTCATCCATGCCAAAGCAACCGCGGACCATTACCCGTGAGCCTACCTGGATATCTGATAGCTTAATCATAACTTCTCCGTGTTTCTCGTTTCAAGAACTACATTGTAGACGAGGTTGATTTAATTGTCAACCCTCGCCCCCGATCTTAGTTAGCCCAGAAGCTCTCGCTTGACGGACTGCAGAAACTAGGTGTATCGTAACGCTCTTGGAACTCTACGCCTGAGAAGAGATTCTTGCGTGTTACGAATGTCTCGTGCAACTCAATGCGAAAGCCTTTCTCGTGAGTAAAGATCTTTAGTAGATCCCTCTCAAGTCGCAGACGGCTGATTTGAGCTGGGTATTCAAGTTTACGCTCAAGCTGCTCACCCGTTTTGGTACGCTTGTCACGCTTGTATACTTCTACAGTATAGTCCATGTGGATCTCCGTGTGTGTATCAATGTGTACGTATTATAGCGTCACATGATATAATTGTCAAGTGTACGAAACGCGGCCGTGAAATGTAGGCGCGAAATGTTAGATTTGAAATCTAGGGTTGAGATTTGAGGTTGAGATTTCAGGTTTAAGATTTGAGGTTCTAGGTCCGAGATTTTAGTTGTAAAATGGAGTTGAACTCCGGATAATGACTTCTAGGCCGTTGTACATAGCTCGAACGGCTTGCTCTGCCTGCCAACAATTGGTGCTACCTGGAATGGTACTGATACCCTCGGCCAGGATGTTGCCTGTGCCTGGTTCGTAGGCGGTGAACTGGACTTCTACTCGGACGCTCACGTTAGTTCCTTGTTTGTTTCAGTAGGGCTATTGTAGCCCTACCTGATTTAATTGTCAAGCGGTAACGATGTAGGGGGCATCCCATTGCCCGATGTTAACATCAATATACCAACCCACATCAAAGTGGTCGTACTGTGCCTCACTGCGGTCATGGTTGCCGTCATTCATGGCAGGGATTACTTCTGATAAAAAGGCCAGGGCCTGACCGGTGAAGTGTTCATTGTACCAGTATGGATTGACCTGAGTGCGGCCGACCGCTGGTGAACCCGTGCGGTAGCCACCTGGTCGGCGCTCGACGGTCTCGTTAGTATTGGTGATAAAGTCAATCGGACCTGACTTGATGTTCAGAACCAGAGTCATATGGTTACGGACTGCCAGACTGCCTTTGATGTTATACCGTTTAAGGATTGATTTGATGGTAGGAGCAAGTTTCGCTTTCTTTTCTTGGGACATGTAGGCCATGGTATTTCTCCGTTTCGTTTCAGTGACTACATTATAAGCGATGATGATTTAATTGTCAATGTCGGTGTAATAGGAGGTAGCGTCTACCTCATCTAACCACTCAAATTCCTGTATGGCGATAGCGTCTACCTCATCTAACCACTCATCAAATTCCTTCATGGCGATAGCTTCCTCGGCTTGAACAATCTCCTCGGCAGCTGATGGACTAAAACCATTTGCTACATACTGATCTACCATCTCTTGGTAGGCTTGTTGTGAATAAAATTTAGGCATTTTGCTTCTCCTGTTTCGATAGGTCTATTGTAGACCTACCTGATTTAATTGTCAACTAGCGGCAAATTGTACGAACTGTGGTGATAGGCACTATTTGGTTAGGGGTCCATTCACTAGGAGCGTATATGGTGGTGGGCTCCTGCCAGCACACCGGCTGAGCCACGGGCTGTGCGTATGACTGACTAATCACGCCAGCGGCAACAGCTCCTACGACCGCTCCGACGATGGCAGCGCCAGCATAGTTGTATGCGTTGTTGTTCGCACGGTAATTGTTGTTGTAGCCTTGATTGTAGCCGGGATTGGCATAGCCACGGCTATAGCCACGGTTTTGTGCCTGGGCACAACCTGTAGTCATAATTGCTAATACAAGAACTGCTAGTACTTTTTTCATGGTAGGCTCCTGTTGTTAACTGCTATGACTACATTATATGTTAGACTGATTTAATTGTCAAGTGAAGGTGAGCTGTAGGGAACCTTGCTCAAGGGTGAAACGACTGACCCTACTCAGTGGAGGTACTAATAAACAGAATAACCGGCAAGAGCGTTATACTGTGTGTAAAAATCAATGATAAAATCTTCTACAGCTTCTGTGCCTTTATTACCCGGAAGTGGATGATAACCAAACCAATCAAAATAGGCACCACGCGGTCCTGACTTTTCATGCGCCTTAAAAATCTGTTCTAACTGCTTTTCAGTATACGCCATGCCGTTCTCCGTGTTGTTTGCTTCAAGAACTACATTGTACGTCTGGCTGATTTAATTGTCAACCAGGCGTATACTGCTAGTCTAGCCGTGAGCCAGAGTAGGCCTTTAAGCCAAGATTAGCAAGCATTGCAGCCATGCGCCTAGCGCCAGCATCTTTGGCGTCAATGTTCTGAGCGCAAAGCTCACCTGGATTCCACATCGACAGGCACTTGGGCTTGTAGTCTTTGCGAAAGCCGGCTTTGATCAGCTCCTTGGCCTGTGCGCTGTTAGTGCGATCAACGTACACTTCAACCCAGGCGAAGCCACACGCGCCGGTATCTCGGCCGTTGAGGCGTGTCATGAAATATTCGTTAGATGCTTCGACTGCGGCTTGCTTTGCGACTTGAACTTGATCTGCTGTAATCATGGTATTTCTCCGTGTTGTTTGCTTCAAGAACTAAATTGTACTAGCGGTTGATTTAATTGTCAACCTCGTTGTAAGCGGGACATCAGTAATGCCGTGTACAATTTTGCTTTGAGTTCAGCAAGTACACGTAGGTCTTCAGCTGTCTTTTCACGCATGGCATTTCTCCGTTGTTTGTTTCAGTAGGGCTATTGTAGCCCTACCTGATTTAATTGTCAAGCAAGAGCGCCGTCTACTTCTTTCTTCAGGGCCGTGTAATTCTTCATTACAAAGATATACTCAGACTCAGACAACCCGGTGGCTAGTCTTGCTTGCGAATCAAACATATTCCATTTGCCACCAAGCTGGACTTTGCGGTATGCTTTAAAGTCTTGCAATTGCTTTGCTGTAAACATGGTACTCTCCGTGTTTCTCGTTTCAAGAACTACATTGTAAACGAGGTTGATTTAATTGTCAACCTCGCGCATACTAGTTAATAAACTTCATCAGCGAAGCCGTAGTCTTCGTCGGTACCGAACCCTGCCGAAGCCATGGCAGAGTCCCAGTCGCCATCCATGCTGTCGTCGTAGTCATACTCTTCCTCACCTTCAGCACAGCCGGTGACTTCGTACTGGTCGTCTTCTACACCGTCGGGATAGTCGTTGGCGTTAAAGTCAGTCATGGTATTTCTCCGTGTTGTTTGCTTCAAGAACTACATTGTACAGCCTGCTGATTTAATTGTCAAGCGACCCGCTCGTCTTCTTCTTCGTTGTCGTCATACTCGCCCCAGCTCTGCATAGCGGACTTAGTTTCTTTTAATACTTTTGGCACATCAAGCCCAATGCCGTTGAACGCATTGAACAGCTGAGCACGAATATAATCATTGCTTATGATGCCCATTTTGAAGTCAGCTGCCAACGAGCTAAGCTCATGGATTGCTTTTACTGCCAGCTTCTGGTCATTAGTCATGGTATTTCTCCGTGTTGTTTGCTTCAAGAACTACATTGTACAGCCTGCTGATTTAATTGTCAAGCGGGGTTGCCCCCGCCTGATTACAGGGTTTCTACTTCGTTTACAAGACGATGACAGGCGTTCATTGTCATAGTCATAATCATGTACGCAAAGGCCTTCTCCTTAGCGGACATCTGCTCAATGTACTCTTGCAACTCGCCGAGGGTCTTGTCAGCAAACAGCCCGTTGCGGGGGATAGGGTTTTTAGATATAGCCTTCATTACTTTCTCCGTTTCGTTTCAGTAAAAGAATTATCTCATACGACGATTTAATTGTCAAGCGAGAGGGCACTAAGCCCTCTTTAGTTACTCTACCCAGCAGTCGCTAGCCAACTCTTGAGTGCGAGTAGCATACTGTAGATAATCGCCCCCAAAGCCGCTCTCGTTCTCAAGAACTAGCATAGCACTGCCCCAGGGATTTGTCTTGATAGCAACGACTTTCCCGACCTGCTCGTAGTCACTCTTAAAATTAACGTAGTCGCCAACTTTAACTGTCCCGCCTCGAACTGTTGCTGTAGTCATGGTCTTTCTCCGTGTTTCGTTTCAGTAAAAGAATTATCTCATACGACGATTTAATTGTCAACTAGTTTTTCCAACAGTCTTCGGCTCGTTGCTGTACTGTATAGTTGTCACCAGTTGTGCTATTGTACATATTAATAGTCAACATATAACCCCAGCTTTCCCTAGTAATCTTGGCAACCTCACCATACTGCTCATAGCCATCTTTAAAGCCAACACCATCACCCGCTTTTACAAATCCGCCATCTACTAGAACTGAGCTGAAATTCATGTTGTTTTCCCCGGTTTGTTTCAGTAGGGCTATTGTAGCCCTACTTGATTTAATTGTCAAGCGATAGCAGTTTTGAAATTGTCAACGCTAGAGAATCCCGATTGCAGAGATCTTAAACGACCGATGTTAGCGATAGAGTAACGTGTAGCAAGCCAACGCTCTTCTTTACGAGGCTTAGCAGTGCGAAGTACAATCACACGACCACCTTGCTGTAAGAAGGCTTCGTATGCGTTAGCGAATTGTTCGTTAGTCATGAACTTTCTCCGTGTTTCGTTTCAGTAAAAGAATTATCTCATACGACGATTTAATTGTCAAGCGCGGCTGCTTCACGTTCTAAATCATACAGAACTTCATTGACTTCATCCATTACGTCAACAACCTGGCCGGCCAGATCTTTCTCGTCATTGTCGTGTAACAACTCATGCGCGATTGTCAAGAGGCGATTGACTTGTTCAAGCTTTTGAAATCGGTCCATTTTAGATCTCCGTGTTGTTTGCTTCAAGAACTACATTGTCGCATACTACGATTTAATTGTCAACTAGCAGGGGCACTAAGCCCCCTTTAGCTTACTCGACTACAATCAACGATTGTAGCGCAGCAATTGCTGCACGATCACGCTTACGCGCAGCGTCAATCGTGCGCTGACGCTCAGCATACTGCGCTTTGCTTAGCACAGTCACGCTCGACACTAGCGCAGTGTCACACTCGTGGTCCTCTTCGTCGAGAGGATTCGTCATACGCACTTCGCAATATGCGTCTTGACACTCGAACAAAAAGATGCTAGTGCGCTTGCTTTCGAGCAAATCGCTCAGCTTGATGTCAGCGTCACGATCATTGACGATAAAGCAACCGTAGTACGAATCAGCAATACTTTGTACTTCGACTAAAGTGTAATCTGTTTTCATGTTTCACTCTCTTGTTAAGTGTTTTGCTGCAAGAACTACATTGTAAAGCTTGACGATTTAAATGTCAAGCTAACTTCACTTCGCTGCGCTGCACTTCGTTTGCTGCGTCAACAACTACATATTAAACGAAGTCGATTTAATTGTCAAATCGTTTTAAACGCTCGGCCTACGCTTTAAAATCATACTGCTATGCTACTATCAACTAGCGCCTGGCCGAGCGCGGTGCGCTCTACCATGCGTTCTCAGAGTACGTTTTACGCTGCTACTTCGCTGTTCTTTTCGAGCAATTTCTCGACTTGCTTAGTCAAGATTAACTTAACTAATTTCGTGTTACTTGCATTTTGAAGCACTAAGACCTGCTTAATGAGGTCCGCGTAGAGTGACGCTGCGCTAAGAGTAGCGTAGTATAAGCAATTTTTAGCATTGAACGCTTCGTGATTGTCTGCGCTCACTGTGAGAAACTTAGCGTCTAAGTTTTTCTTTACTGCGACTTTGACGTACAGCACATTGTTCGCATTGAATGTATTACGCATATTCGCTCTCACTTGTTAAGAGTAATTCGTTTTGCTTCAGAAACTGAATTATTGCACACTACGATTTAATTGTCAACTAGCAGGGGCACTAAGCCCCCTTTAGTTAAGCTTCGTTGTATTCTCTGCCATCTGCGTATTCAACGTCAAGCTTTTCTGTCATTGTATCATACGTTACAATGATAGTAGCATCAGCTAAGCCGCCTTTAACATGACCACCTAGATACGACACAATGTACAAAAAGTCAAGCTTTGTTGCACTGCGTGTTTTGATTCCTTTGAATTTCGTGAACAAAATTGGCTCATCGCTATTATCGTAGCCTTGATCAAGCATAATGCCTGTCAGCGTGTCGGATGACATTTCAGTAAACACTTCAAGCTTGGCTCGTGAAATCATGGTCTTTCTCCGTGTTGTTTGCTTCAAGAACTACATTATACGCGACTACGATTTAATTGTCAAGCGAGATTAAAACAGAGTATACGTTGCGTTTGTACAGACCCACGTGTTAGTATCAACCGCATGGCTAGAAGAGCACCAGGGCTCTCCTATGGGCCGGCAGACCTATGAATCAAGCAGGTCTGCTTGCTTGATGTAGCCGTAATCTACACCAAGACAATAGCACAAAAAGTCAACATCGCCGCTGGTGCCTTCGGCTTCGTCGAGCCAGCGCAGAGCCATTGCACGGCTCTTAGCCCCAGACTCAAGCAGGCTTAGTATGCGCTGCTCAAGACGCACTGCGGCGGCGGCCTCGGCCTCGGCACGCAACTCTGCATTGCGCTTGCACTCTTGTGCAAGATACTCGAACTCGCGGTCAAAGTCCGCGAGTGTCATTGCGCTGTAGTCCCAGCGCGGGCGAAAGCCGAATGCTTCTTTATGAAAATCGCTATACTCTGAGCGAGCCTGCTCTAACTCGCTAACGTCTGCTTCAAAGCTGAACAATGTGGTCATAGTCTTTCTCCGTTGCGTTTCGATAAAAGAATTATAAGCGATACTGATTTAATTGTCAAGCGTCCTGCCCGGGACTAGTCGGGCTAAGTCTTGTATCACCATGATCGTCGTTGATCTCCCGTGGTACACGTTTCGCTTCAAGAACTACATTGTAAACGACTACGATTTAATTGTCAAGCGCGGGGGCTAAGCCCCCTTTAGTATTAGTAAGTGTAAGCAACGTACAGGCGTTCGCCGACTTCAACAAACGCATATTTCCCAAACGTAGAATCGACTTCTTTTGGTTGGAAATTTTGAACTTTTTTCAACATAGAGCTAAACATTTTGTCGCCTTTTTCCCAGTAGGTACCGGAACAGCCGCAGCAACATTTACCAGCAGCACCACTGTAGACTTTGATAAATTCCATAATCTTTCTCCGTGTGTTTCGTTTCGACAAAAGAATTATCTCATAAGATGATTTAATCGTCAACTGTTGTATCTACGCAACATATCGTGGTTGACAATTAAATCAGATTGAGTTAGTCTG
>Ga0136642_1000651_pt1 | contig 16877 bp, 19 predicted proteins | sample LowCatLa1302831Y_FD_115313 | JGI IMG/M metagenome (GOLD analysis project Ga0136642, IMG submission 115313) | Freshwater microbial communities from Lower Cathedral Lake, Yosemite National Park, California, USA - 13028-31Y | ecosystem: Environmental > Aquatic > Freshwater > Lake ... | reverse complement strand
TTATCGCACATCATAATTTGACGTTCAATAGGCTCCATTAACTCTGACATTCGTTGCTGTATACTCATACCACTTCCTCAACAATACCTAGTATTTCCGCCAGGATAATTAACCATCCGCAAACAACAAGTGATCCCATAATAAGAGCGGCACCTGCGGCAATACGCACAGCACTCTTACAAATGCTGACATAAAAATGTCCACGGCTAGTATCTTTAGGTTGTACTTCAATTTCCACGTTTGAAAAGTCCTTTAATTGATTGTAACAAATTATAAAATCTAAAATGGTAGTTGGTCAGCATTGGCTCACGGTGTGGGCATCTCCCCTGGTGCCAATCGCATTGAATTTTCTTAACCATATCTTCACCGCAAGTTGTACACTTAGCCACGTAAACTCTCCATAGTGATAATTTTTGATAAACTTTGACCGAGATCTTGATCATGGCCTACAATGTGTAATTGGTTTGTACTTCTATCTTTTTGCCTATCGTAAACTCTTGTTTCTACAATAGTACCGCCGTTAGCACGATAGATACTTAGACGCAATGGTTCGGAACTGAGAGTTTCCCCGTCTGAGGTAACAGTGAGTCCTCTGTGTTTTGAGCCCATCATGTTCACTTTTTCACATTCATCTTGTGCGCTATTAATCCAATTCCGAAATTTAAGTTTTAACCAATTCATTTGCATGTCTCCAACCAATCATTTAATCTATGTACTGCTTCATCAAAATCTACACCCCATACCTTAGCGGATATAATGTTATCAGTAATTTCCATATCAAAAGGAATTACTCCATTGAATCTAAACTCTTCAGGAACGTCTGTAGTAATAACATATTCGTTTAGATGCTTTGCTCTAAAGATTAGGTTGTTAGCCATGTCTACTGAATTCATTTTTTATTCCTTTCTGCTTCGGCTACACGTTTGCGTAGACTGCTACTACTAAAAGAATGATCTCGTCCATTGTAGACAATTTCAATTCCGCGATTGATACAGATTTGTTTACCTGTGAACTCTTTATCTGCGTACTCAACTCCTAGTATACGCACATCTATTGGTAAAGTCAAGAGTATGTCTTCCAAATCTTTTTCAGTTTGATAAACAACTATTTCGTCTACATATCTAGTGGCGCTTAACGTGATTTGTCGCTCAACAATACTTTGAATTGGAGCATTTTTAGTATCTGGACGATCAATGGTTGGATCAGTTTGCAACCCAGCAATTAAATAATCGCAATGATTTCTAACTTCGGCAAGCATGGCAATGTGCCCTGCATGTAATAGATCAAAAGTTGAAAATACTATTCCGATCTTTTTACCTTCTAATTTTAATTGTTTTACTTTATTGAATATCATTTGACAGAATTTTTACTACCTGTTTCTTTTCTTGTTCACGCAACCACTCGTTTTCAGGGCCATAGGTTGGGCATCTCTTTAATGCATCTTCTAAAATCCATTTTATTCTATAAAGATCTTGCTTATATCCCCATCCGAGAAATCCCTCGTTATAACCTGAGGTTTGTTCGTATACCGCGGAATTAATTTGTCCTGCGATAGACGATACATCAATTTGATATTTGTGACCCATTACACACCAAGCCCGTACTGAATATCATTAGGTTTTTCATCAGCTACCAGTAGCATGGCATTGGTATCAGCCTTTTGAATTTTAAGGATAGCCCCGTCTTCAGTTTCATACTTGTGTGTACGACTCCAACGACCGTGTTCCATCAAAACCCATTGTCCAACTTTGACATCGATTTGTTCTGGGCCAACAGCAAACACTTTCCCCCACCGAGGTTTAATGCCTTCACTTTTGCCATCATTACTTTTTAATACAATACCGGATGCAGTTACTTCTTCACCAAATTCCATATCGCATAATAACACGCCATCACGTAGAGGCTTTAATGTACCTTTAACTGCTGACATTTATTCCTCACTCTTTTTGGTTGGAGCCTTTGTTGGGGGCAATACACTTGGTGGTTCAACAATTTTTTCAACTACTGGAGCTGTAGTTGCCGACGGCGCTTGACTAGTATTTGCATAATAGGAAGTCATTGCTTCTTCTCTACGTTGAACAATCTGTCCACCTGGGCCCAATTTATCACCCCGTGCATTAATTTTTTCATTACTAACTGCTGGAGTTAGTTCATTCTTTTGAGCTAGTTTGGTCATGTCAACCATTTTGCCTTGCATTGATTTATGTACACCCATTTTATTTTCCTTATTTTAAAAACTCGTTTATATCGAGGCAGTATTTAATACTGTCAATTTTATGTATACCTATCAAGTATAACACATAAGATGCAACACTACTACCACGTCCTACACCCCATAGTATATTGTTTTCCCGCATAATATCAACTAGATATTTACAGTAAATTAATACGTCCATCATATCATATTGAATGAACAGTTCTAATTCTGTTACTACCCGCTGGTATTGTTCTTCATTTTCTGTTTTATCCAACAGAAATTCTACTATGTTAAAATCTTTATATGTTTCGGGAATAAACCAAGTAGCTTGATTTTTTTTATCAAATGACTCTATAGTGCCATTATCAAAAGACAGTTGTTTTAGATTAGGCAGTCGATCTGCATTAACGTCACGTGCTTGATTAAACTGTTCAATAGAATTTACAAATACATTTTCTAGAGAAGATATCTTCCCTGAGTACAATGCATCAAATAATTCTTTTTCAGTAAGTTCTACTTCGCCGTAGCTATTCGTTTTCACTGCGTCCGCCCTTGACAATTCGAGGTTCGAATTTTGGGCCGTCTTGCAGATCTAGGTCCGTCCAGGAAACTGATATTCCTTTGCCTGTATCCAAATGTTCGTTGTTCCACCATTGTTCGCCTGATAATTCGAGCCCAGTCTCTTCTGGATCTCTTATACAATATTGTACATTATCTCCTATGGCGCTGTCAATAGTAATATGTTCAATTTCAAAGTATTTGTATGTTATTGATTGAAATTTTCTTAACAGCACACATCCTACAAAATGATCATAAGGTTCGGTGGGAAATTTAACTACATTTGTATCTAATTTTAAAAACAATTCAGTTAATTCATGACTTTGAAATATAAAGATACTGTTATGTAAAAAATTATCTATAAATGTCTTTAAGCGGGTAAACCCCAAAGAAAAACAAACGGGATCAACTTGATGTATGCCAACAGTAATAGTATAATGATTTGGCAGTAAAATATTATTGGTTACTAACGAACACGCAAAACTAGTTGGCCAAATGTATGGTTCTAAATTAGTCGACATTAATTAAATCATCCAATCCATCATCTTGATTTTTTCTTGAAACTTCTTTAGTCACTTTGAATCTTCTCTGTTGCTGTTCCATTTTAAATGCATCTAAATTTAATACAATTTGTTGTGCTACACCACCATTGCCTAATCGTAGGGCGGTATAGTATTTTTTTGTAAGTTCAAAAATTTTGTTATCTAAATCTTGATCTTTTATTTTTGTAAGATCTGGCAATAAAGGGTTGAACATATTACCAGCCTATAGCAAACCAAAACTGCGCTTGACCATAGTCTTGAGTAATTGTAAATTGTGTACGGCTAACAATGCCAGTACCTTGTGTATAACTATCAGTACCAACATATAGAGCATAGTTTGCTTCACTGAATATTACAAAACATTCATTAGGGAAGGCTATAGGGAAAGTATATGTGAAGTTAGCTGACTGACCAGTGGCCGGAGCTAGTCCCCACTGCAACACAATCCCACCAGGTAAAAATTGATAACCATTTGGTTTTGAAACATTAGAATCATTTAGGCTATTTTTAAAACTGTTAGGACTTATATTCAATAACAAATTTCCAAGTATATCAGTAATATCTATTCCATTAGGGCCTGCAATAGTAAGTCCACCTAATAAACTTTGTGTAGAAGAACTAACAAATCCTTGAACAGCATTAACCAAACCTTTAACGTTAATATCGCCCCCTACGCCTAAACCACCCTGACCAGTTAATACCAAGGTTCCGTTAGTATAACCATCTGACGGAGTATTACCGCTAAAAGTTACTGTAGGGCCGTTTAAAGTTTGACTAATAAGATTAGTTACAGTACTGGCATTGATAACTGTATAATTTTTAAATGTTGGATTAACAATATTAACTACAGGGTCTAACGAAGTGCTTGTAGGATAAAAATATACCTTTTGACCACTGACTTGACTAACTGTGTATGTAGTACCTGTATTATTATTAATTGTACTAAATGTCGCTCCAGTAAGTACATTAGTTGTGTCGTTGCTGGCCACAAAATAACTTAAAACTTGACCACCAATAGTATCAATACCGTAACCAATTACACCAATTGGAACAGCGAACGGGAAAAATGCCACTGATCCGCCAGCTTGTGATCCGTCTGGATTCTGTCCAACTACTACCAAATTATTATTTAAAAATGCTAAACTTACTGTAGTTTGTGTGTTTCCATGACCTATAACAAGTGCCTTTTCAGCAGTTAATACATTGGTTGCTGTTACATTTGGAGCATTGACGTTCAGTGTGGTAGCCGCTAAACTATTCATATAACTATCCAAGTTGCTTAATGCAGTTTGGATATTATTAAAATTGTTCCTAAACCCCTGACTATTGTTATCTTGACCCGGATGAGGGTAAAGTGGATCAATGTTATTGATGTATTGTAAGGCTGATGTCATAGTTATCTCCGATTATACTTATTTATAGCTGGGAAACATATAACTCTTGGCATACTTAACCCCGGTATCATTGTCTAGCATTCTAGATAATATTTCTGGTTTAACTAAATCAGGATGAGCCCACCAATCTTCATAACTATGCACTTTATCATACGCAATATCGCTGGCAACTAATACATATCCTTTGGATTTTAAAAATTGTCTTGATTGATCTCTTATTGAGGTATCTGCATAATAATCGTGTTCAAACGAAATAGTTGCAAACTTGTAATCATTGAATGGGATTTTTTTTAGTATTGCAAATGTTTGACTTGGGGGATCACAGTCTACTTGTAGGAAATCTATAGTGTTAACGGTGCCAAGGCCGTAATCTTTAAAAAATTCAATGTAATCTACTATTTCCATTGCATCTGCACAAACTACTGGATTTTTACGGGCTTCTTTGAATTCATCCACACACTTGGGATTAATGTCTAAACTAACACCCTTCCATCCAAATACAGTTTCTAATAATGCTGTATTGTTTCCTTTAAATGGTTCTGCACTACCAATCTCTACGTAAGTGCCATTCTTTTTACCATCTAGCATTGTTAACACAAAAATATCCTGATAAGATTGTGAATAGTTCTTTCCAATATCTTCTATATTTTTAAATTTGTATCTGATATCGTCAACCATATCTCTTCTATAAGGTGACGTTGGAAATACGGGATAACCAATATTATTTAAATTATTATCAACAGCATTGGCAAATGCAGGAGCCATGTTATAGCTATATTTTAAATCAGCCATGATTTCCTGTGATTGTTTATGTTCACCTACCCACCAAGCGGCAACACCTTTTTGGAAGTACAGGGCATATTCTCCTGGATATTCTACGTTGGTGTTTAGTGGTAGTAATTTAAGATTACAAAATCTCAATGCTAAACTTGAATATGTATAACAGCTTTGCCAATCTTTTCTAACTTCATATAATCTAGCAATTAGAAAATATGCTTCGGGTCGATCTGATATAAGCAATATGGCCTTTTGCAGGATAGCTTCTTCAGTATTGTCTCTTAACCCTTGCCGTTCAAAGCATAATGCTAACCTTAACAATGATTCGTATTGTGCTATTTCGCTGTCTGATCTTTCAGCTGATCTAAGATAAAAGGAGGCGGCACAAGCTGTTTGTCCCATGAGCTCGTATTCTAAACCAAGATTAAAATTGGCAATGGCATCTTCGGTATTGTTAATGTAATATTCTAAATGCTGTAGATTATTCATTGATTATTTCTTGAAAAAGTGTTAATGGCACATTAACAATAAAAGCCGCATTGTCTTGGAAGCCAAAACTCAGTAATAGTTCGTTATTATAGAAAGCCGCGCCGCAACAGAATTCAATATCAGCTTTCATGAAAGTAAATGTATCTGTGAATTTCATTAAGTTCCAATTCTTATCCCATATAAGAAAACGGTGTAGGTATGTGCCATCTTTTTCGCCTGCTGGGGATTTAGTCAAGTCTACTTCGTGCGTCAGTGCAATATAATAATCTCCAAATGGAATTACTTGGCTGCTTCCTCTAAAATCTGGAACACCTTGACGATATGTTGACTCGTCTAAATGAATAGTGGTTGTAATGCCTGTGGCAGGATCAAATCTTACAACTTCAGTGGGGTTGCACCATTTGACATATGTGTACGGTTGGTCAATGACTGGCATCCAGTTTTTTTCACAGTAACTCTCATTTTTACCTGGGGCAGGTAACCGAGTTCTTGTAATTTCCTTGACGGCAGTTGGGGTCTCTTCTAATTCAGACAATTCCATACGGCCTTGTCCGTTAGTTGTTGTATCTCTGCGAACTCCACTATGGAACAGTTTATTGTCCCAGCGGAATAATCTAGCATCTTCCAATCCAACAAATTCCCATATTGGCTCAACATCTAACTTAGAAGTATCTACTTTGTTTATAGATTTAACACTTAGATCTTTGTTAAGCTCAAACAAGTAATTCCATGTGCGTAGTTTGATATCGTTCTCTGGATGAATATACTGTAACGGGCCGTAACGATGTTGGAATTTTTTAAGTTCAGAGTGATACAGGGTATAATTTACATGTCGAACATTACACAGTATGCGATCACCGTCAATAAAGATTGACGGATTCATCAACCCAGTACCGTTAGTTTGTTCTGCAGGAATTATTAAAGGATGGATGCCACCGCCGGCATCCATTGCGGCTTTGACTAGGCCGAATTTTTTTATTTTTTGTATTATACTCATATGACCCTAAACAGTTTAGACCAACTATTTAAGGTTAATTTTTACAACAGAGTTATTTCTTGAGTTGATCTATTTCAGATTTCAATTCTTTGATAGCTTCAATCAACAATCCTACAATATTTCCGTAGTCAACACTTAACATATCAGTACCGTTTTGTACTTTAAACACAACTTCTGGAATTATCTTCTCAACTTCTTGAGCAATAACACCCATAAATTTCTTATGATCAGTAATTCCTACAGTACCATTTGTAATCCTATTAAACGTAACACCACGCATTGCCAAAGTTTTCTCCAGCGCATTTTCAATAGTTTCAACGTTGGTTTTTACACGAGCATCAGAGTATGCAGTTACGTTGCCGCTAGCATACAAACTAGCCACGCTTAACCCGCCCGCACCATCAGTAGTAGAACCGGTGTCTGAAGTAACAACAGATGCGCCTGTGTAATAAGCAAGATGATTAGTAGATCCAGATCCTAGGCCGCCAGGACCAATTGGACCTTGGTTACCAATACCAGTTGCTCCTTGAGATCCTTGTGTACCTGTGGCACCTTGTACTTGTCCAGCAGTACCCTGGTTACCAGTTGTACCTTGGAAGTTTTGTGGGCCTTGAGTACCATTGAGACCTTGGCTACCAATATTACCCTGTAGTCCAAATCCTGTAGTACCTTGGTTACCATAACCAATTGGGCCTTGTATTCCGTTTGTACCCTGAGCCGCTTGTGTACCTTGAGCACCTTGTGTTCCTTGGAAACCGCGTTCTCCTTGAACCCCCTGTGTACCCTGTGTACCTTGACTTCCCTGTATACCCTGTGTACCTTGACTTCCCTGTACACCAATAACACCCTGTACACCTTGTACACTGCCTGCTTGACCTTGTACGCCAAGACCAGGTGTTCCCTGATTACCAAATGTTCCTTGAGAACCCTGTACGCCTTGATTACCTAATGTTCCCTGCGCACCTGTGGTACCTTGCTGACCAATAGTGCCTTGAGCTCCTTGTGCCGCTTGTGTACCTTGAGCACCTTGGAAGCCTATCTGTCCATCAACGCCTTGACTGCCTTGTAAACCAGTTTGCCCTTGTACGCCTTGTGGGCCTTGCATACTAGCACTATTACCTTGAACACCTAAAGAACCTTGTGTTCCAAGCGCACCTTGAATACCTTGAGAGCCAATAGCACCCTGAGTACCAATTTTACCTTGAGCTCCTTGGAAGCCTATAGATCCTTGAGTACCCTGCGGTCCTTGTAAGTTTGCACTACTACCTTGCGTTCCAAGCACACCTTGATTGCCTTGGAAACCAATTGTTCCTTGTGTACCCTGTACACCTTGACTGCCGCCATTACCTTGTGTGCCTTGAGCACCTAATGCGCCTTGCATACCTTGTGTACCAGTATCCCCTTGGACGCCCTGGGCTCCTTGTACGCCTTGTACGCCTTGACGTCCTTGTACACCTTGTGGGCCTTGCATACTAGCACTATTACCTTGAACACCTTGTTGTCCAAGTACACCTTGTGCGCCCTGAACACCAATTACACCTTGCACTCCTTGTTGTCCAACGCCTTGACTACCCTGGGTTCCGTTTAGACCCTGACTACCACCTATACCCTGAACATTGGCATTTGATCCTTGATTACCTTGAACTCCTTGCGGTCCTTGACTACCTTGGACTCCAAGTTGCCCTTGAACACCTTGTACTCCCAATACGCCTTGAACACCTTGAACACCCTGCACTCCTTGTACACCTTGTGGACCTGGAGGCCCAAAAGTTCCTTGGTTTCCTGGAACACCTTGAAATCCTACTACCCCTTGTAATCCTGAAGGACCTGCTGGAATAGAATTTCCAATTAATTCCAATGCTTGTTGGGAAGTAATTAGTGCATCAACACCGCTATCTTGTACAATAAATTCAGTGGTGCCGGGATTGGTACTACCTAGCTGAGGTAATTGGGTTAATTTTGGAGTTATGCTCATTTATCTAGTGCCTACGTAAATTTATATGGTATTTATTGTTTTTGTGTCAGATAGTTAAGCACCAAACAGCAAATACGCAGAAGAAGTGCTTGATCTAGTATGATCAATGATAACCCTATCAACCATAAAATTGATTTGATTAAAATTAAACCCGCCATTTGACACTGAACGCTTGAATCTATCTACAATTTTTTGTCCATTACCCGGCAATGCATAGCAAAGAATTACTGCCGGTAAAAATGTTTCTTTACTAATAAATGGTCGAGTCCATCGTGGGGTATAATTTCTATTAGATGGTACACCGTAAAACGTGCCAACGCCCGTAAGTCCAAGGTTACCTCGTTTTGGACTCCATTCTGGAACGCTTAAAAGTTGACTACTGAAATACGTTCTAGCATTTACAATTAAATTGATTGGATCAACTACCCCAACATATACTACATCATAAACTGGGTTTCCGGCGCCATCGTATGCAGGTTGGGTTTGTACATCTGAGAAATATAATTCTGTTTGTTTTATGCCTACTAGATGAAAATAATTTGTATTATCAATAAAATTATTATAATTAACAAGATAATTAGTAGATGAGTTTAATTCAAATACTCCGTATTCTATATATAATCTTGGATCTCGTTGTACACCAAAATTTGGGTCATCTGCTCTATATAATAATTCAGGTATAAAAATTTCAGTGGTATTGTTTATAAAATTATTATACAACTGACGTTGTCTGATTGGTAAAAACGGTTTAATATAAATGTTATTGTATGACGAAGTTAACGTGCTGTAATAATCTAGCCCTTGACGGTTCTGACTAATAATTTGGAATTTAATTGGTTCAGGCACGGTTAGTTTAAATGTTTGTGGAGGACTAATTGCTTCCTGATAAATCTGTGTTTGTACAGCTTGTTGCCATGTTTGTGGAGAATATATTGCAGAATTTGAAGCTACAATAGTCGGGGTAAACACGCCAGTCTGTGTAGTAATTCCTATAATATGTCCTGATGTAGTTAACGAAAGTCCTGTTGGTAAAGACCCAGCAACCAAACTATAAATTAATGGAAATGTATTTTGTGTTTGCTGAGCAAATATTGAAAGTTCGCTTGGGACACCTGGCAATAGATTACCTAGGCTGCTGGTGGATATCCAACTGATTTGATCTTCATCACTGCGTATTATTTGCATTGTAAACACAGTGGAACTTGACACAGATGTAATAACATTGCCACCGTTTGGATTAGGCAATGTTCTTGTTTTTGTAGCGGTAATTTCAAAATCGTAGATTATTGAATAGGTGTCTGTTCTTGGTATGTATCCAGCCAATGTTCCAGACACAGTATCTAAACCTAACCCATAAGGTAGTGTAGTGGTCAACGTATTGTAACTATAAGTTACAGGACCCATCCATGGAATTGGGTCATATGCAGTTACTGGAATATACTGAATAGAATTATCTCTATATACACCGAGGTTGGTGCTACCAATAAATTCAGGAGCTTGTAAAGATTCAAATTGTGGTCCGATGTATGAGTAGGTGGTTGCTGAAGAATTAGCATTTATAACATACATTACAAATGTCTGTGTAGTTGCAAGATACCCATCACTGGCCGCTACAGCAAACGTAAATGTGTTGATATAATTTAAACCAATATCGGTGTTAACAATACCTTGTAATAATCCATCAGACGATAACTCTAGGCCATTAGGCAATGTATCAAACCCAGATACCACTGTATATGTAACAGTATACTGATCACTACCAGTTGGCAATGCAGTCATCTGATAACTCATGTAGTCTCTATCTATAAAAAGTCCATCACCTGTACCACTTAATTGAAACGCCGATCTTGAATCTATCTGCCCGCCATTATCAAACCAAACTGGCGGGTCCTGTCTTTTAACATCTATTGTAAACGTTTTATCTGCAATATAATCATTCCCAGACTGTTTTGCTCTAAGACCGCTGAATGCTCTAATAACAAATGTGCCTGTAACAGGTTGAACATAATGTTGAACATTCCCGATAATTGTACAGAATGTACCTGTATAGTTTGGCAGTAAAAAAGGCCGTAGTGTTAGATTGGGCGGCAGTGTTCCGGCTATCAATGAATATGTGGTATCTGTACCTGAAGCCTGTATTGAAGTAATAAAAGTCTGTCCGGAAACTATTCCTAAATTAGTTTGAGTAGTGATCCAATGTATTGGCGGATGTATTAGTACAGGAGTAATAGGATCTATTGTGCCTGCTGGATTTAATCTATAAACTGTTACATTATATGACTTTGTAGTTACTAGATCACCAGCAGTGGCCAAAATGGTAAACCCATTAGTACCTGTGTTTAGATAAAATATAGGACCAGTAAATGTGTTTGGAGTTACTGGGTTATTGTTAACCGTTATAGAATGTATGCCAGGATCATTTGCTGATGGGTTAAGACCTATAAATTTATATGCATTTGTTACTGTGGCAATATAACTTGTAATGGTAGTTGCAAAGTTAGGTAACAATGGAACCAATACTGGTGATACTGTGGTATCAGTTGTTGCGGCAAAATATAAATCGGACAGTGTTGCATCATTAGACAGTTGTGTTGCTCTGTTAATATTAATAACATAGTTTGAACTAACTTGTCCATTAAACGATGTTACTGATACAGGAATTGCATTAAATGGTCCAACAGTTAATCCATCAATTTTTATTGATTGACCAGATATAGCAAGTTGTCCGCCCACTAGTATAGTTTGTGTTGGTACTGGTGCAGTAGGAGTAATGATTACCGATGTTACAGAGTTGTCGACGTTCACGCCGTAAGATAAATTAGTTGGATCAAAACTAGGGATCAACGTTAATTGTTGGCTTAAAGTTGTAGCAACGGCAATGTTGGTTAATGTAGAAGTTACATAATCATAATATATTGCATTAAACTTAATAGATCCTAATCCAGTTACTGCATCCCACCCAGCAATTGCTTCGTAACCACCAGCATACGTACCATTGACTCGAACGTTGCTATTTCCTACAGTTATATCATTGATATACCTGGCGGAATTATTATACAATAAGTTTTGTGGAGCACCAATTGACCCGCCAATAACACTATTAAGACCGGCAATCATACCTGCCACTAACGGAGTTGCTACGCTAGTTCCACCAAAATAGTATAATGCGCCTGGATTATTATTTGCACTATCATAAACACTGATTACACATGACGGATCTGCATGAGCAGAAATATCCGGGATAGCTCGACCAGATACACCTGTGGCTGACCCATCAGGGTTGTTCGTAATAAAAATTCCACTATTTTGATATGTTGGAACTGAGAATCTTCTACTAACACCGCCGCCACCGGCCGCAGTTAATTGGTTCCATGCATTTTCATTTCCGTACGCTCCGGTAGTCGCATCAAGTTGTAAAATTGTGCCACCCACAGCCAATACGGCAGGATTACTAGCAGGGTAATTTGGATATCCAAATGTTGAATACGGTGCGTTTGGACCATTTGGATCATATGGCCACGGACCATAATCTCCAGTAGACGCACATACGGTAATGCCCAATGTAACCAACGATGAAATAATACTATCTAATTGTGGAAGGGTAGAACCTAAATATTGTTCACTGGCTCCATAACTATAAGAAATTATATTAATTGTTTCAGTTCCAGATATAGCATCGTTTAAAATTCTTTGCCATATAGAAACAACACTTGACGGTTGATAATCTTTGGCAAAATATACAATAATATTGGCACTAGGAGCCGCCGCCCCAACAGCTACAATATCTCCAACTACTTCTAGATTGGTTGATAGATTACCAGTGGTTGGACTATTTCCCGCCGCGCCTGCTACAGTTTTTGCTCTTACATTGGGAAATGGTATGGTAACACCGTCGATGCCATTTGCACGAAAGCTGTCTTGTAAGTTAGCAGTAGTGTAGCCACCTCCCAATTCAATAATAGCCACGGTTTGGCCACCGCCCTGTGGCCATGGTGCGCCATAAGCCTTGGCCGCAGTAGCTAATGAAGTTACTTCACTATTGGCTGGATTTAATATTCTACCAGGGTTTGAAACATGTCTTGAAATAATAGCAGATTCTTCTAATCCAATTATTCCGGTAACAATGTCTGATAATTCTACAGGTATACTAACAGATCCGTTAAAACTAGTATATGTGTTAGTGTCGTCAGTTACAGTCTGCAAGGTTATACCAAATGCAGAATTGATATTTTTAACAGTGCCTAACAACTGCACAGTGGCACCTGTTGCAAAATGATAGTCAAGTTCTAGGTTATTAGCACTTGCAAACGCTAGAACTTTGGCAATATCGGTGTCAGATGCTGTAAAATGAGCTCGATAACTGACTCGATCTAATGGCGGAAGCTCACCATTTATAACTTTTTCAGCATACTGCTCTACAGTCAACCCATCTGGATGCAAGGGTCTACGGATTGTTATAGTAATTGGTAATACCGCGAATTCATCTAACGGGGTAATAGATACCGCATTAGATGAAATTGTATGATTAGCAATAATGACTGACTGGGGCATGGTAATTTACTTTAGATTAATTTTCTAAAAGTATTTACCTATAATTTAAATCAATCAGTGTAGGGTTCTATTTTCTAAATCGTAGATACTTTCAATACCAAATAAATTTAAAATTAGTTGAACTTCTTCAGGAGGGTCATCCATTAAATGTTCAGGAATCATAAAACTTTTTAATTCTCCGTCTGGCCCTAATACAAAACTAAAATCATCTGGGCCAAAATCGTCTTCTTCACTGCATTCTTCAATGCTAACCACTGCTTCAAAATTGTTGTTGGACATACTGCCTCCATGTTTGGTAATCGACATCCTGTGACTTCAAATCACACTAATTAAATCAAACACCCTCCATTTTAATGTTGATCCTATTCCAATCAATGATCTTCCATTGATTATCTAAGTATTTTTCTTTATCTGCTTGGTAATCCAACGCCCAAGCATGTTCCCACCAATCAATAAGTATTACTATATCTTTGACAATTTCATGATTAACTATGGTTTTAATCTTGCCATCTTTTGCAAGATACACCCACCCACTACCTTGTATAGACATTGCAGTTTTTTTGAAACCCTCTTTGAATTTATCCCAATCTTTAAAATGTTGGTTGATAAAGTCTAAAATTGCACCTTCTGGTTTATTATTACTTTTTGGTGGACAAAATTGTGAAAAATATATGCTGTGTAAATATGCGCCAGCTTCATTAAAATTAGCGTCGCCCTCACCAGAGTTGAACCGGTCTACATAGGCTTTATACAACTTACCATAATGATAATCAATGGCTTGTTTGCTTAAACTACGCCCTAGTCCATCCTTAGCATATGGTAAACTAATCTGAGTTAGTTCCTTTGGAGTTCGCCCTTCAGCAATTGTTTTAATAAAGTTGTACATTATAAATATTGTGTCAAGTGGTTAACCGGGCATCCAAGGACCCCTAACTACGAACTTTCCCTGTTTTTGCGTAGTACAGCCAATGTGGCTCAAAGGTAAATTGGCACTTGGCTTCAGTTTCTGCATACGTTTATTTATAGACTATTAAATAAACATATATTTTAAAAAGGAATCCTTAAAATGGAATTAATTATTGGTCTTATCGTTCTTGCAGTTGTTGGTTATTTTGTTTTCTTCCGCAAGCCTGAAGAAAGAGTAGCTGAAGTTGTACCTTACAAAGTTGAAACACCTACAGAAGTTGTTCCGGTTGCGGCCGCCGACGTTCCAGTAGTGTTGCCAACTGGAGTTGTTGAAGCTCCTGCCAAAGCTCCACGTAAACCACGTGCGCCTAAAGCAGAAAAGCCAGCCGTAAAAAAAGCCCCAGCAAAAGCTAAAGCACCTGCTAAAGCAAAGGCAACTACAAAGAAGCCAGCCGCAATCAAGGCAAAAACAAAGAAGGCTTAATTTGTTATTCAACAAAACAAAAAAGCCCCTAGGGGCTTTTTTTGTGACTTAATCGAAAAAGAACATTTGCCATAACCTACAATTTTCTTTTGTGAACCCAAAATACTCATTGGCTGAGTGAATATACCCTGCGTTAAATATCACTAATCTGTTGTATACATTGCCCAATACATCAACTGGTTCAAATAGCGTACGATCTAAATTTTGTGAGCCAGCTCTAAAACACTGCATAATTTCTGGATGAGTTTTATGCCTAATGTTTGTTCCTTTTTTAGCATACGTTGATGTGCCAGTCTCTGGCGGCGCATCGGGTGTTAGATATAACATTCCGGCCCAACTTTGATCATCACAATGATATACTAACGGCTCACCCTCCATGCTATATTGGAATCGACCATTCATACCGTGTTCTTCCCATTTGGTAATTTTACGGTTCATTATTTTTTCAAACTCTTCTTTTAATCCTGGGAATAAAAATTGTTTGTGAGTTCTTCGACCAATGTATCCACGCCCAATACCACCTTGATGGTATTCTTGATCTAACGCAAATTTTCTAATAGCTTCTGGGTCTGCGTAAAAGTTATCCACAATCCATATCCCCGACATTCTATTCTTATTAAAAATAGAAGGCATTTCAAGTTTTTCTGGGTAACCTAAATTAGTCAAATTATTTTCTACAGCATTTAGATATATTGGAGCAATGGTATGGTTGTGTTTTAAATCTGCCATAATTTCTTTAGCTTCTTGGTACTTGCCAGACCACCAAGCGGCCACACCCTTTTGAAAATATAACCCATATGCACCCGGATACTCGACATCCACGGGTAATGGTTTACATTCTGGGTCAGAAAAATTCATACCCATTGCGGCCATGGTATATGAATCTATCCATAGTTGTTGTTTTTCAAAATGTCTACTTAGTAAGAAATATGCTTCAGGTCTTTTTGGCAATAACGCAATGGCCTTTTGAAGCAATATTTTTTTGGTCTCGTTGTCTCTGACATTTTTTAAACATACTACGCATTTAAGCAATGCTTGATATTGTTTAACATCATCATCTTCTCGTTCTGTAGCTCTAAGGAATAATGCAAAGGCCATGCCCAGCTGACCTTGGATTTCGTATTCTAATGCCAATTTAAAATTAGCATCTGGATCTTCTGGATTATTGGTATAATTTAATAGTGATTGTTCTAACATACTATTAATTATTAGTTTTTAAAGGACACCAATTTTTTTTGCGTGATTATACAATTTAAAACTAGCAAGATTCTTGCCCTTACTCTCACACATGATGTCAAATCTATCTAAAAATTGTACAGCCCAATCATTTGTAGCATCATTCCAATAAAAGTCTGAATGTGCTCTGAGTTTTTGTTTCTTGTAGCCGTCTAGAAGGAGTTGCTCATAAACAGGTGCGGTAGTCCGGTCATGCTCCACAAGATAATCTTCACGGCTGACAGAGTAATGCATAGTAGGCCGGACACCACGCCAAGACTGAACCACCCGATCAACACGGGAGTCCATGGGGGAGATGTACTCTCCTGTTTTAATCCAATGGTGATGAATATCAAGAACGATAGGCACCACATCACAAAGCTCAATACAATCATTTAACCCCCAGGCATTTTCTTCGTTTTCGATAGTAATACAGTTTCTTGCTTCTGGCGATAGTCGTTGGTACGCACGGCGGATACCGGCTGGACCTTGACGACCGGAGATGTGGACGTTGATCTTGAAATCCTGAAAGGATAGGCCGAAGCCCATGTAACGTGCCATATCCGCATGATATTCAAATTCCTCTATCGAACGCTCAACAATACCTTCATTATCACTAGCCAAAACAGTGAACTGCCCAGGATGCATAGACAGACGAACATTGTGTGTCCGAGCAAGGTCTCCAATTTCTTTGAAATGGGTTTCACAATACCTAATGACATCAGGACGTTTCCAGTAGTAAGACCAACCCAGATGAGTATACACAGGCAGTATATCACTGCTAATACGTAC
>Ga0136642_1000650_pt1 | contig 16882 bp, 21 predicted proteins | sample LowCatLa1302831Y_FD_115313 | JGI IMG/M metagenome (GOLD analysis project Ga0136642, IMG submission 115313) | Freshwater microbial communities from Lower Cathedral Lake, Yosemite National Park, California, USA - 13028-31Y | ecosystem: Environmental > Aquatic > Freshwater > Lake ... | reverse complement strand
GAAGTTTTTCAATCTGGCTGAATCCGCATGTATACCATACTTCAAACCCGAAGACAGGAGGGACGGATGCACAATCGACGCACTGAAGGGTGATGAAAGGCAGTTTATTAATCTTATCACACCCGTGCAGGGGGACACGCTTTTGAGCAGCATACTTGCCAAGACCAAACCAGATGCTCTGATCAAGTCGTCGCTGAAAGGAGTTATGCTAGCCATGGCTCGGTTGAATGCAGAAAATATCACACATGGTGATTCCCATTTCGGCAACTTGGGGTGGCAAGGCGACCAGCTTGTGATCTTCGATTGGGGGCGTGGAACGTCCAACCTGAAAGCTTTCAAGGCGTGGACTATCCAATACGCATTGGCGGGAATAGGAGGACAGACCTACTGGAAGTCATACAGCCAACACATTCTGCAGTTCACACTCATTGACCAGTTGGTTCAAGCGAAGGTCTTCAATAAGCCCGCTTCATTTCCCGCACTGATGTCCGTATGGGATACGCTCGGATTGCTAGGTCCTGCGGCTGCGGCTGGTGTCGTCTCCGAGGCAACAAGCAAGCTGTTCCTGAAGGACGTGTTTGATACAATCAAGGCTGATTGGAAAAAGCCTATGACAGATCGTCTTATCACCACGCTCATTCCGAACCTGTTTGGAGGTCAGTCAATCATCCACCCTGTTGTAGCCGAGAAGCCTATGCCTGCCGCCGAGGCACAGGTGGTGAACCGGATTATTCCGGCTCCAGTAATCAACAATCCCGAGTCGACTCCGCCGGTTGCGGCGCCGGTTGCGCCAAAGTCCGACAAGAAGATGGATGATATCAAGGCTGCGTGTCGGAAACTGCTGGAACCGGGCGGTGGACGTCGGACACGCAGGCGGAAACGCCATCCCCGACTTTACTAAGTGCTTCTTGACATGCCTGTTGTTCAGCCTTCTTGCGAGTCGTCCCGGCGCCAAGTCCATAGACCTTACCCTCTACAAGCACCGCTACCTGAATCTCATTCTTCTTTGGATCATTCGACCTCATCTCATACACCGGTGTGCACTTGAACTCTCGCTGGCAGTGCTTCTGAAAGATGTCCTTGAAATTAGTCGTTGAAGCCACAATCTCATCGACGTCGAGATATGCCTCCATCACGGTGGTTACAAATGCATAGACTATGGCAAATCGGTTGCCGCAGTCTGTCCACAAAGCACCGAGAAAGGCTTCGAAGATATCACCTAACTTCTTTGTATTGGTTCGTCCCGCAATTGCAACTGAATCTTCGTTGTGACGGGAAATTACATAGAAGCGGTTCAAACCCAGATCCTTCGACAATCCACCAATACGATCGTTGTTCACAAGTTCCTTACGAGCATCGGTCAAGAACCCCTGTTTTTTCTCAGGATACTTCTTCCGTAGATAGGTTGCGATACATGCGCCAAGGACGGCATCGCCCTCAAATTCAAGACATTCGTAGCTCTCGTCTTGGAGAGACATAACTCCGGCGGGACATGGTGCCAAAGTCGCGGGCTCACCATCAGGAGTGGTATACTCGGTGCGGCGAACGTAGGTCGTGTGGACCATAGCAGTCTGGAAAACCTTGCGTCCTGAGATACGATAGTGAGGAAGTCCATGGCGACGAAGAATACGATGGATGTCATCTTCAGCGAATGTTCTATTAGCCGGATTATACGGCGAATACATACTGCACATGCTGCTCTCTGCTCTTTTATTCGTTTTCAAACAACAATGGGGCAGTGTCGTCAGTCGTCCTTCGCATATAATGTGATCCGGACACCTGAAACTGCGCCTCCGCTCGAAACGTGTATCGTGGATGTCGCAGCCTGTCGTTATGAAACTCCGACTCACAAGGATATGGCAGTCTGTTTCGTGTTCTTCAATCCTGCACGATCAAAGAAGATGTTGATGAACTATTTCTACACGATCGAAAAATTGAAGCTCGCAGCCATACCCTACTACACGATTGAACTTGTATTCGACACTCACGCAGCCGAGATTAAAGATGCAGTCCATGTTCATAGCAACAGCGTGTTGTTCCATAAGGAAACGCTGTGTTCGATTCTCGAGAAGCATGTGCCGAGGAGGTTCACCAAGGTGCTCTTCATGGATGCGGACGTGATCTTCGGTCACCCCGGATGGTATGACGAGGTGTCGAGATTATTGGGCACCTACGAGGTTGTCCAGCCCTTTAGCTCTTGTGTCTGGCTAGACAGCACGTATAAAAAGATGGTTCAGACCCGGTTGTCTGTTGCGTATATGAGCCGGACGAACCCCTATAATCATAGCTACCATCCGGGATTCGCATGGGCATTCCAACGCAAATGGTTCAGAGAGATTGGGTTCTACCAGCATGGGATCACCGGAAGTGGAGATACGTTATCAACGGCTGCATGGATGGATGTCAAGTTTCCGAAAGGATACGTTCACCAGGCTCTAATGCCGTCGTATACGGACTACTGCCGAATGACTCTGCCTAAACTTACCTGCTCGACTGGCACAATTTACCATCTTTGGCACGGCACGGCACAGAACCGCAAGTATGTAGATCGCCACAAGATCCTCAATGGAGTCCGAGATGTGCGTTCGATTTTGGAGACCAACAAGGATGGCGTTTGGGAGTTAACAGACCGCACAGTCGAAGCAAAGATGCGTGAATATTTCGAGTCACGGGAAGATGACGGAATGTAAAGTTATCTGCGCGTCTAATAAATGCCCATGCAGTATAGTCACATGCCCCTCAAGCAGCGCCGCGCCCACCTCGAGCATGTGATCGACACGGAGGCGGCGAAGGTGATCCAGCGCGCCGTCCGCAAGCACCAGACCCGCAAGGCGAAGAAGGGTGGTCGCCGTGGTCGCACCTACCGCCGTAAGGCTTAAAGATTTTCTCCGTCCAACACATATCGATTGATGCGAAAACAGCTGTCTACCCTGGCACTTCAAGTGGTTGAGCGGCAAAGGCAGTTATCCGTTGCGGTGACGCGAGTCCAGTATGGATTCATGCCCCGCGAAAATACCCTTGAAGCGTCCAAGCAGCTACGTGAGATCAATGCTCTCCTGCGCGAGATCGAGGAGTCTTTGAAACCAGCTTTCAATCAAATAACTGAAAAAGCGTAATGAGCGACGCGCTTAGCATTGTGTCCATCGCGTGTTGTATGTGTTTAGCAAGCACGCTCAGTCCATCCAATATGCAGATTGAGGTTACCTATATTGGTAATCCAGTAGTTATTTACTCAGCAGGATCAGATGAGCCAGAAGACCCAGTTGACTTCAGCTCGAACCCGAAGTCATCGGCTACAAGCTTGGGCTCATGACGGCGCACAATCTCCTTCATTACGTCACCACCACGCTCACCCAGAATGTCCTTGAGATACATCTCCAGGTCCTTCTTGGACAAACTCCACCCCTTCTTCCACTTGTTCGGGCGCTTGACATTGAACGTCATCTCCGACTCGCGCAGGAGAATCTGATCAGGAAGCTCGGTGTGTGCATACAGCGCCGCCAGATCCAGCTCGACATTGCGCCGAGTATCACGTAGCTCTGAGACCTCCGAGTTCAGCTGAGAGATATCCTTGTTCACGCGAAGATACTTGGAGAGGATTGCCTTGAGTGCGTCCATTCTGCTTTACAACCCCACCAACAAGGAAAGTATCCGTTTTAAGCAAGGGTATATGTTCCTCTTTGATCCAGCTGAGATCGAGCGGCTACGAACAGTATACAATAGCAAACACTCGAAAGAGAAGCCCATTCCAAAGAACGGACCTAACGCTGTCTGGGCTGAGCTAAGGCGCAGACTTCATAACCAATGCACAACCGGTGGTCCCACATGCATTGTATCCGAGTTAACCAGCCGTCCTCGTGCGCCCGCTTCGTGGAAGACAAATAGAACCGAATGGCTCTCGTCCGACGATATCGAGAAGTTGGAGAAGGAATATGTGAAGGTTCACGAAGATTATCACTTCATTGGTTGCGTTCCAATTGACTTTGATCTAAAGTCTGAGATGTCCAAGTGTATCGTGTCGACATTATGCTCGATGAAGCTGGATGCTCTTTACAAGAAGGGGTTTCGGCGCGTAGGGATTGTCTTCAATACGGATGTTCACGATGGACCTGGTCAGCACTGGATTGCTGCGTTTCTTGATATCCGCCCAGAACTTCAGTATCCTCGGATGACCTACTTCGATTCGTATGCCCGTTACCCCGAGAAGGAGATCCAGCGTCTGATGTTCCGTTGGAAAGAACAATGGGATGGGCGTGGTGGACCGAAGATGCATTTGACGTATAACAAGACTCGTCACCAGTTCAAGGAGTCTGAGTGTGGAATGTATTGTCTGTATTTTCACCGCGCATGTTTGCTGGATATTCCCATGGATAAGCGAGTGAGTGATGAGGATGTCAATGCACTCCGTGATCTAGCGTATCGCAAGGATAAAAAATAACACGTCACATCAACAATGGAAACCGCGGTGGCAATCGGTGTGCTCATGGCAGCAGGGTATGTATTGGCAAGCGCGCCCGTTCATGAAGCGATTGAAGACCAGTCAAAAACACTGAAGGAGTATTACGTCCAGGGAAGCACTTTCGAGGATCTGTCCGCTGCGTTAAAGAAGGGGTATAGGTTGATTGAGCTGCACGTATATTCTGACGAACAAGATCAGCCCGTGGTTGCGCTAAAGCCAGCGCCCCCTGGATCAGATATTGCACTCGAGTCTAGAACATTTGAATCAGCCTGCGTAACCATCCTTCAACAAGCATTTCCTAGCAAAACTCCCCTGATTCTCTCGATCGTATCCCATACGAATAAGAACTTTACCATGAATCGTATGGCTTACCATCTGAAGACAACGGTGCGCAAACAGCTGGTGTCTGGATCGGTGATCGATAAGCCGTTAAGCGAGCTTGCAAATACCTTAATTCTTGTTTCGGGATCGGAAGTGAGAGGAACAGAGCTCGAGCCAATGCTGAACCTGTCGTGGAATGAAGAGCCCCTGCGTCGTCTGACCTACCAACAGGCTGCGCATCCGCGTGAGCCGGAGGAGATCTTGAATTTTACTAAAAAGGGTATCGTATTGGTCGCCCCCGATGAAGCCTTTTCTAGATTTAAGGTGTTAGATGATGTGCATGCGTATGGATGCCAGTGGAACCTCTGCCCAAGCTCGAGCCAGTCTGGATTCATTTCCTGCGGTTAAAACAAAATGGCGAACGCTTGGCTCACTCATGTGAAGAAGACGATGTCGGAGATGAAGCACCGCGGCACCTACAAGAAGGGTGACGGGCTGAAGAAGGTTATCATGGAGGCGAAGAAGACGTATAAGCGGTCTTCGTCTGCTGGACCCAAGGCTCACAAGACCCGCCGCCACCGCAAGAGCCGCAAGTCCATGTTTTAAGCAATCATTGACCACATAACCAGAATTGTTAACACCGCCACACACACCAGATACACTCGCATACACAGAGTAGCCTCTTCGGCTGTCTGTTTACGCAAGTAAACCTCCAACAGCGATCCGTCGAGTTCGTCGATGATCACGGGATTTCGTGAAGCCCCCGTTATCCAGTCTGCGGCACGTTTTTCCATGGTATGTTGATTTTGCGCATCCGCTCTTGTAGTATGCGACATGATGTGTGTATCCTCTGAACGTCCGGATCGGTGATTTCGTTTTTGCGGACAACACTTTCAACAGACCATACATCCAGCGCAGATATAACGTCCTGGACTCCAATGCAATCGGAGATGTTTCCAGATAGTGTGCATAGACTTTGCGCAGTTCGGGGAATGGATATGTCTTGGCTAACATTCGCAGGAAACCCTGTTGTGTGTCGATATCATCAAACTCCGGATGTTCGGGATAATTATATGCAATCGAGAACAGGAAATCGCGCCCAGGCACAGCGTGAGGTTTCTTCTTCAGAAGCTCTGCATACTTCTTATGAACATCGTCATAGGTTGGATCGGGGTCGGGTAGAACAACCTTCGAATCCGTGTTGGCTTGAGTCAATAGTTTCTGATTCACCTTGCGATGGATCTCGTATAACCAGTGTCCCGAACTGATCGTTTTAGACGGCGGAGTATCGGATATAAAGTTAGTCGTGCTCTCGCGGCAGAACTTGCAGGGCAATACAATTCCTACATAAGCCAGTGTTGGAATAGGTTTGGGCGATCCCTCGGCTATCAAGTGGAATAACTGCCATGCACTCGGTCCCCAGAACCGAGTATCCATTGTTCTCAGCGCATATCTTTCTCAGCCAACCACGCAGCAATCTGAATCGTCATCGCGGCATCGAACACCGGGTTATGGGCTTGTCCAACCGGAAATGCCTTCTTCAGACCAGAGTCCAATTCGTGAGCAACACATGCATAGGTGCCGGCTAGCTTTGCCGTTTTACATCTCTTCGTAAACTCAGAATTGTGAGTCGCAATGTCGAAGATGCCGAGTGGCGCATGGTAAGTGATCTTATGGCGGGAACACGCTGCCTTCAGTGCACTCAGATCCACGCTGCCTTTCACCACAACAACAGACTGCGAAACTAACTTCATAAATCCCGTCAACCAGGATGCCGGTTTCAGATGGGGTTTAACATTCTTGTCCGCAAAGTAAACGGATACACTATCACCTTGTCCCAGGTGCTCCGGGGCAAGATGTTCCGTCGCCTCGAGGATGTCTAAGGCAAGAGATGTGGCGGGTGTCACCGTAGAATATTTCGACGATACGCGATTCAGCTGGTTCGGAGGTGGGGGGAGCACCACAAAGAAGGGCGAAGAACGAGTCCACGAATCCCCACTTCGCGTCAGGTGGTAGCCACCCACTTCTCGAGGCAAAAATTGTTCACCAACATGCCAAAACTCGCAATCAAACGCGAGGATCGATTTGGCTTTTCCAGCCAACCGATCCAATCCGACACTGCGGATCTTCATTATGTCGTCTTCTGAAAAACATTCTAGCTGATTCAATAAATGCTGGATACGAAGGACATCATCATTCTGACTGCGTCGTTTTATCTCGGAAGTGTCGTGGCTGCGTTCTTCAAGTCGCTGAATGACGGGATCCTTGTGCCGCTCCTCGCCCCGGCGGCGTCGGCAGGCAAGGGTGTCACGGCGTTCACCATCAAGGTCGGCTCGGCTGAGCTCAAGATTGGCGCGGTCATCGCTGACCTGGTCAACCTGATTGTCTCCTTCGCCCTGGTCGTCTTCACGATCGGTCTCCTGCGCTCGTATGTTCTGACTCGCATCGGTGCTTCCCGCGGTGGGCAGTAAAAAACGTAGCTAGTAATAATGTTCGAGTCAGTAACATCCAGTCAGTGGTATCCTTCTAATTGGAGTATGTTTCAGAAGAAGGAAGAGCCGACAGAACCCCCTGCTCCGAACGCCGGTGGTCGTCGCCGCCACCGCACGCGCCACCGCAAGATCAAGCGTCGCCGCACCGGAAGGAAACCCATCCGCCCCTAGGCATCTTTCCATGTGTCGCCTCGATACGCTTCTTCAGATCCGCAGGTGATCCCTTCATCAGCTCATTTGCCCGTTTCCACTCACTGAATGCCATCGTAATACTTGGCCACGACTGGGGCTCACGCTCCTGATCACCATCCGCCAACGGCGGGTGTGCGTGGATCTTCTCACGGAGGAACTTGGCGATTACGTCACTATCCTCCTTGTACTCCGCAATATACTCCATGACCTTCTCCGGTGCAGCCAGCTTGCGCAGACCATTGCCCTCCGTGAACAGGTGAACCAGGTAGCTCAGGAACGCAGTCGACCATGCTTCGCTCATGCAGTTCTGCTTCATGCTCTCATTCATCAGCTTCTCGTGGGGAAGCTTGGGATCAAACACGAACTTGTTCGGAAAACCAACAACGACCAACCTACGCCATGTACCTCCATCCGTGGTGTTGATCTTCGGCTTCTCGTTACATGCCAGATTGAAGCGAGCCTGAAGCTCAAAGTCAATCATCGCCTTGGAGCCCGCATAGAGATCGCGAGCCGTGATCTTCTCAGACGAAGCCAACTCCTTCATCAGACCAGTGTTCAGAGGCACTTGCTCATCCGGCTCCTGCATGGTCACGAACCGACGACCCTTCATACGCACCAGCTCCGGCGCAGCCGCAGCAGACTTGTTACGTCCCTGTGTCAGTAGCGAGATCGGTGCAGTACAGGCATAATCACCCATCGTTGTCGACATCAGAATCATCAACATGGACTTGCCATTCGATCCCTCGCCAGTCAGAATGTGGAACTTCTGTGCGTCGTTCTCACCAGAGAGCGCATTCGCCAAGTATGCGAGGAAGTAGGTCCGAACTTCTGTGTCAGGCAGGACATCGTGAATGAACTTATTCAACTCCGACCAAGAATCGTGCTCGTAATACCTCCTGTTCGGGTCAAAGTCTAGGTTCGTGCAGAAGGAGATGTAATCCTCCGGCTTGCCGTCGCGGAACACCGGCGGCATCGTGTTCATGTCGAGCACTCCATTGCGGAATGCAATCAAACGCTTATTCTCGTCGACCTTGTTCACAAACTCCTCGTCAAGGAACAGCTCACGGCACTCATCCATTACACTCTTCTTGAACCCCGTCTTCTTCAGCTTCACGATAAGATCAGAGTATGTCTTCTTCTTCTTTTCAGCCGCACAGGACTGGCACTCAGAAGGATTGTGACCCTCGCCCTTACCAGTGCACTCGGGCAGGACGCTCAGCTCACGATCCATCTCCAGCACAAAACGCCGATACTCCTTCACAACGTCACTCGACAGCCGAGTCTGCAATGCGATTCCGCGGTCAGTCTCACGCCAGATGTGTCCAATGAATCGATACCACACGTTTGCGCCAAACTTTGCACACTTGAACTCATCACGATACATTGCATAGACCACCTGCGCCACATCGTGCTCCGTCTGCGAAGCAGCCGACTCCTTGATCAGGCTCTCGATGTTCGTCTTCTCGATCTCCAGATACCGAGCAAGATTGTCGTTGCGAGACCAGTATCGCAGACTACCCACACCCAACTTGTTTCCATCATTTCTGAATCCAAATGACATCCACTTCGCCTCCGTCTGGCGGAAATCATACTTCTCTTGTGCCTTCTGACTGAATACGTGCCAGACCTCGTTCAAGTCGGGGTGAATATTCTTCAGACACACGCAGACATCAACCCACTCCTTATACTCGATATACCTGTTCTCGGACAGATTGTCCACATGGTCCGCGTAATACTTGCGGAGAGCCTCCGTCAACGGCTGCTGGTAGATCACCCGGTTCGGCGACGACTCTCGCGAACCAACATCACCACGCTGAGCCGGGCGACCCCGAGCAGGTGTTACTGCGCGACCACCGGAGATTGGGGCGCGCGCAGAGAGTTCGCGCTCAAACGCCGAGCGAAGGTCTGTGCCAAGAGGAGTCGTAGGACTCCCCACTGCTCCAGGAGTCTGGAGAGAGAACTTCGCAACCAGATCCGTGGTCACATTCTTATCACGATCCTCATCAATCGCAACCTTTCCATCTGCCGGATCCCACTCGGCGACATACTTCACCTTATAGGGAGCGGGCTCACCACCAGCCTCATCCCACTTCTTCGAACCAAGCATGGGCCACCAGGTGCACTTGCGAGTCAACGGAGACTCATCATACGCATCACGCCATCCCTTCTCAACAGGCACTCCCTGAAAGATCGATTCCATACGTCCAAGCAGAGAACCACGAATCGCCTGCTCTGTGCGGGCATCAGAGAACAGACTGGGAATCACCATGTGAATGCCCGACTTGGTCTGATCCTTACCGGGATACCAAGTTGGAAACGCCTTCTCCATTACATACACATCTGTGATCTCCTTGATCACCAGATACTTAGCCACCTCAGTCATATACGCCTCGATAAACGCCTTCGTGTGCTCACGAGTATGAAATGGCGTTGAGTGCTCGCCCTTGTAGTTCAAGTCCAAATCAATGCGAAGAGGCGCAATCCCCTGCGACAGCTTCTCAAAGAGAGTGGGCGTAGGATACGGCACGTTGATATACTCGCAGTAGAGACTGCGAAACTCCTGCATATCTTCGGGTAGAATTCGGTAATTGATTCGAGATCCGCCCAGTTGATGCGTTTCCTGACCACTGCCGGTCTCAGACACTCGCTTCGCAAGGAACTTAGAAAGGCGGGAAGTAGGGTTCAACATCGTTACTTATTCCTCCGATGAGTTATGGCTAGCTGATTCCTTTTGAACGCAGGAAAGTGGATTCCAACGTCTAAAAGGAATACAAAAGTTCACAGCAAATGGTAAGCAAGATGAAGTTCTGTGCCAAGTGTTCGAATTTCCTGTATGACATCGTGGAGCGGGACACCAAGGCATACCTGAAGTGCCGATCGTGTCCATACGAGGAGGAGGTGACGAAGGAGAATCCGGTTGTCTATGAGCATGACCTTCAGCAGGATACCTCTGTTCAGTATTCAATCAACCCGTATCTGAAGTATGACCCGACGCTTCCTCGGTTCAAGACCATGACATGTCTCAATCCTGCGTGCACTACACGCGGTAAGGAGTCAGACATTGTTGGCGTGAAGCTTGACAGCGTAAATGTAACCTGGATGTATCAGTGTGCGGTGTGTGACGCAATGTGGAAGCAGAATGCTCGAGCGTAGCGATGGGCTGAGGAGCGTAGCTTACTTTGTAATAGCCTGGGAGCTTCCCACGAAAGATGTTGTTCCCTTTCCAGACAAATTCGGGTTCTGTATCAGATTGGTCTGAGGAACAATCAAACTATATGTTCCGGAAAGTATGGTAGCGGGCTGGTTCACAACTCCACCAAGAACACCGCCTCCACTGAGAATCCCTACTTGTGCAAGATTTTTAGGGTTTGACCGGCTTATTGCAATCTGGCGGGGCGCAACGCGGGCGGGCGCAAGCTGTCCTCGGGTAAGATACCCCATGTCGGAAGCCTGCGTAATGGCATTCAAAACTCCCACACCTCCCTGGTTATAGGGAGTTGTGCGAGTCAGCTTCGGGGCGACACTGCCAGACTGCGACTGGACCTGTGCCTTTACAAAACTCAGATAATCCGATGCAGAGCGGGTAGGCATTGTTCTCAATCCAGGAAATATCTCGGGACTCCGGGGAACAGAATAGACTTCGATTGGTCGCCTCCGCTAGTCTGTGTCGACATACCACGTGTGTTAATATTGAAGGACGCAACGGTTCTCGACGAAGCGCGAAGAGATACCCTTGATGCCAGTGCCTGTGTAGAGGAAGCAGACGATACAATAGACGGCTGTCCGACCCGGGAATAGAGAAACGGGGCAGCAGTCGACTGGGCGTTATTCTTTTGATACGTTGTGAAATCCGAAGCAGCACCACGGATGATCGGCATTTATTGAAAACGAAAGAGTATGTTCCTAGACAAGAGAGAGCACAATGGCTTCCCCCACGACTTCCACACAAGCGTCGTCGGGGGCACTTTCAGCGCCCTCGACTGACCACCCCGAGGTTCACCCCGTCTTCCGTTCCGAGGTTACGAAGGCGCTTGAGACTGCGCGGACGACTCGCCCATTCTTCAGTCGTTACGAGTATGTTGCACTGCTAGCCTCTCGTCAGCAGCAGATTGCCGAGGGCGCGAAGCCGCTTGTGAGTCTGGATGGACTGCGCACAAGTGATCCGCGGTTTCTTGATCAGGTCGTGAAGCGTGAGGTGGAGCAGCGTAAGCTTCCGTTTCTGTTCCGCCGCCAGCTTCCGAATGGAACATCGGAGTTCTGGTCTGCTCAGGAGCTCGAGTTGGCATGGTGAAAGAACCCAAGAACATTCTGCCCCGACTTTGCAGCCATCAGCACAGAAAAGGCTGAACTGAACCCAAGGAATGCATGCATGAACATGTGCCACCTCGTTGAGATGACTGGATTTGGATCCCATGCAAGACAGGTATATTTTTGCCCATAATAATAGATGGTTGTTGCACATGTTATAAACAGACCATAGACTGGTAGAGAATATGGCACCCACTGCGCAGTTGTCCATACCATCACAAGATGTGCGATGTGAGCGAATGCAACATCAACATGCAACAACCATGGAAATGTTGGCTTCGTCGAGTGATATGCGACGGAGACAAGATATGTACCGAACACCAGCCCTCCCGGGATGTAACCACACACCGAGATGGCAGAAAGAGATGGAATGAGAAAGAAATGGCTGGATGCCACCAGAACCCAGTCGGGCATTATCAAACACTTGTAGGCGCTCCAGAAAGCTTCTTCAGGTCCTCCTCCGACGGGGGGAACAGCAGTAACGGCTTCATCGGCGGCGGAGATGCCAATGTCTTCGGAGGATCGCGGCTGAATCCACCCATGGCTAACTGAACATCCAGGGAATCCGGGGAGAAACGACTGACATCGTCCGTGCGCGTGGCTACGAAGTCTGCGCTCGGTGGGTTGACGAATAGATATAACGCAAGAACGATAGCCGCCGCTGCGATCCAGTAGACTGCCTTCGATTTAACCTTCATTGTTATAGCTGGCGAAAAACGAACTGCGAAGTTCATAAGACAAGAGTGTCATGGATTTCCCAATTCCGATGCGTTGTTACACGTGTAATCTCCCCATCGCCGGCAAGTGGAAGGAGTTCCTTCGACTTGTGAAGACATACCGCGAAGAGTCTGGTCGCCCAGCTGATTCAGAGATCATGTATCTCACGATGGATACAAAGGTCACCGCAGAGGGGAAGGCATTGAATGATCTGGGATTGTCACGCGAATGCTGTCGTCGCCATCTGTTGACGCATCCTGGAGTTTGAACTTTAGTTCTTGGTGAATAACAAGTATGTCCTCGTGTAGCGAGTATCTCGTGCGCCAGCAACTCCGAGCTCCAAAATATATCGACACTCGTCCGAAGATGACGTGCGGGCAAATGACTGAGATCCAGAGACAGCAGGCGGCATCTGCGGTCTACGAGACGTTTTTGCCTGCGACCGCATGTGTGTCTACCCTTAATGCTCCTGGCACGCGTGGACCCTCTACCTTTACAGTTGCCCGCGGACACCGCGTAAAGGATGCATCGGCGTATGTCACCTATGCGTCCGCCAGCTCGACATCTGCGATGTGGAATCCCGCCAACGATAAGCGATTTGCCCAGCAGATCCAGCCAGGTGTATCCAAGATGCTTAGAGGCCGTCTTGTCGATGGTGGTGATGGCAGTGGTCTCGGTCTTCAAACCACTGGACCCGGTGCTGGACTTGTTAACCAGATTCCGGAGTTACAGGATAAGATCCTTCTGTCTAGGCTCATCCCAACCACAGACCCGAACTATCGCAAGGAGGACATTATCATGGCGGCTCGCCAGTCGATTGGTCCGGCTGTGTGCGTCACGTGCGGCAGGGCTTGGTGGCAAGAGAGCAAGGTCAACTTTGCACCTGGGTGCACAGGATGTAAGGGTATCAGTGGAGCTGAAACAAATACAGATGGCACTCTCAAGTGGAAGAATGCCGTTGTTGTCCCTCGCACAGTCACTTAATCAAATCTTCAAGTAAATATCTAATGCTGACAGTCTATCTGTATAACACAGAAAAGCCACCGGGATGCTTCGATCTGTCGTATGAACTGGTGCACAATTTGGCTGACACTGCTCTTGCAATTCTCTCCCATCATAAGACGGGTGTGATTTGGCTGGGATATCTCGAGGGGTGGATGCTGGATGCGGTAGATGAAACTAAGATGCGTCTTGTTCTTCGCGCATTTGATTGCCATGTTGTGACACGTGAACCGCTGTCATTTTCACAGGCATGGAAAAACGAAATCGACCACGTCTATACCTCTGAAGCTCATGGACCAGCCCGTATTGACCACAATGGTGGTTCTGTACAGCGTGAACGTGCTATTGAACACCAACCTCCTTCTGGAGTCCCTCCCCTTGACGGAGTCCATCATCAAGGTTGAGAAGCAGGGGATTCCTGCGCGAGGAGCATCCAAGCGAGATCTGATTAAGCGACGCAACAAGAAAGCTCCATCAAAGCGCACAACCGGGTTTGGACACAATTCCATCACTCTCGTCAGTCTGGACGATGGTGATGGGACTTTGAAGAAGAAGGAGATCACCGTGAAGATCTTTCAGAATGGAGTCTTTCACATCACAGGCGTCTTGGACGAGCGATATGATCGATCGGTGATGCGCAGACTGCGCAGTCATATCTTAGCCACATGCCAGCCAGCTGTATCTGTCCCAGATGACACTGCGCCCAATGATGTTTGGACCTCAGAGGTTCGCCGCGTGGTGCTGATGAACTACAAGACCCGACTATCAGATACCGTGAATCTGTCGCGAGAGACTTTATACGCTGCTCTCCGCAAGGCGGGAGTTCGGACGGAGTATGAACCGGCAGTCTATCCGGCAGTGAAGGTGTACTTTCCAGACACCAAGTGGATTGCGAAGGTATTCCGCACAGGTAATATCATTCTAACGGGAATGACCAATCACGAGGAATGTGCGCGGTTGATGACTGCGTTACACCCACTTATAGATTCTGTGAATACACAGAACAATGGCAGACCAACGTATGCGTGAGCTGACTCCTCAGGAGGTCGCAGAGGGAGAGCGCCACATCAATACAAAGGAACTGAGCGCGACGGAAATTCAAGCCCTTGTCCGTAATATGGATCACTCGAAGAAGAAGTGGAGACATCTTCGCCGCGAGGAGTTCATGGAGAAGCTGAAGAACGAGAATGAGAACCTTTATTTTAATTACCCTAGTCTGTGGCAGATGCACGCAGAGGATCGTCTTGATGCCACCTTTTTTGAGATGCTCGCTCTGAAGCGCAAGATCGAGAAGGGTGAGACCACCGAACAGGAGGCATCGGTGATGATGGGACAGCGTCTATTTCAGAAATTTGCGCCCGCAGTTGTGAATTCGAATGCAGCCACAGGTCCTGCACCTATGTCCTATTCGGACTATTACAAGAAGTTTGGAGGGACGGACTAAGCGGGAAGATATACGTCAAAATACACGAGCATCCCAATATCATCAGACGAGGTCGACGACAGTCCGAAGCCCTCACCTGATGTAATCTCAGAGACCACCACCACTCCCTTCATCGCGGATGAGACCATCTTCAGGAATACCTTGTGGTTAACTGTGATGGCCGGAACAGCCACCTGGCAGCGATTTGTGCCATTGAGAGCGATACTACCTGTGACAAGGACCTCCATTGTGTTACGTTACGAGCATTTTCGCAGTCACACCAACGTAGGTCGGGTTTGTTCCGACAGCTGGGACAATGACGACGAGTCCTTGGTAATACGGCGATGCGTTCGAACCACCCGAACCACCATATCCATAGGTATATGTATTGGAGACGTAGTACGTATTTGTGTTCGAGCCACACGGAACGCTCGTAACACCGGCCGATGTGCAATAAGAGCCAGGTGAAAAAACGCGAGATGTGCATACATTGCTAATGTAACTACTTCCACCACCGCCACCGCTGCCTCCATTGTTACCAGCGCCGCCCCCGAAATAACCACCGCCACCACACGCAACTGCGTTTCCGGATGCACCCAATAAGGCTGAACCGGTTCCGTTTGGTCCTACGCCACCCGCCGCAAGAGTTCCTCCAGGGGATCCGTTGAATGATGCTGCCGTCCAGTTGTAACCTCGTTGGCCGTCGTATCCAGTTCCGGTTGCGTTTGAATCCACAGAGCCTCCACCTCCACCTCCACCCGCATCAGAGTTGGTACCCGCCGCCCCACCACCCGCAATTACAAGAGCGGCTGCCTGTGTAAGACTAACTCCGAGGAAAACCCCGGAGAACCCTCCAGCTCCCATATATGTTGCCTGCGTTCCTCCGCCGCCTGTTACGATAGCACCGGTTGCGACTCCACCAACCACCGTGGAGAGGACTGTTCCAGGAGAAACCGAGTAAAATGCACTTGCGAAACCACCAGACCCCGCACCGATATAGATATGTCCTGCACCGGCTCCCCAGCAGTAGATATATACGCCCGTCACCGCGCCCGTCGACACAGTTGACGGCACAATATACTGATTGGATCCAGCGGTCACAAATGCGGTTTGAGGAACATAAGAGGATGTATTCGACGTACCCGACGATGTTAAGTTATTTGTTGCGTATCCCGGTCCGATGGACTGAACGGGGCTGAGAACAGAACTCGAATTTGCTAACGCGATCTGTATAACACTGGCGGCGGGTGGCACATAAAGGGGGAGGTTTATCGGAAACAGCCCCGTAATACCGTTCGTTCCTAACATGTAGCCGTTTGAACTCATTGCATAGTACGATGTGACTGTTTGTGCATAATGGGCGGTATTCGACTCTCCGAACGACAATGCTGTCCCGTCGATATACAGTCCGTAATCAAAGACAGCAGTGGTGCCAAAAGGTGTCTGCGAATACAGGTTGAAAAACACTGACAACACTCCCGCATGTCCCGTTACCGTCGAAGGGAGAACGTTCGACCAGATAACGACCGGGGTTGAATTCGACTGCGGGACTACGTTCGCAATCAACAAACCAGTTGGTCCTGTGTAGGATGAGATTACGACAATTGACCCACCGGCACCACCACCGCCGCCACTACCCGCGGGACCCGTTGGTCCAGTCATGGAACTGCCCGTGGCACCCGTGGCACCTACGCCCGTTGGACCGGTGAATCCAGTGGGTCCAGTTGGTCCCGTGCCACCGGTGAAGCCCGTTGGACCAATGGCACCCGTCGTGCCAGTCGGTCCTGTGATACCCGTGAATCCCTTTGACCCCGTCGGTCCAGTGATTCCAGTGGACCCCGTGGGACCCGTGAATCCAGTCGGTCCTGTGATACCCGTGAATCCCGTTGACCCCGTCGGTCCAGTGATTCCAGTGGACCCCGTGGGACCCGTGAATCCAGTCGGTCCTGTGATACCCGTGAATCCCGT
>Ga0136642_1000649_pt1 | contig 16882 bp, 19 predicted proteins | sample LowCatLa1302831Y_FD_115313 | JGI IMG/M metagenome (GOLD analysis project Ga0136642, IMG submission 115313) | Freshwater microbial communities from Lower Cathedral Lake, Yosemite National Park, California, USA - 13028-31Y | ecosystem: Environmental > Aquatic > Freshwater > Lake ... | reverse complement strand
GTGTCGATTTAATCTTCACTTCGTGTCGTCTACTCAATTGAGTGGGCTGGTTGAATCTCACGATAGATAGAACCGAAAGGGCACGGATGCCCCGAGGCTATCTATCGAGGCGGCGACTCAACTCAAGCGATATAAAATCGATAGCAAACCCGGTAACCGATTATGGACCGTCACATCGATGAGGTAAACTTGGTTTTTATGCCTTCTGAATTGGGATTCAGCTAAGGGTTTTAGCGTCCCGGGAGGCCGCCCCGATGGTGGTGCCCGCGAAGGCCCTGCCGGACCCTTCCATCACTGTCTCTTGGAGCATTCCTGACATGAACCGCGGATTCCTGACGATACTCTCGGCGCAGTTTTTCTCATCGCTCGGTGACAATGCGCTTCTTTTTGCAGCCATTGCACTCCTCAAGTCGATGGATGCGCCCGCCTGGCAAACGCCGGTTCTCCAGCAGTTTTTTGTGGTGGCTTTTATCGTCTTGGCACCGTTTGTGGGCGCCTTCTCCGACTCTCTTCCGAAAGGCAAGGTCATGTTCATCAGCAACACGACTAAGATGCTGGGCTGCTTGGCCATGCTCTTGGGTCTCCATCCCCTGATCGCCTATGGCTTCGTGGGTATCGGAGCATCGATCTATTCGCCCGCTAAATATGGCATTTTGACCGAGTACCTCCCGCCTAACCGTCTGGTTTGGGCCAATGGTTGGATGGAGGGTCTCACCGTTCTCGCCGTGATTCTCGGAGCCATTATTGGTGGCTTCCTGATCGGTGATCATTTGAGCGCTGCGAACTGGATGCCAGACAGTCTCCTCGCGATCTTTGGCAACAGCCAGCCTAAGTTTGCGATTATGGTGATTTTCATCCTCTACTTGGTGGCCGCGCTGTTCAACATCTATATTCCCCTTCTCCCGGTGCAACACCGCATTGAAAAGCCCACCTTAAGCTTCCTTCTGACTGATTTCTGGCGCGGGTTTGTCGCGCTTTGGAAAGATCCCTTGGGGCAGGTTTCGCTGGCGGTCACCTCGCTATTTTGGGGTGCCGGTACAACCCTTCGTTTTATCATTCTCGCGTGGGCGGCGTCGGCCTTAGGGATGGATCTTGAACGGGGCACCCAGTTGACCGCGCTGGTCGCTGTGGGTCTGGCCATAGGATCGGTGGTGGCCGCCAAGTGGATTCCGCTTGAACATGCGGTCAAGGTTCTCCCCTTAGGGATCTTGATGGGCCTTGCTGTACTTGCGATGGTTTTCATCAAGACGTTCTGGTTGGCCGTGGTCATGCTGATCGTGATCGGGGCCCTGGCCGGCAGTTTCGTGATCCCGATGAATGCCTTGTTGCAACACCGGGGTCATCAGCTGATGGGTTCTGGGCACTCGATTGCCGTGCAGAACCTTAATGAAAACATCTCGATTCTGATCATGCTCGGCGCTTATTCCCTGATGGTCAAAATGGAACTTTCGATTGGCTGGATCGTCGTGCTGTTCGGGCTCTTCATTGGTCTGTCGATGGCCACGCTGGCTAAAATCCATGGCCACGATCAGGATTGATCGTGGCGCTGCTCTAGGCTGCTCATGCGTCGATTGGAAGAGGCTCTCCCGAGAGAGCCTCAGACGCCGCCCGCAAGACCCCTTCTCTTGTCGACTGAAAAGGGTCGACGAGTCCTCATCATGTCGGTGTCTGCAGGGACGGGCCATGTCAAGGCCGCAGCCGCCCTTGAGAAAACTTTTCTGAGAGATCAAAGAGTCCTTGATGTCGTTAACAACGATGCGCTCCAGTACACCAACAAGATCTTTCGTGACTTCTATTCGAAGTTCTATATCTCTTTGGTGAAATCGGCCCCCAATTTTCTGGGGTGGTGGTATAGGACGAGCGATGAGCCTTGGCGGACCGACACCATGAGGCACATGCTGGATCGCCTCAATACCCGGCCGTTGGTCAAGTTTATTAGGGATTTTGATCCCCATTTCATTGTCTGCACCCATTTCATGCCGGCCGGAATCATTTCGCATCTGATTGCCTCCGGTGTTTTAAAAGCCCAGCTTTCGATCGTGGTGACCGATTTCGATGTCCATGCGATGTGGCTATCACGAGCCTTCCAGCGTTATTTTGTAGCGCTGGATGAGACCAAAGCTTACCTTGAGATGCTGGGCCTTCCGGCGAGCCGCATCACGGTCTCAGGGATTCCCATTGACCCCCTGTTCAACGAGCCTGTCGATCGAGGGGAGGCCTCTCAAGCGTTGGCGCTTCGTCCTGATCAGCCCATCCTCTTACTTTCAGCGGGGGCCTCAGGGATGGAGTCCACGGCGTTCATGGTGGAGCGTCTTTTGGCTCTTGACTCGAAGGTACAGACGGTGGTGGTCTGCGGCAACAATGAGGCGCTTCGCCATCGAATTTCAGAGCTGACCCAGGATAGCCCCGATCGTTTTCGGGTCTTAGGGTATCGTGACGATATGCATCGATTGATGAAAATGGCCGATCTTCTGATTGGTAAGCCGGGTGGAATGACCTCCGCTGAGGCGTTGGCATCGGGTCTTCCCCTTTGTATCGTCAATCCCATTCCAGGACAGGAGGAGCGCAATAGCGATCACCTTTTGGAGCAGGGTATTGCCATCAAGTGCAATGATCTGAGTACCTTGGCCTTCAAAGTTGATCGTCTTCTTAACGATCCAGAAAGACTCAAAGCGATGCGGGAAAATGCCCTGAGGTTTTCAAAACCCAGGGCTTCTGAGACGGTGGTCGAAACCCTATTGGAAGAAAATCTCCCGGTCTTGTCGCTCGGCCGTCGAAGGCACCCGATCCTTGAATCGGGCGCTTCAGATTAGGGCCGGTTTATTTGCAAAGCTGCTGCAATCGGTTGTAACGGGCGTTCAAAGGACACACAACCCTTGCGCCGGTTCCGAGGACTTCTAAAGTCCCAAAAGGAGATCCCGATTTGAAATGCACCTGAGAGGAGGGGGTCAGGCCAAAAAAGAGGTTCATACCCGTGGCGCCATCCGGGGTCAGGTTGAGATCGATCGGATCGAGATGGACGGTATTGGCAAGACTCACGGGAATACTCGATGGCAAACTGCTGCTTTGCGCAAAGCCTGGCAAGTAGTTACTGACGGTTCCATTGGCGATGATGGTTGCACCGAGGGACCAACAGGTAAGGCTGAAGGCGCACACAGCGCCTGTCTCAAGCACCGGGGTATCGAAAATGATCGAGACACCATTAGGCCGCACCATCAAAAGGCCTCCCGCATGTTGGATATGATAGAAGGGCGCCTGAGCATCGCGCGAAGGATTTAACGTGCCTGTTGCGATCGGAAACCGGATCCTGAGGTTCTGCTGCTTCAAATTGCCACTGAACGTTGCCTTGCCGTATTGGCCGAGGGAGGCCCCAAAGGCCGGGAATTGATTGAAGAATTCAGGAGAAAATTGAAGGACGCTGGAGCCACCCGCGAGCGAGACGGTGCCAGGACCCGTAAACGCCTGAAGATTTGGGGTCACGATGACCAGAATCAGAGCGATAAGGCGGGCGAAGAAGGTTTTTTGAGGGTTGGGCATCGGTTCAAGGTCTCGCGTGTTTAACAAAGGAAGGCTATCACCATAACGCTAACGTCTGGGGCGTGCAAGACAAGCAGGCGCCTCAAGATCACCCAAGCCTCTCTCTTAATCATCGTTGAAATTCGTCATGAGATTAAAAAGACCGTCTTTAACAATAGATTTTTTCCTAAGGCTCCTGAGTCTCCTGCTGCTGACCGTCTCTCCTCTCGATTGGGCTTTTGCGGTGGATGGGCCTCACCTCGACGTGTCGAGCGACATGGAGCATCTTCTGGTGCGCCAGCGCATGGAAAAGCGGGATCTCCTCAAAGAAACCTTGGCGCTGACGCCTGAGGAAGAAAGGAGATTTTGGCCTCTTTACTACGGTTACCAGGCTGAACTGATTTCGATTTGGGATCAGCGCCTTGCGCTGGTTGAAGCCTATCGTGGCCGCTATCCTGACTTAGATAAGAGGTGGCTGGATCAGACGATCATGGCACTCCTCCGTCTCGATCGAGAGGAAGAGGCCCTCCTTAAAAAAACCTATGGGGTTTTGAAGCGCTCTTTTTCGATTCCTTTTGCGGCACGGATGGTGCAATTTGAGCGGGCGTTCAATAGTAGCTATACGAGCAAGATAGAGTCTAATCTTCCTCTGACTCCAAGACACTAAGGGCGGCGGGACTTGGCCTTTAGGGGGCTCTTTGAGTTCTTTAAGGCCATCAACCAAGAACCCGAATCGACCTCACGGAAGGTCCCTGGAGCCAGGCCATCCAGGGACCAGGGACCGATCGCCGCCCGAATCAGACGCAGCGTTGGAAACCCGACGGCCGCCGTCATGCGGCGGATCTGTCGGTTGCGTCCCTCTTGGATGGTTAAGGAGATCCACTCGGTTGGAATCTCTTGACGAAACCTAATGGGGGGGTCCCGGGGCCACAGCATCAAAGGCTCATCACGGCGTTCTGCAAGAGCGGGAAGGGTCGGCCCATCGTTCAGGGTGATGCCTGAGCGAAGGGCCTGAAGGGCCTCATCATTAGGGGACCCTTCGACTTGAACCCAATAAGTTTTGGCGAGCTTGTGATGAGGATTCGCGATGAGGTTTTGAAGGCTTCCGTCATCAGTCAGCACGAGAAGCCCTTCGCTGTCGTAATCAAGACGACCTGCGGGTCGAACCTTTGGAAGATCCATGAAGTCTTTGAGGGTGGCCCGCCCGGCCTCACGATCCGTGAACTGGGAGAGGACTTGGTAGGGTTTATTAAAGAGGATCAGCCGGGGCATTAAGACGGGCGAGGTTTGGGGGGCGGAAGGGGGGCCGGTGTAGAATATTGAGTGTACCACTGGAGTTTTAAAGCATGTCGTTCGACCGTACCCTCTCCTCTCGAGGATCTTCTCCGGGAGGTTTTAAGAAGCCTTCATCAAGCCTTAACCCGCTGCCGGAAGGCCGGCCACCCAGGTCACCCGAAATCAAGGTGGCGGGGTTATCTTCGGTGAGGGCCCTCTTTAAGGTAGCGCCTGAGCGAGTGCTCAGGCTTTTTTATGATGAGAAGCGCCTTTTGGATGTGGGTGATTTCTGTGCCTTGATGGCCAGAACGCGAAAACCCTATCGGAAGGTGGCGGGGGAGGAACTTTCCAAGATCGCCGGAACGGTCCTTCATGGCGGGGTGGTCGCCATTGCAGAACCCAAAACCGAGACCCACCTGACCCTTCAGGGGCTTTGCCGTCTCTCCGCCAAGCAGCGGGTGCTCTTCTTACTGGATGGCGTCGGCAATCCGCACAATGTCGGCGCCATCGCTCGTTCGCTGGCTTTTTTTGGATGGGGGTCTTTGATTCTCTCGGATCACCCAGGACAGGCCGGTCTCTCTGATGCGGCCTATCGGGTGGCGGAAGGGGGTCTTGATTATCTTGAGATCTATCGGGTCGAGGAACTTCGGCGGCTGTTGATGGCGGTCAAGCCTGGGATGACCGTCATTGGAACCGCTTTGGGCGCTGATCACGTCCCTTTGGATCAGTTGGCCCGAGACCCCATTCCAAAGATCATTCTCCTCGGCCATGAGGAGACCGGGCTTTCGAAGGGGATCTTAGAGGTTTGTGATCTTCGATGGACCCTCCCGGGGTCTGGGGCTCTGCAATCTTTGAATGTGAGTGCGACCGCGGCCATTTTGGCCTATGGGCTCCAAAAGCCCACTTAAAAAGTGTCAAGGCGGGGGTGAAAAAGGGACTTTTGGACGGGTCCTCAGCCAAGGAAGGAGGAGCCCTGATACGAGAATCAAACCGCAACCTAGAAGGCCTAGGTTATCCGGTCGCAGCTCGAAAAGGACCATGGACAGCCCCATGCTGAGAGCGGGAGATAAGCTGCCGACGGTACTGATAAGCGTCGCTGGCCCTCGTTGGTAGGCGCGAGTAAGAAAAAACTGAGCGAGGCTTCCCGCGGCGCCCGCTAGGAGACTGAGGGTCCAGGCCAAAAGGCTTTGAGGCGTCTGCCATCCTTCGGCCCAGAACCAAAGGGCATGCACCGGCAGCGACATCAGGCAAAAATAAAAGATGATCGTGGTCGGCGTGTTGCTGCGCCCGGCGCGCGCAACCATCAGATAGGCGAGTGCCATCAGAAAAGCCGACAAGAGACCCAGCCAACGGCCGAGGGGATCGGCCAAGTGCCGATCGGGATGCAGCAGCAAATAAAGCCCGATAACCGCGCCTATTACGGCAATCCCATCGATGAGCCGATTTTTCTGCTGCAACAAAAAGGGGCTCAAGAGGGCTATCCACACCCCGTTGGTGGCCGTGAGAAAACTGCTCTCACCCGCGCCGATTCGCTGGATCGTCATAAAGGACAGCATGAGAGCGGTGCCGCCAAAAAAGCCACGAAGCCAAAGGGAAGGGCGAAGATCCCCAAAAAGGAGGCGAGGGTCTTTGGTCCAAAAAGCGGGTATCAGAACCACGATCAGGTTCACCATGACCCGGATGAAGCTGACGGTTGCGGCTGGCACAGGATCCTCGAGAAGGGTGCAGGCGTAGACCCCATTCCCCATCAGCGCAAAGAGCACAGAGGCAATGAGCATATCGAGGACGCCGCGCCGCGCGAGCGTCTCTTTGAGGGGAGCGGTACGCTTTTTCATGATGATGGTTAAGGATAACGTGTCACTTGGACCTAGGTCAGATCACGGCTAGAAAAAAAAATAGGCAAATTGATATTGGCGTGTTACCGTTTTGGGGCCTGTACAGTTCTTCCATGGCGTCGCGTCATCCCTTCGCGAATCCAGCGTCTTAGTCGCTCTGTTTCTTGAAGTCCGCTCCCCCACGAAGTAACTCGCCTAGGTTTAACGGGTCCCAGTGGCCATTTTTGTATGTCAAGTTAGTTCCGGCGACGTGTCGGGGTTGGAGTTAGTTGGTATGAAAAACATTTATGTAGGCAATCTGTCGTTCAAGACCACTCAGGACGAGCTGCGTGATGTCTTTGCACAGTTTGGTGATGTCTCCTCAGTGAATATCATTACCGATCGTATGACCGGTCAGTCTAAGGGTTTTGCGTTCGTCGAAATGGAAGACGCTGGTGCCCAGCCAGCGATCGACAAGCTCAACGGAACCGATCTTGGCGGCCGCACCATCACGGTTAATGAGGCACGTCCTCGTGAAGAAAACCGTCCTTCCGGTCCACGCCGGGGTGGCTTCGGTGGTGATCGCGGTGACCGTGGCGATCGCGGTGGCTTCGGCGGCGGACGTCGCTTCTAAAAGCCTTCCCCCTCACCACGGATCCAAAGGGCCGCTGCGCGGCCCTTTGCTTATCTCCATTATAGAGGAGAGACGTCGGGCTGATAGGTCCTGAGGTCTCTCATCAGGCTTCATTCATCGAGCCGTCACTTGCTTTTGCCGCAAGAGTAATACACACTAAAAATGTGTGGTTATTGCAGGGTAAAGAGGTGATGGCATGAAAGAGAATCCTCGGGACGATCGCTCTCCAAGGGGCACCTGGGTGCTTCTGTGTCTGGTCGCACTCGCCATGGCGGTGGGCTGGCTGTTTCTCTATTTCGGGGTCTTTTTGCCCCGCGGCCTCATTTCCTAGGAGGCCCTTCGATGTCCTCTTCGTCAAGACCCCTCCACATCGATCCCCTTGAAAAGAAGTGGCTGAAAGTCGCTTTTGCGCTGATCGCCCTCTTTGTGGGCGTTATCCTCTACACGGGATTCTTTCAGCATGTCCACCCGCCGGGTGGCATGGAAACCATCGATTCAGCGGCCCTTCACCTGAGTGAAGAATTTGCTGAGGATCGCTTGGGGGTGAGCGTCGCCCCAGATGGTGCGATCAAGGTCACTTTGGTGGCGGCGCGTTATGGTTTTTATCCCCGCAGCATCAAGGTCCCTGCTGGCCGCCCCATCACCTTTAGGATCGCAAGCGCTGATGTCCTTCACGGCCTTCACGTCCCGATGACCAATCTCGCTACGATGGTGGTTCCAGGCTACATATCGACCGTCACCACGCGCTTTCCGAAGCCTGGGGAATACCCCCTGCTCTGTAACGAATACTGCGGCATGGGCCATGACCATATGTGGAGTCAGTTGCAGGTGGTTTCCCAGGAAGACTGGGATGCCTTGACCCCGTCTTCGAAGGAGCCATAGCGCCATGCCGGAATCATCATTTAAACCCCTGATCTTAAGCCATTTCTGGTTGGCGTTCGGATCGTTTGGTCTCGCCTGTGTGTTGGGTGTCTATCAGGTCCTTGAGCGCAGCGGCCTGATTCCGCTGATGCAGTCCCCCGAGGTTTATTTTGCCTCGGTTAGTACCCACGGGGTTCTGATGGCCTTTGTTCTCACGACCTTCTTCATCATGGGCTTTGGCTACCTGGTGGCGACCACCAGCCTTAAGATGCCGCTCGCGCACCCAAAGTGGGCGACCGCCGGCTTTTCGGTGTCGGCCTTGGGCACCTTGATGGCCGCGATTCCCTTGTTGCTGGGTAAGGCCTCGGTTCTCTACACGTTCTATCCACCGGTTCAGGCCAACGTCTTTTTCTATTTGGGTGCGGCACTCTTGGTCGTCGGCTCCTGGTTTTGGGCCGTCATCATGGTGGTCATGTTCGGCCTATGGAAGAAAGCGCATCCGGGGGCTACCGTTCCGCTTCCGATGTTTGCAACGACGGCCAATGCGATTCTTTGGCTTTGGACCAGTGTGGGGGTCGCGCTTGAGGTGGTCTTTCAGTTGATTCCCTGGGCGCTGGGTTGGATCGATACCATCGATGTGGGGCTTGCAAGAACCCTTTTTGCCTGGACGCTTCACCCTATCGTTTATTTCTGGCTGATCCCGGCTTATATCGTGCTCTATTCGCTGGTTCCAAAGGCCGCTGGCGGCGCGCTCTTTAGTCATGATCTTGCCCGTCTCGCCTTTGTGCTGCTTCTCGTTTTCGGTCTACCCATTGGGTTTCACCATCTCTACATGGACCCTGAGCACGGTCAGGGCTTTAAGATGATTCATGCCGTGGGCACCTTTTTCGTGATGTTGCCGACCTTGATGACGGGATTTACGGTCATTGCGTCTCTCGAGCAGGCGGGCCGAAAAAAAGGCGGCAAGGGACTTTTTGGCTGGATCGGCAAACTGCCTTGGGATCATCCTGTGGTGTTGGCCGCCATTCTTGCGTTCTTGATGCTGATCGCGGGCGGCTTTGGCGGTATCGTCAACGCGAGTTACGGGATGAATGCCATGGTCCACAACACCGCCTGGGTCCCAGGACACTTTCACCTGATCTTTGGCGGGACGACGGTGATCCTTTATTTTGCCGCTGCCTATGCGGTCTGGCCCAAGCTAACAGGACGCGCCTTGATTGAAGGATCACTCCCCTTGGTGCAGCTATGGAGCTGGTTCATCGGGATGATTATCCTGAGCACCCCCTGGCACATCCTAGGGCTATTAGGGCAGCCGCGGCGTATCTCGAGTGTAGCCTATAACAGCCTCCTGACCTTGGCGTGGGATCCTTATGAGCTCGCCATGATCATCGGCGGACTGATTCTCTTAGGCTCCGCCTTCCTCTTTCTCCATATTCTTCTAGCGTCCCAAAGAAAGGGGCTAAGGATCGCCGCGGAAGAGGCCGAGATTCACTACGCCGACGAAGAGCCTGAAGGCACTCGGGTGCCGGCCCTTCTCAATGGTTTTGGGGTATGGAACCTTGTCATTTTGCTCCTGATGCTCGCGAACTTTGGTTACCCGATCGCTCAATTCTTCCTTTTCAAGACCTTTGGTTCGACCGGATGGGGGTACTGATGAACCGGTTTTTGAACATCAGCGCAATCATCATGGCCTTCCTCACCGAAGGGGTCTGGGCTGAGCCCTCCTCCAAGGTGGCGTTTACACCGGAGGTACTTAAAACGCTCTCGGCCGGGCAGACCAAAAAAGGCGAAGAGATCGCGCAAAGCTGTGTCGGCTGTCATGTTTTAGGGGGGGCTGCCCCACTCCTTGATGGCCAGATCGGGGCTTATCTTTTTAAGCAGCTGAAGGACTATCAGGATGGCTCGAGGATGAATGAGCTTATGACGGGTCTTGTCAGAGGGCTGTCGGATCAAGATCTTGCGGACATTGCGGCCTACTTTAGTCAGCTCAAGGCCCCTTCATCGACAAAATCAAAGGTGACTGAGATGGCCGAGGTCCTGGTCCATAGCGGCGATCCTCGCCGCATCCTACCGCCTTGTGTCGCGTGTCATGAGCGGGACGGCCGGGGTCAAAAAATCGATGTCCCGGCGATTCGCGGGCAGAGCGCAGCCTACCTTCATCAGACCCTCAAGGACTATAAAAGTGGGCAACGACATAATGACTTATTGGGTCGGATGAGGGCTATCTCTCAGGAATTGAACGAAAAGGAAATCAAGGCCCTCGCCGAATACTACGGCCAATAATGTCCAAAGAAGCGCCCAGCCATGAAGAATTGCATGGATAGACGACGCCCGAGGATTTTTTCGTTATTTATCCGGCCGGTTTAATCCTTGCAGGTAGTCGGGGCTCGGTGGTAGCGACTTTAATCACGTTTAATCTTTTAGTCCTTGTCTCAGATGGGATGATGAGCATATGCCATTCATCATGTTCCATTCAAAGGCCCTTTCGGATGCGGCCTTTAGGTGACTTAAAAACCTTTCTGGTATAAGGCAGGATCGGAGGCCTTGTTGACTGGACGTGCCTTTCAGAACGATAGAGCTAAGATAGTCATCTTAGCTAAGATGCTGAGGATATGACGATGAAAACAATGTCATCCGCGGAAGTACAAAATCATTTTGGATCGATATCCAATATCGTCAAAAGCGGTGAGCCTTTAGCTGTTACTCAATACGGCACACCCACTATGATGATTCTTCCATACGAGTTGGCCACCGAGGCGCTGAAAGACTACAACGCCCGCAAATTCGCCGAATTCATGGATACGATGCCATCTGCCAATGCGGATGCTCCAAATCTCACGCTCGACCAGATAAATAGCCTCGTTCATGAGCTCCGCCCGTAAAAAAGTCCTCTTTGACGTCATCTGTTGGAGATGCACCCTTTCCGTGGTGGGCATATTCTCCAGTTGGCCGGGTTCAAACAACAAGTTCTAGAACCAGGAAGAGGTCCATGGATGCACGGCAGCCCCCCCCAAGGGAAGGCGCTTCGGGGCCTTCGCCGAAGGACTTCTGCGAAGCGAGAACCGAAACCAGACTCCCTTCATTCAGGGAAAGTCATGTAGCTGAGGATCGAGGCGATCCGAGGGTGCAATGACAAGGCCTGATGCCAAAGTCCGATCACGATGGGGCTTATGGGATGAAGGAGCCGCCGTCATTGGCGCGTCGATGAGGTAGCGGATAGCCAACAATCAAGACCAACATGAATGATGATGGCCTGACGGCCATCAAATTACGTGATCACACTCACGCAACGCCTCGAGGGTCTTTTCTGCATCAGGCCAAGGCAAGCGACGCTTGCCCTCTTTCATTTTGTGCAGCGCCTTGAGTGCATCGTCCCCCGTCAGCAGCTGGTTTTCGACCATGGCGCACAGCAGACCGATGGTGCCCATGACCGTGACCGACTCCTTGCTGGCCACGATGCGCAAGTTGGCATCACCTGTCAGTAGCGTGCAGGACTCTTGTTTCGCCAGTGCCAGCGCCAGGTAATCGTTGTGACTGGGCTTGGCCCCGTTCTTGGCAGGCAGGGTCGGGTTGTACTGACTGGGCAGCAGTACGGCGTATTTCACGAAGTCGCCGCAGACCTCCATGATCTGCAAGCCCAGCTGCTCAAGCCCGGGGCTGCCCTCTTCAATCTCTTCGTAGTACAGCAGATCAGGAATGCCGAACTGCATCGGAAGCCGGAACAGCGTTTCCATCAACGCCCCGGCTTCCATGTCGATCAAGATGTTGGCATCACTGATAAGCAACCGCATCCGACGACTCCAGCTGGCGTTCTTTGTGGAAGCGCATCATCGGGATGCCCAAGAGTTCTGCAGCCTTGCCTTCGGAGATGTACTGCTCGGCCAAGGCTCGATAAACTAACTGATCGAAAAGCCGTGGATGCTCCTGTGGCAACGGATCACCGGGCTCGTTCTTGCGCCAGCCCTTGACAGAAAACCGTTTGACCATCGACAGGTGGAACGCGTCAGTGATCACGCCACACTGCTTGGCCCGTTGCAGCCATCCGGCTATCGACAGCCCGAACTCGTGCTTGAGCGCATACAACTCTTGCCACTCCATTGCGTGACGCTGTTGTCCCAGCAGATGAATCACCGCCACACACGGGGCCAGGAAAGCGCCAGCAAATCGATCACAGGCTTTCTCCTCGTCAAGACCGTCAGCGAGACGCCCCTCGAGCAGCAAATGCCCCAACTCGTGAGCCAGGGTGAAGCGCCGCCGATCACCAGGCCAGAGTTTGGACACGGCCACCACGGGATACTCTCGACCATCGTCGGTACGTGCCTTGGCGGTCAATCCAGAGAACTTGGGGTTGTCTTCGTCGACCACGATGACCAGCAAGCCAACCGCTTCGAGGGTGTCGGTGAGATCAGCGATGGGGTTCATGCCCAATTGCCAAGCATTGCGCACCTGATCCGAGAAAGCCTCGATCTCATCGAGCGACTCGATATGCTCAGGCAAGCCCTCGGGCGGCGCGAACGCCAGCAGGGGCGATTCCGGAAAGGCGCCGAGCAACTCGACACGCTTTTCCACCAACTCCACCACCTTGAGTTTGAGCGCATCCTGCGCCGTCTTGCCAAAGGAGGAGAGTTTGCGGAACTCCGGCTGGAGCAGCTCTACCGTGTGCGTGCGAAAAAAATACTCGGTGCGGATGCCGCAGGCACGCGCCAGCTTGAGCAGCTGCGACGAGGATGGCGTCAGCAGACCCTTCTCGTACTTCTGGATGGCGGTGTGCGATACACCGACTTTTTCGCCCAAAGCCCCCAGCGTCATACCTGCCGCCAGTCGTGCTTGACGAATGCGATCTGCAATCATGACGTCTCCTTGAGCTTGGTTTAAAAAGAAATCAATTTTACCAATTTTTTAAACCTCGGTGAAGGAGAAACGCCAAACGCAAAAATCCCCCGACCCAATCACCGGCGAAGGCAGTGAGATCGGGCGATCGTCGTGTCAGCAGCGCCATGTCCGACTCGGCCATCTGATCGAGGTGCGGGATCTGGAGAGCACCCAGTTCCGGATCAATCTTGGCCTGGTAGCGGTGTTCAATAGCGATGGCGTTGACCAGCGCGCCCAAGGTGGTGGTATCCCAAGAGCGCGTCTTGGGACTGCGAAACGGCCCGACCATGTCGGCCGCCTTGGCCGAGACCGACAGCGTCGCAGGGGGCGAGCGGATCTCGATCTCGTCGACGACGGTTTGACCGGCCACTTCAACCGTGTCCGTACCATCGCCACTGTCGATCACGTCGGTTGTTGCAACAACGGTTTGGATGGAAACGGTGTCGTCGCCAGCGCCAGCGTTAACATTCGTTGCCACCGCGTTGACTGTACCTTGAGCGGTCGCCAGAACGATGGTGTCTTTTCCGTCACCAGCAGAAACGGTCAGGGTTGCGCCAACCACGTCATTGTCATTGGTATTGTTGTCTGCGTTGACAGTGATCTTGTCATCGCCCGCACCCGTGGTCACCGAAGCAGCCTTGGCGGTCGGGGAGTAGACAGCGTTCAGGGTAATGTCGTCTTTGCCAGCGCGAGTGGTGATGGTAGCCAAATCGCCGGAACCAGCGTGACTGATGCCACCAGCGCTCGCACCTGCGGCCAGGGTCGAAACAGCCTTGCCGCCTTCGTTGCCCAACGTCAAGTTTGCATCAACAGCAGGATTGAGGGTCACAGCCTTAACGTCGAAGCCAGCCGTGATCACTTCGGTGATCGGACCGACCTTGGAGCCTGCGTCAGCACCATCCTTGGCGTTGCCAGAGATGGTCACAGAGGCCAACTTGCCATTCACGGCGTTGGTGCCGTCGGCTCGAACGATGATGAGGGAACCTTCTTCCACGTCCTTCAGCGCGACCGGGGCGGAGGTGGCGGCATCGGTGGTTTCAACCGTGTAAACACCCGCAGCCAGTTACGCAGGCCAGCGGTGACGCCATCGGCCAACTGAGAAACATCTGCAGCATTGGTGTCTTGCCAGACTTGGGTTGCGCCAACAAACTTGGACGCATCCAAAGTGCCCGCGTACGTGCCAGCGGTAGAGATGTGCTGGATGCCAGCCACCGAGCTTACAGACTGAACTCGTTGAGATAGATGGTCACGTTGATCGTTCAGCGCGGGATTGGAGGATGTTTTCGATCAAGCGATACACGGTCGTCTGCCCGAGACTTCTCGGCCAATCGGAGCACGGTGGGTGATCCCGTTTCTTTGCGCGGCGAATGGCAACGTCAATTTGCGACTGACTGATTTTCCGCGTGCCGATCCCCTTGTCGTAGTCCGGAATCCAGCGTTTGAGTCGATCTGTGCAGTCGCGCGAGGAGGTGACCCCCGTGCCATTCTCAAAGTGCAGCAATAGCCAGTATTCGAATTTGGGGTTGCTGAGTGCGAAGCCGTAGTTCTCTTGCTGTAATGACCATTGGTGCAGTTGCGTCAGCTGCTCATCGGTCCACTGGTCCTTATCCACGACCAGCCACGCTTCGTCAGAGGACTTGAATCCTTCGCTCGCGAGGTGGTCCGTCATTCGCTTCAATACCTGCGGCGGAGAGCTGTCGTGTTTGCCCTTCAGGCAGGTCACCCGCACGATGGAGGTGTCGTCGGTGAAGATGCCGAAATAAAGCGGCTCGGTTTTGATGCCTTCGGCCGCGATGAGGAACAGCTTCTTGTAGCGCCGCTCTCCCAGCGGTCGCTGAAATTTTCGTCGCTCCGCTGCCACTACGGCACCTCTTCAGCGGCTGAGGTCTCGTCGCTCCCAGCAAAATTGCTGCTGAGCAAAATGCGAGGTATGCCGCCTAGTCGACCCTGTAAATAGCTCTTGCGGATGTCCTTGTCGTACCGGACATCTTTGTACTCAGCGAAGGAAACCAGCGTCGATGAACCTGTGGGTTTGCGTTCAGCCACCCACATCTCATCACGGCGCAGCAACTGCTGGTCCATCAGCAAAACGTCATGGGTGGTCAGCAGAAGCTGCGAGCGGCTGTCGGCAGAGCAACTTGCGAGGTACGCCTCCAGAAGGCGGCGCGTCAACAAGGTGTGAAGGCTCCGATCCACCTCATCGATCACGAACACTTTCTTTGATCCGGGAGCCGCGAGTTCTAGGAATGCGGGCAGCAGATCAATGACACGCTGCGACCCATCGGACTCTTGCCGGATCTCGAATTTTGCTTCTGTGCCGTCAGTCTTCGGGTGGTAAGTCACCAGCTTCTTGGCGATCAGCTCACCGTTCTTGCGCGTGAAGACGAAGCGCTCGTTCTTGTCCGACATCAGGCGAATCGTCATGCCTTCCTTGACGTCCTCCTGAAGCATTATCTTCATGGGTTCAGGCAGGGGAATATTCTCGAAGGGAATATCTTCGCCACCCAGATGCGCAATGCCTGTGTCGAGCTGCGGCAGCATATCGTTCATCGTGGCATAGAGAGGGTGACCGTCATCAAGGAACTGCTCGAAAGGCTCGAAGCGCCAGTCCGGTGCAACCAAGTCCAGCGTGTCTTTGAACCAGTCATAGACTGGGCGGAAGTTCTCAACCTTCTGGGAAACCGAGTTCGTCAGGAACAGCTGGTTGTCGCGAGTGCCCTTGAACGCAAACTGCAGGAATTGATCCTTCTTCAGCGCCTCGTCAAAGTCGATCTTGTTGCCTCGACGCGAGTAGAGTACCCGCTCGCTGGTGCTGGTGATGACAACCAGCTTCTCGTCCAGGATGGCCTTGCGGTTCACCGAGAAGGCGAAATTGTAGATCGTCTCGTCAATTAGCAGCTCAAAAGCAAAGCGCGAGGGCTTGTCGATGCTGGCGTTGTCCAGACGAAATCCTTCCACCGCCAAATGGCTATCGGGCTGAGTGCCCTTGACCACCAGCATCTTGGCGAAGTTCAGCGCTTTGAAGAAATTGGTCTTGCCAGAAGCATTGCCACCGTAGATGGCAGCAACCGGCAGGACTCGGGTGTTGTACTTCCCCAGTTTGGGCAATCTGTCTCCGTGCTGGCGTTCCCGACTGGCAACCATCGAAAAGGTGACGGAGTCGCGGAAAGACATCCAGTTTTCGACAGAGAAGCTGATGATCATGTGCTTACTCCTTAAGAGCGAAAACCTGCTTTAGAGCCTTTAATTATAATGATGCGATGGGATAAATCAATTTCTAAGAGAAAAAATCTCATAGATAAGGTTAGGCTTGTGACGCCAGTGTGAGCTCCTGATTGGTTGCCACCACCGGCCGCCGCCCGACCACATTCCCCACAACATTGACCGCCTCCAGCATCGCCTGCAGCGACAGGTCTGCATAGCGCATCGTCACCTTGGGATCGTGGTGGCCGAGGAGCTTCTGCACCTCGCCCAGCCCCACTTTCTTCCTGATCGAGTCCCAGGCGAAGAAGATCGATACCGGCGGCTTCTTGGTCTTCGGGTTGAAGAACACCCAAGGGAATGTCGTCCTGCCGAGGCTGTGACTGCAGCAACTCCTCACTCTCCAGCATCGACATCAACCGAGATTTGACCCGGGTCCAGAGAAATTCCTGCTTGCCTTACGACCCAGGAACCTCAGGGTCGGCGTGGTCACTCGCCCCTACGGCAGGCGGCACAACAAAAGCTGAAGCGAAAGGAAAAGAGCTTGCGATGATCAGGATCAATGCCTCGGGGCTTCCTTGGATAGTTCGCGTGATGCAGGGTACCGCCACAATGAGGACAGCCCTGAGCCAGGGTCTCCCCGGCCAATTGGGCATCAAAATCAACAAGCGATGAAAAAAGGATGGGATCGGAAACAAGAAAATGGGAC
>Ga0136642_1000648_pt1 | contig 16897 bp, 15 predicted proteins | sample LowCatLa1302831Y_FD_115313 | JGI IMG/M metagenome (GOLD analysis project Ga0136642, IMG submission 115313) | Freshwater microbial communities from Lower Cathedral Lake, Yosemite National Park, California, USA - 13028-31Y | ecosystem: Environmental > Aquatic > Freshwater > Lake ... | reverse complement strand
GGGCGTCGGCGAAGGTGGGCCTTTACTCGAGCTCGAAGCTCGTCGGGATTAAATGGCTTCGTGACGTAGTCATCGGCTCCCGATTCGAGTCCGGTGACGACATCGGTCGTTTCGTCACGGGCCGAGACGATCACAATAGGCATATCGCCGAGTTCGCGAAGTTTGGCGCACGTTTCGAAGCCCGAGATGGTGGGCAACATAATGTCGACCAGGGCAAGATCTGGCTGCATCCGACGAGCGGCCTCGAGGGCCAGGTCGCCGTTGGCAGCCTCGTCCACTTCGTGACCTTCGGCCTCGAAGAGGAGGCGCAACGACGTGCGGATGTGGTCGTCATCTTCAACAATCAGAATTCGCGACACACACCACCTCCACGCCCAGATTAGTCAGAGCCAGCAAGGCCGTTGGCCGAGTTGGGGCCTAGGGTGGGAGTGTGGAAGAAGTAACCTCAAGCCCTGACGCTTGGCAGCGTGCACTCTACGAGGTGACGTTGTCGTCACTGGCCCGTTCACCCGAGACCACCCGGGCCTACCGAGGGGATATTGACGCCTTCATCGTCTGGGCTCGGGAACTTGACGTGACGACACCCGTCGCGGTCTCCAAGCGGACACTTCGCTCGTATATGACGTTTATGCACGCGCGTGGCGACGAACGAGCGTCGGTGGCCCGACGACGAGCGTCGCTCCGTGGGTACTTCAAGTGGTTGCTCGAGCGCGGCTTCATTGAGGTGGATCCGGCCGCCCGATTGTCATCGCCACGGGCCAATGCCGTGCTGCCCACAATTGCCACCCGGGAACAACTCTCGGTACTCCTCGACAACGACTGGGGGAGTGATGCCTGGGCGCTGCGCGATCGGGCGGTCTGCGAGGTCCTGTACGGCGCGGGTCTTCGCGTGAGTGAACTCTGCGGCCTAACAATGCCCAACGTCCAATGGGACGCTGGCCTGCTGCGGGTACGCGGCAAGGGCAACAAGGAGAGAGTAGTGCCACTCCATCCGATGGGGGTGGCGGCGCTTCGTCGCTGGCGCGATGAGGGGCGAGCGACGGTTATGACCGCGAATACACCAGTGGAGGTGTTGTTTGTCAATCGGCGCGGTGCCCCACTTGGTCCGCGTGACGTCCGTCGCATTCTCGACCTCCGACTGGGAGCCTCCAAAGTTCACCCCCACGCGCTGCGCCACACGTTCGCCACCCATCTGCTCGAAGGTGGTGCCGATTTACGCATCGTGCAGGAGTTGTTGGGCCACGAAAGCTTGACCACGACGCAGCTCTATACCCACGTGTCAAAGGCCCGACTGCAGGCAATTCATCGGTCCACTCACCCGCGGGGGTGAACGACCGCCTCGCCTGTTGGAGCGGCATCAACTACACTGGAGGGGCTCTCCCACGGTGGGGGAGCAAGAGACGCCACGTCGTTTAGTGCGGTCGCCGGAAACGGCGCGCGACGGGGCTCGTAACCGCACAGAAAAGGAACGTATTTTTATGGCACTTGTCACTTTGCAGGAACTCCTCGACTCCAGCGTGCACTTCGGTCACCAGACTCGTCGCTGGAACCCCAAGATGCGTCGCTTCATTCTTGGTGAGCGCAACGGTATCTACCTCGTTGACCTCCGCAAGACCCTCGCTGGCATCGAAGCGGGCTACACCTACGTGCGCGACCTCGCCGCGAATGACGGCATCATCCTCTTCGTGAGCACCAAGAAGCAGACGCAGGGCGTCGTTCAGGACTACGCCGAGGCCTGTGGCATGCCGTTCGTCAACCAGCGCTGGTTGGGTGGCATGTTGACCAACTTCTCGACGGTCGCCGGTCGCGTCAAGCGCATGAAGGAACTGCGCATCATGCAGGCCAACGGTGACTTTGAGGGCATGCCAAAGCGCGAAGCCCTTCGTCACTCGCGCGAGCTCGAGAAGCTCGACCGCAACTTGAGCGGTATTGCCAACCTCGACCGTGTGCCCGACGCTATTTTCGTCGTGGACACCAAGAAAGAGCACATTGCCGTGACCGAGGCCCGCAAGTTGGGCCTTCCAGTGGTTGCCGTCGTGGACACCAACTGCGACCCCGACGTCATTGACTACGTGATCCCCGGCAACGACGACGCCATCCGCTCGGTGGCGCTGCTGAGCCGTTTGATCGCCGACGCCGTGACCGAAGGCCGCTTCATTCGCCAGAACCGTCCGTCCAAGGCCGCCGTTACCGCTTAGTCGCTGTACCTACTTACCCACTACCCCTACTCAGAAGGAGATTCAAGGTGACTATCACCGCGAAGGACGTAATGACGCTGCGCCAGGCCACTGGCGTCGGCATGATGGACGCCAAGAAGGCGCTCGAAGCAAACAATGGTGACATGGATGCCGCCACCCAGTGGCTGCGCGTCCAGGGACTCGCCTCGGCCGCCAAGCGCGCCGAGCGTGAGGCCGGCGAAGGCGCCGTCGCCGTGGTCCGCAACGGCAACGTGGCGGCCATTGTTGAAATGCGCTGCGAGACCGACTTCGTCGCGAAGTCCGAGCAGTTCACGACGCTGGTCGACGACATTGCCGCTCGCGTCTGCGCCGAGGGCCCCGAGGCCGTCTCGCAGTTCCAAGAGCAGCTTGAGACCATGCTCACCACCCTTAAGGAGAACATCTCCATTGGCCGTGTGTACCGCCTCGAAGCCGGTGAGGGTGAAGTTGTCGACACCTATATCCACCAGCAGTCGGGCCGGGGTGTGAACGCCGTCGCCGTCGTGCTGAAGAACGGCTCAGAGGAAGTGGCGCACGAAATTGCGGTCCACATCGCCTTCGCCAAGCCCAGCTACTTGAACCGCGACGAAGTACCTGTTACCGAGGTTGAGGCCGAGCGACAGACCGTTACGGAGATTTCACTCAACGAAGGTAAGCCCGAAGCGGCCTTGCCCAAGATCATCGAGGGTCGCCTGAACGGTTGGTTCAAGGAGCGCGTCTTGAACGAGCAGCCCTACGTAAAGGACGAGAAGCAGTCGGTCAAGGACTTCCTTGGTGCGGCCAGCATCACCTCCTACGCCCAAGTAGTGATTGGTCAGTAAGTTGGCGCGTCGCATGGTTCTCAAGCTCTCCGGCGAGGCGTTGGCCTCGTCGGCGAGCGACCAGACCATCGACGCCGCCACGGTCGACTACCTCGCCAGGGAGATTGCCAGTGCCGTCGCGCGCGGTGGTCTCGAGCTGGGGGTGGTGGTTGGCGGTGGCAACATCTGGCGTGGTGCCACCGGCGCCATGTCCGGCATGAACCGCGCTAGCTCGGATCTCATGGGTATGCTCGGTACCGTTATCAACGCCATCGCCCTGCAGGACGCGATCGAGGCGCACGGTCGTCAAACACGGGTGATGTCAGCCATCAACATGGACCAGGTGGCTGAACCCTATATTCGCCGTCGGGCAGTTCGACACCTCGAAAAGGGTCGTGTTGTTATTTTCGCTGCCGGGATGGGTAACCCGTACTTCACCACGGACACTCCGGCGGCGCAACGGGCCGCCGAAATTGAGGCTGACATCGTCCTCAAGGGCACACACGGGGGCGTGGACGGGGTGTACGACGCTGATCCCCGTAAGAATCCCGACGCCGTTAAGTACGACGAAGTTACCTTCGACGAAGTCATCGCCAAAGACCTTCGGGTCATGGACATGACGGCGATAACGTTCTGTAAAGACAACCACTTGCCGCTTCGGGTCTTTGACCTGATGCTGCCGGGCAACCTAGGACGCGCACTCGACGGGCAACCGGTGGGTACGCTGGTGAACTAATGGACAACGAAGAACTCATTGAACTGGCCATGGAAGACGCTCGTGAGCGCATGCAGAAGGCCATTGACCACCTCAAGGTGGAGTTCGCCAACGTGCGCACTGGTCGTGCGTCTTCCGCACTGGTCGAAAACATCCTGGTTGACTACTACGGCTCCGAAACGCCACTCAAGCAGCTCGCGAACTTCTCGGTGCCGGAACCCCGCATGCTGATCGTGTCGCCGTTCGACAAGGGAGCGATGGCGGCTATTGAAAAGGCCATCGCCAACGCTGATCTCGGGTTGAACCCCTCGAACGACGGTGTCATTATTCGCTTGAACTTCCCGACTCTCACCGAAGAACGTCGCAAGTCGTTCGTGAAGATTGTCAAGACCAAGGCCGAAGATGGCAAGATCGCGCTGCGTGGAGTGCGTCGGCACGCCCGACAGGAAATTGAATCGCTCGAAAAGGAGCACGGCTTGTCGAAGGACGAAGTCGAGCGCCTTGAGAAAGTTCTGGACAAGATGACGGCCGACGAAGTTGCCGTTGTTGATCAGCTGCTCGCCGTCAAGGAGCAGGAGCTTCTTGAAGTCTGACGACGCCATTGGCGACGTCCCAACCGGTTCGGTCCCGGTGGTGAGTGCGAACGACTCGCGCGTTACCATCACCGGCGCTGACTTCGCTGGTGAGCTAGCGGCGGAGTTGCCCGTCGTCGACCCAGCCACACTGCTCCCACACTGGACCGATGCCCCGACGGGGCAAGTGCCCATTGTGGTAGCTCGCGAAGTTGCTCAGGCTATTGACCCGTGGGCCGCGATTCCGGCACCCGCGTGGCGTGAAGGGGAAGCCGACTGGGTTGCCCACGAAGAACAGTTCGATGCGAGCCTGTTGGCCGCTTCGGCCACCCCCGAGGACGCATTCAAATCACTCGCCGTGGAGGAAGAGCCTGAGCTGATTCTCGACGCCACGCCTCGTCCCGAGCCGCAGCGAGAGTTCCGCACCCGCCGTTCGCACAACGTGGATCCCCTGGCCCACCGCGCCGCTCGTAAGAGTGGCAGTTCGGTCTCCACCGCCACCATCACCGGCGTGCTGCTGGGCGGTGCGGTGCTCGGCATTTTTGCACTGGGCCGCGCGCCCGTGATGGTGCTCATACTCGGCGTTCTGAGTCTGGCGGCCGCTGAAGCGTACGCCGGGTACCGTTCCGTTGGGGCGCACCCCGCCACCATTCTCGGATTGGTGGCCATCGTCACCCTCGGGGCGAGCGTTTACGCCAAGGGGACCAGTGACATCGCTGCGGTGACCGTTTTGCTGCTGCTCTTCGGCTTTGTCTGGTACTTGGCCGCTGAACGACGTATCGATGTTCTTGACGGTCTCGGCGCCACCTTCTTTGTCTACCTCTGGATTGGCGTGCTCGGTTCGTTCGGCATCTTGATGGTTGCGCCCCGCACCTTCAGCGGTGACCACGGCATGACCTACTGCCTCGGCACTCTCTTGCTCACGGTCGCCAATGACTCGGGCGCACTCTTTAGTGGTCGAGCATTCGGCAAGCGGCCACTCAGTGCGCGGCTCTCGCCCAACAAGACCATCGAGGGCACCCTTGGCGGTACCGTGGTGGCGCTGCTCGTCGGTGCACTCGTGCTGCCACTGATGAGCCCATGGACGCTCGTACACGGCGTTATTTTCGCTCTGGTCTTGTCGGTGGCCGTGCCGCTGGGTGACTTGTTTGAATCCATGGTGAAGCGAACACTTGGTGTGAAGGATCTCGGTCGCATCCTTCCGGGTCACGGCGGCATGCTGGACCGTATTGACGGATTGCTCTTTGCTCTCCCCACGGCCTACTACCTCGCTCACATTCTCCGGCTGAGCTAATCATGACGACGTCTCGTCACGTGGCCGTAATGGGCGTCACGGGCTCTATCGGTCGCCAAACACTCGACGTGCTTCGCACGGCCCCCGACGAATTCGTCCTTGACGCAGTATCTGGCGGTACCAATCTGGAGGCCCTGGCGGCCGTCGTTAATGAGTTCTCACTGCCTCGAGTCGGTGTTGCTCGAGAAGAGGATCGTTCGACTCTCGCGGCGATGGTGGCGCACGGTGTTGACATCGTCAGCGGACCCGACGGCTTGAGGGAACTCTCACGCCACTCGGCCGTGGTGGTGAATGCCGTCGTTGGTTTTGCTGGTCTGCCGGTAACGCTCGCTACTTTGGCGGCCGGTCATCGGTTGGCACTCGCGAACAAGGAATCACTGGTCGCTGCCGCCCCTCTGGTGCAAGGGGTGCGCGCCTTCGGCGGCGATATCGTGCCGGTCGACTCAGAGCATTGTGCGGTTCATCAGTGCCTGGTCGGCTCCACGGGCAAGGGGTACGGCGACGTGGCTCGCCTGCTCCTCACGGCTTCAGGTGGACCGTTCCGGACGCTCCCGACGGAGGAACTCGCCACCGTCACCCTCGACGATGCGTTGCAGCACCCCACGTGGTCGATGGGGCCAAAAATTACAGTCGACTCGTCGACGTTGATGAATAAAGGCCTCGAGGTCCTCGAGGCGTCGGCCCTCTTCGGTATTGAGGTCGACCGAATTGATGTGGTTATTCACCCCCAGTCCATCGTGCATTCCATGGTGGAGTTCGTTGATGGCTCCGTCTTAGCGCAGCTCTCCGCACCTGATATGCGCTTGCCGATTGCCTACTGTTTGGGCTTGCCGGACCGCCTTCCCACAACGTGGGGGAGACTTGACTTTGCGGCCGGCTTCAGTTTGGACTTTTCGCCGCCACGCCGCGACGACTTCCCGGCGCTTGATCTCGCTTATGCCGCGGCTCGTCGCGGTGGGGCCGCGCCCGCGTGGCTGTCGGCGGCGAACGAGGTAGCGGTCGAGGCCTTCTTGACTGGTCGGTTGCAGTGGCGCGACATTGTCGCGGTGGTCGCTACCACCCTCGACGCCTACGTCGATGTTGCGCTCGACTCGGTGGAAGAACTCGAGCGGGAGGACGCGACTGCCCGTCGCATTGCTCACGCTACGCTCCCTCTTTGATGACGAATACAACAAAAAACGACACGTGGACCTCGCTGCTGGGCCTCGTTCTCGGCCTCGGCCTCGTCGTGGTCGGGCTTGGTGTGCTCGTGAACTGGGCTCTACCCCTCGTGGTGGGATGCGTCATTGTCATAGTGATGCTGCACGAGTTTGGGCACTACATCACGGCCAAGCGGGCCGGCATGCTGGTAACGGATTTCTTCGTGGGCTTCGGACCCGTACTGTGGTCGGCGACCTTCGGCGAAACGCGCTATGGCGTTCGGGCCCTGTTGCTCGGTGGGTACGTTAAGGTGCCGGGGATGACGTGGGGCGAGGAACTAGCGCCGCCGCTCGAAGCCCGCACGTACCGTAGTGCCTCGTATCCGAGGAAGGTGATTTTCGCCTCGGCCGGTTCGTTCATGCATATTGTTATCGCATTGGTGCTGGCCTGGGCCTCGCTCGTCTTCATCGGTGTGCCGCAGCCGAAGGACGTCACCGTAGGCGGGTTTGAACTGTGGCAGGGTCACACCACCAATGTTGCGCAGGAGGCCGGACTTCGCGCCGGTGACCACATCGTGTCGATCGACCACGTCACTATTGACGGCATTGACAAAGCCATCGCTGTTATTCACTCCCATGCCAATGTGGCCGTGCCGGTAGTCGTTCGTCGTGATGGTCGTACGATGCACTTCGACGTGACACCTCTCGACGGTCGTCACTTACGGGTCGGTGGGCAGCCCCTGGCATCCGGGCCGCTTCCACAAGGATTTATCGGTGTACAACTACAAGACGCCATCGCCGGCTCGTCGTGGTCGGCCGCAGTGCCGAAGTCGTTCAGCATTATTGGCAGCACAGTGACGCAGGCGGCGCAGGCCCTCGTGCACGTGTTCTCGCCGACTTCGGTCAGTTCACTGGCGAATCAAATGGTCTCTCCCGCGGCGGCTAACGCCCACCAAAACCAGGTGACCCGTCCGATGTCCATCGTGGGAGTTGTTCGTATTGCGTCCCAGGCGGCGACCTCGAATGTGGGCGCCCTGTTGCTGATTTTGATTAATCTCAATATCTTCATTGGCCTGTTCAATATGTTGCCGATGCTGCCCCTTGACGGCGGGTATGTCGCCATTGCCACTTACGAACGCCTCCGTCGGCGCGGCAACCAGCGCTACCAGGCCGACCTCAACAAGTTGGCGCCCGTGGTCTATGCCTTCGTGGCGGCCATTGCCCTGCTCTTTGTGTCGACCCTCTACCTCGATATCGCCCATCCGCTAGCGAATCCCTTCCATTAAGCGTTCGAAAGTAGGCCGGCGCACGGCAGAATAGAGCCATGGACGTCACCGCCACTCCGCTCACCCCCCGTCGCCGTACCCGTCAAATTTCCGTTGGTTCGGTCAAGGTCGGCGGCGACGCCCCGATCTCGATTCAGTCGATGACCACAACGAAGACGGCTGATGTTGAGGGAACCCTTCAGCAGATCTACTCATTGGCCGCTGCTGGTGCCGACATCGTGCGCTGTACGTGTAACGAGCAGGCCGCGGCTGAGGGTCTGGCCCAGATCGTTCCCCGCTCGCCCGTGCCCATCGTGGCCGACATCCACTTCCACGTAGAGATGGCCCTCGCGGCACTCGAGGCTGGCGTGCACGGTCTTCGCTTGAACCCAGGCAACCTACGAAAGCCCGAAGAGATCAAACTGGTGGCCCGTGAGGCCAAGGACCGCGGCGTGCCCATCCGCATCGGGGTGAACGCCGGCTCACTCCACCCCGACCTGTACGAGCGGTTTGGTGGCGCCACGCCGGAGGATCTCGTGGAATCGGCGCGGATGGAGTTGGCGTACTTTCAAGAAGTGGGCTTCGACGACGTCAAGATTTCGGTGAAGGCCTCTTCGGTGGCCACGATGATTGCCGCTTACCGTCTGGCTTCGGAAACGTTCGACTACCCCCTGCACCTCGGTGTCACCGAGGCGGGCCCCCTCCCGGGTGGCCTCCTCAAGGGCACCGCCGGTATCGGCACGCTGCTCGCCGAAGGTATTGGCGACACCCTGCGCTACTCGTTGACCGCTGACCCCGTCGAGGAGGCCCGTGCGGGACGGATGCTGCTCGAGGTGCTCGGACTTCGCGAGCGCAAAGGCCTAGACCTGATCGCCTGCCCGAGCTGTGGCCGAGCCGAAGTCGATGTCATCAAAATCGCTACCGAAGCGCAGGCCGCACTCGGCGCACTGCAGCTGCCTATTCAGGTTGCCGTAATGGGATGCGTGGTCAACGGACCTGGAGAGGCCCGCCACGCGGACCTCGGGATCGCAGCGGGAAAGAAGCGCGGCCACCTCTTTATTCAGGGCCAAATTATTCGCGTGGTGCCCGAAGATGAGATGGTGGAAGCCCTCGTCGAAGAGGCGAAGAAGATCGTCGAACAGGGCGTGGAAGCTCGCCTCGCGGCTCGCGACGTCTCCGCCGAAGCGGAAGCCGCGGCCGACCGCGCTGCGTTACTCGACGACAAAGGGGCCGACGCGAATAACGCTGGTCTCAAGATTGAGCGGATACGTCGTCGCGCCGAGTGATTGGTTTACTAGGCTCGGCAGAGTTTTGATAAAGGAGCATCGTGGCTACCGCGAACGTCGTTACCCCCCAGTCCGAAGATTTTCCGAAGTGGTACCAAGATGTCGTAGCCAAAGCGGAGATGGCCGATAACGGCCCCGTGCGCGGCACCATGGTCATTCGACCTCACGGGTACGCCATCTGGGAGCGGATGGTGGCCGAAGTGGACCGTCGCATCAAGCGCGCTGGCGCGCAGAATGCTTATTTTCCTCTCTTTATTCCCCAGAGTTACCTCGCGAAGGAGGCGGAGCACGTCGAAGGATTTAGTCCCGAACTCGCTGTAGTGACCGTGGCTGGTGGTGAAGAGCTCGCCGAACCGGTGGTGGTGCGACCTACGTCTGAGACGGTAATTGGTGAGTACATGGCGAAGTGGATTCAGAGCCACCGTGACCTGCCATTGCTACTTAACCAGTGGGCCAACGTGGTTCGCTGGGAAATGCGCCCCCGACTCTTCTTGCGCTCGTCAGAATTCCTCTGGCAAGAGGGGCACACCGCGCACGCGAGTGCGCAGGACGCGTCGGCCTACGCCCGAAAGATTCACACGGAGGTCTACAACGACTTCATTTTGAACGTTCTCGCAATTCCGACGTTCTTGGGTATCAAGCCGCCGAGCGAACGCTTCGCCGGAGCGACCAACACCATGACGTGCGAGGGCATGATGAAAGATGGCAAGGCACTGCAAATGGCCACCAGTCACGAGCTGGGTCAGAATTTTGCAAAGGCCTTCGACATCGTCTTCCAGAGTGACGCTGGTGAGTCAGCGCACTGCTACACGACGTCGTGGGGCTCATCCACTCGTATGGTGGGTGGACTCATCATGGCCCACGGCGATGACCGTGGTCTGGTTATTCCGCCTCGCTTGGCGCCGACGCAGGTCATCGTGATGGCCGTCCGTGATGGTGATGAGGCCGTGGACGCCGCCTGTGAGGCAATCGTTGCCAACCTTGACGCCGCCGAGGTGCGTGTCAGCCTGGACCGCGGTCGCGGTTCATTCGGCCGTCGAGTCACCGATATTGAACTGAAGGGCTTTCCCTTGCGGGTAGAGGTTGGCCCCCGCGACCTTGCCGAGGGTGTCGTTAACATTGTGCGGCGCGACACTGGCGAGAAGTCCCTGGTCGCACTGGGCGACGTAGTGGTCACTTCGATGGCGCTCCTTGAAGCGATCCAGACCTACTTGCTCGCTGCCGCCCTCCAGCGTCGCGACAACCTCACGGTCGAGGTCACTACTGTCGAGGAGGCTATTTCTGCGGCCCAGACTGGTTTTGCTCGGGTGTCCTGGGATCTCGTCACACCGGAGATTGAGAAGCAGCTCAAGGGCGAGGCGCTCACAGTTCGCTGTCTCCAACGGGCCGATGGTTCAATGCCGGACAACGAAAAAGAGGCCGGATTGACCTGCATTATCGCCAAGTCATACTGATCAGGGGGCGAATTTAGCCCACGGTGGCTTGAGAGAAAGCCCCGCCACTGCTACAATGGGAACCTACAGTCCGCTTCTGGACGTTTGGCATCGTTTAAGCGCGGGCCTCGGGCCCGCGCTTTCTCATTGTTGAACGCAAAGAGCGACATCGAGAAAGGAGTGCTGCCATGGACCTTGAGACACCAGTGCGCACTCTTCTATCTACTCTCGGGCTTGAACTGTACGACCTCGAATTCGCCAAAGGGACCCTGACTGTCGTCGTCACCAAAGAAGGTGGCGTTGACCTCGAGTCATTGACCAAGGCCAATCGCACCATCGGGGAGTGGCTGGATCTGAACGACCCCATTCCCGGACACTTCACCCTCGACGTCTCGAGCCCTGGTTTGGAGCGCAAGCTCCGCACCGCCAAGCACTTCGCCTCGGCCGTGGGCCAGATTGTGACACTTCGTCAGCTTCGGGCGGGGGAGCCCACGCGTCGCCTGGAGGGTGTGCTGACCGCCGCCACTGAAACGGCCGTGACGATTGACGACGCCGACGCCGGTGTCGTTACCATTCAAATCGAGAACATTGAGCGTGCTCGCACCGTGTTCCACTGGGGCGCGGAAGCCAAGCCGTCGCCCTCGAAGGCCGCATCCACTACGAAGAAGAAAGGCTAAGACCATGGCAAATTTTGAGTTCCTCGAGGCTCTCGGCCAGATTGCCCGTGACCAGAACATCGACGAAGGCGAGCTCCTCGTCGCGCTGGCGAACGCGCTACTGGCCGCCTACAAGCGTCGTCCCGACTCGGCCGAAGATGCCGAAGTTGAAATCAACCCCGAAACGGGCGAGATCAAGGTGTGGGGCCTCGAGCTCGACCTCGAAGGCAACGTGACCCGCGAGTGGGACGCCACGCCCGACGACTTTGGTCGCATTGCCGCGCAGACCGCCAAGCAAGTCTTGATGCAGCTCATTCGTGACATCCAGCGTCGCCAAATGTACGAAGAGTTTGCCAATCGTGAAGGCGACATCGTCTCCGGCACCGTCCAGCAGACCGACAACCGTTACACCCTGCTCGACCTCGGTCGTGTCGAGGCGCTGTTGCCCCAGGGAGAGCAGATTGCCTTCGAGCGCTACGAGCACGGCGCCCGCGTCAAGGTCTACATCGTAGAAGTCCGCAAGACCAACAAGGGTCCTCAGATTGTGGTCTCGCGCACGCACCCTGCTCTGGTGGCCAAGCTGTTCGAAATCGAAGTACCCGAAATTGCGAGCGGCATCGTCGAAATCAAGGCCCTCGCCCGCGAACCCGGACACCGCTCGAAGATTGCCGTGGCCTCTAACGACCAGATGGTCGACCCGGTCGGCGCCTGCGTCGGTACCCGCGGTTCACGTGTGCGCAACATCACCAATGAACTCAAGAGCGAGCGCGTCGACGTGGTGCCCTACAGTGACGATCCCGTCACGTTCATTCAGTCCGCCCTCGCCCCCGCGCGTGTACGCGAGGTGCAGTTGAACGAAGCCGAAGGCATCGCCACGGTCATTGTCCACGACCAGCAGCTGTCGCTGGCCATTGGTAAGGAGGGGCAGAACGCCCGCCTCGCCGCACGCTTGACGGGCTGGCGTATCGACATTCGCTCCGAAAACGAGGGCGAAGACGAGGTTGTCGAAGAGGTCTGGACTGACGGCGACGACGTAGTCGACGAAACCATCACCGTGGTCACCGACGAGAACGGCGAAGCCGTTGCCATCGTTGACGAAGTGCACGTGGTTGACGCTGAAGGTAACGAAGGCGACATCATTGTCATTGATCTCGCGGAGGGCGACGCATAAGCCCGCTGCGCACGTGCGTGGTGTGCCGGACTCGCCGTGAGGATGAGTCACTGCAACGCGCCGGGCTCTCGGAACAGGGCTGGTACCTGGGCCGAGGGAGTGGGCGTGGATTGTGGTGGTGCACCGAAGGGGCGTGCGGCGCGGCGCTCGAGGTGTATCACGCTCAAAGGGCGCTTCGGCGTTCGTTACGCGATGAGGAAGTGAGCAGTTGGCAGTCCTTCGTGGACTCGTCAGCCGCTGTAGTTGTTGTGAAAGAATAAGGAAACGTGCGTACCGTGGTGCGCACTGAGGTTAAGGAACGTTTTGGCGCAGAAGAAGATCCGGGTACACGAGCTCTCGAAAGAGCTCGGTCTAACGAGCAAGGAGCTGCTCGACCTCGCTGGCAAGCTGGGTATTGGCGCTTCGAGCCCCTCGGCGTCCATCGAGGATGCTCAGGCGGACCGTATCCGCCGTCGTGCTGACGCCGACGGCCTCCGTCGTGACGTCCAGCCGGAGGAGCCATCGAAGGGCAAGGGTAAGGGCAAGGCGAAGGCCGACGCCCCTGTGGTTAGTGAAGCACCCGCTCCGGAGCCCGCCCCCATCGTCGGGGCTGCGGCACCCGTAGCCCCAACTACGCCTGTTGCTGCTTCGACCGTCGAGTCCGCACCTGTCGCATCGACTGACGCACCGGCCGCTGACGGTTCGAACGAGCCTCGTTCTACTGTCCGCACCCGTACCGTGGTTCCACCCAAGCCGGTAGCCCCGCGGGCGCCGTCACCGGATGGCCCCCAGACAATCCGCCCCAGCCAGCGCCCAACCGGCGAAGCTGGCGAGACGCCGACTCGTCCGATGCCGCCCACCAGCGCCAGTGGCCGCCCTATTCCGCCACCCCCACGTCCGATGCCGCCCACCAGCGCCAGTGGCCGCCCCATTCCGCCACCCCCTGGCATGCGTCGCCCCACGGGTGCCGGCGCTCCGGGATCGACGGGCGCGCGCCCTGGTGGCCCTTCGAGTCGTCCCGGTGGCCCTTCGGGGCCCCGTACTGGTGGCCCGCGTCCGCCCATGGGTGCCCCACGTCCCGGTGGTGCCAACTACCCCGCTCGTCCCGGTGCTCCGGCTGCGGGTGGCGCACCCGCGGCCGGTGGTCGCGGCGTACCGCCACGCGGTGCCGGTGGAGGCCCCCGCGGATCGCAGCGAAAGAAGACCAGTCGCCGTCGCCGTAATGTTGAGGAACTCGAGCCCACGCAGATGACCACGTGGCAGCCATCCTCGGCGCCAGTTCCCGACGGCGAAATCATCATCGAGCGCGGTGCCACGGCCAAGGACTTGGGACCCAAGCTCAACCGCAGTGCCGCCGACGTGATGCGCTTCTTGTTCTTGCAGGGTGAAATCATCACGGCGGTGCAGGCACTGAGTGACGACATGATCGAGCTCTACGCCGCCGAAGTTGGTGCGTCAGTGCGCATGGTGGATCCGGGTGAACAGCAAGAAGCCGCGCTGCTCGCTCGTTACTTCGACGAGGAAGACCTCGACGAGGGTATTGACATGGTGCCCCGTCCACCGGTGGTCACCGTCATGGGTCACGTCGACCACGGTAAGACGATGTTGCTGGACAAAATTCGCAAGACCAACGTGGTCGCTGGTGAGGCCGGTGGTATTACTCAGCACATTGGCGCCTACCAGGTCTCCTGGAAGGGCAAGCACATTGCCTTCCTGGACACCCCCGGTCACGAAGCCTTTACGGCAATGCGCGCTCGTGGTGCCAAGGTCACCGACATTGTCATCTTGGTGGTTGCCGCCGACGATGGTGTGATGCCACAGACTATTGAAGCCATCAACCACGCGAAGTCGGCCGAAGTGCCAATCATCGTGGCGGTCAACAAGATCGACAAGGCCAACGCCAACCCCGATCGCGTACTGCAACAGATTGCCGAACACGGACTCGTGCCCGAGAAGTGGGGCGGCGAGACCATCGTGTGTGAGGTTTCGGCTCTGCAGGGATTCGGCATTGACGAACTGCTCGAGCAGGTGTTGCTCGTTGCGGAACTCGAAGAACTTGAGGCCCGCCCCACGGGGCGCGCCAGCGGTACGGTGCTCGAAGCCAACCTCGAAGTCGGACGAGGCCCCGTGGCCACGGTCATGATTCAAGATGGCCTTTTGCGCGTTGGTGACCCCGTCGTGGCGGGTGCCACTTGGGGCAAGGTCAAGGCGCTTATTAACGACCAGGGTAAGCAAGTCAAGGAAGCTGGGCCGTCAACACCGGTGCAGGTACTGGGCTTCTCGGAACCACCGTTCGCCGGTGACGAGGTACGCGTTGCGACCGACCTGACGAACGCACGCAACTTGGCCGAAGCCCGCGCCCAGCGTGTTCGCATGGTCGGTCACCAGCCGATTGCCGCCGCTTCGGGAGCTCGTTTGGAGGACCTGTTTGAGCAGATTCAGCGTGGCGAGTCGGCTACCTTGAACCTCGTGCTCAAGGCGGACGTCCAGGGCTCGCTCGAGGCCTGCACCGAATCGTTGCGCAAACTAGAACGCGAAGACGTGAAGCTCGTCATCGTCCACCGTGGCGTTGGCGGTATTACCGAGAACGACGTCCAGTTGGCGAAGGCCTCGACGGCGACCATTATTGGTTTCAATGTCCGTCCCGATCGCCGAAGCCGTGACATGGCTGAGACCGAGGGCGTCGAAATTCGCACCTACGAAATCATCTACAAGTTGATTGAGGAAATTGAGGCGGCCATGCTTGGTCTGCTCTCGCCCGTCTTCGAAGAAGTGGTTACCGGTGAAGCCGAAGTGCGCGAGGTTATTCGCGTACCCAAAGTTGGCGCTATCGCCGGTTGCTACGTCCGTGAAGGTGTGGTCACCCGAGGATCGAAGGTGCGCTTCCTCCGCGAAGGCGCCATTATCTGGAAGGGCACTATCACCTCGTTGCGTCGCTTCAAGGACGACGCTCGCGAAGTCAACGCCGGCTACGAATGCGGTATTGGACTGTCGGATTACCAGGACCTCAAAGAAGGCGACATCATTGAAACCTTCGAAGAGCGCGAGATTCCGCGTACGGCCTAACGCATGGCCCAGGACGGACATCACCCCTACCCCCGCTCGGCGAGACTCAATCAGATCTTGCGGGAAGTCATCTCGGAACAGATGTTGCGTATTGGTGACCTCGACGACCGGCTCGGTTTTGTGACCGTGACCGGCGTCGAAGTGTCGCCCGATATGCGTTACGCAATGGTCTACCTCGACTCGTTGTCGAAGGAGGCCGCCGAAGTTCTCGAGGAGCGACGGAGTCAAATTCAGGGTTCCGTTAACGCCCAGACTCGCATGAAGCGCACCCCCAAGCTCACCTTCATGGCTGACCCCGCCATCAAGAGTGGGGCAGCGGTGGAGGATGTGCTGCGGCGCATGAACCACGATGACGACGCCTAACGGCCTTCTGCTTATCGACAAGCCGAAGGGCATCACGAGTCACGACGTCGTGGCCAAGGTGCGCAAGGCGCTGAAGGAAAGACGCGTGGGTCACGCCGGCACACTTGATCCCATGGCCACGGGTCTCTTGGTCATTGGGGTGGGGCCCTCCACGCGACTGATGCGCTTTGCGCAGGGTCAGGACAAGGTCTATACCGGTACCGTGCGGTTTGGCGTAGGGACTGACTCGCTTGATGCCGATGGCGCCGTGATTGCCACGAGTCCTGTTCCACCCCTAACCGACACCGTCGTTGGCGCAGCCGCGGCCACCCTCACCGGGCCCCAATCCCAGATTCCGCCGATGGTCTCCGCTCTCAAGATCGGGGGTAAGCGCCTCCATGAGCTCGCTCGTGAGGGTGTTGAAGTCGAACGAGCGCCTCGAGCCATCGTCATCAACCACTTCACGCTGACCCCGACGAACGACAACGCCGTTTGGAATTTTTCCGTGGGCTGCAGCGTCGGCACCTACGTGCGCGTACTGCTAGCCGACCTCGCGGTGAGCGTGGGCACACTGGGCCACTTGACGGCGTTGCGACGCGAACGCAGTGGTGACCACACCGCCGCCGAAGCGCTCTCGCTCGAGGGGCTCGCGCATCGGGCCGAGGCGGGGGAGTCGGTTATTCTGCCTCCACGCTCCTTCGTGGATCATCTGCCAACCTACGTCGCGAGTGAGGAGAACCTGCTTCGCTTACGCCGAGGGCAGCTGCTTGCATTTGAACTCGACGGCGCCGCGGGGGATATTGCGGTCGTGGATCAGCGAGGTCATCTGGCCGGTATTGTTCATCCACGTGGCGAGGGCTTTCAGCCCGATCTCGTGTTGCCGGAGGTGGGTGAGTGAGAATCATTACTGACGCCAATGCCGCGCCCGTCACAGATTCTTCGGTGGTCGCCCTTGGCACCTTC
>Ga0136642_1000647_pt1 | contig 16914 bp, 21 predicted proteins | sample LowCatLa1302831Y_FD_115313 | JGI IMG/M metagenome (GOLD analysis project Ga0136642, IMG submission 115313) | Freshwater microbial communities from Lower Cathedral Lake, Yosemite National Park, California, USA - 13028-31Y | ecosystem: Environmental > Aquatic > Freshwater > Lake ... | reverse complement strand
GTGCGCTGGATCATATTTCTTAAAATCCAATCTGCCGCCAAACTCTTTCATTTGAGTAAAGTTTGCAGATTCGTGGGCACACTGAGCAACAAATTGCGCTAATTCTGCACCTTTCATGCCGGCGGCGCGACCGGCACTAATCAACGCCTTGGCTTCTGGTCTGAGGATTGTGTGAATAATTTTTTCAACAGTGCCCTTAGGTGCTGTTGCTACTTGTGTAGTACCCACCGCGGCTTTAGTTGCTTTAAGAGCAGGTAGTGCTTTTGTGACTGGCGATTTTTGTGTATGTGATGTAGCAGGTTCAGTCCACATTTGTACAGGCTTATGCGGTGCTGCTTGTGCTCCTAATGCAGCAGCACCGATTGTGGCTCCGGCAGCCCAATCTTTCCAACCTTCATCAAGTTCAGGAGATTTAGGTGCAGTCAATACAAATGATTCTCCGGATTGATGTAGTTCCCAATCAGGTAATAGTCTCCTTGCCATCTTAGCATACAATCCCTGACGAGAATCTTCTTTAGCAGCAAATACAAGTTCAGTAACTTTACCTTTGTACTTCTCTAAAAATGCTCTCATAATATCAACCACAGTGGACATTACTTCTGCGGAGTTTCCGGTGCCGGTTAGCCCGAATTTACCAGTACGATCTGTCCCGCGTGACGCATTCTTGAACTCTACTTCCCACGGGCCATTGCCGTCCATGTCTTCGCAGTAAGCAAGGAATCTATACGGAATATCATTTACGTGGAATACTGCTACCGCTTCGTGACTGCCCGTAAAAGACCATTGCCAGGCTTTTCCCTGAGCAAATAGTTCTGTTAGTTCTTCCTCTTCCTTCATCAATTTAGCAACCCGAGGCTTGAACAATTGCACTTCACCTTTGCTAGTCTTTAACACAGGTTGATTGTGCTTGTCTTTGGCGAAACCTTTAATCTCGGCCGGGCTATTCTTAAATTTACCTTTAAGGATCTTATCACCGACATTTAATTCGGGTGGCTGATACGAATCGGCTTCAGTTACGAATTCTTGTGATCTCATTGGAATATCTCGGGGTGTGCTTTGCCGAAGATTTTGATATACTTGCCGGCCATGATATCAGCTTCAGCTTCGATGGGTGAACCAGGATAGCTTGAGCCGGGTTTAATCATATTCAATTCACCTTGTCTTACGTGTACTAACTCGTGGAATACAGTACGAAATACATCTACCATATTTCTGTTTGCTACATAAACCCACACTGCATTATCACCCTCAGTATGTCTACCCGTATGGTGGCCTTCTTGGGCTTCTTCGGTATCATAACTGAATTCAACTTCAGGATGAGATTCAAGCTTCAATACGTGTTTGGCCCACTTGATAAATTCTTGTACAATGGGTTGCGAACCGTAGTCGGGTGTTGTTTCAGTATCTTCTTCGTGCAATGCATTTAACTTAGTGACCCAATTATCAGGAGTTTTTTTATATTTCTTTACAAACAAATCATGTAGTGCATCACTCGTAATACGGTGTTTTGCTGCTACCTTTCTCATCAAATCATCAATTGTATTATAATCATGTTTTGATAAGGAAGGAAGTCTCTTAGCTAATTCAGAAGCAGCAGCTTCAACGATAAAGTGGGATGCACGCATTATAAGTACCTGGTTTAATATTTAACGTCATTCGGTACTTGTTCAGTAAACACATGTTTACCTGGACCCAGATCGGGTAATTTATCGTGCGGAAAGAACTCTTTCAACACATATTTCCCGTTTTTCGTTATCATATGAGATGACACCTGCTGATCTATCATCCACATCTCATACAGTCTCTTTTTCTCTTCAGTGAACTCACGGCTGTCAGCAACCATAAACACAGCTTGTTCACTAGGTGATAGTGTAGCCATTACCCATTCATGTAGAGGAAGAAAATTGGATGAACGTGACGTATAAGTATGTTCTAAAATTGAAAAAGATTGGTCAGTTGTCATATTATATGTATTTATCTAATTCGCGTATCTCTAGTAGGCTGACATCCGGCTAAAATAACCTCATCTAACCAATGCTCTTCTATGTATTTCACATACTTATGATTGGCGTCTTCATTGATAAACTTCATGATATCCGGATTATCATATGCGATGGGGAATCCGATCACTTTACTGACCCACTTCAAATAATGTGTTGTATGTAAAAAGAAGGCTTCGTGATCTAAAAAGTGTACTGTAAACTCACTCGGTAGTAGGGTGTTGTAATAGTATTCCTGTGCAATCGGGGTGGTATGTTCTTTTCGGACGCGTATTTGTTGCAATTGATTGATGTTCTGGTCGCGTACTACAATTGCTATTTCTACAGTAACCCCAAAGCTTTTTGCACGTTCTGCGACTTCCAAGATTTTGGGAACATGGCGGACTCCGTTAAAGAAGAATGGGCACGACACATTAGCTAGATGGAAGTCTTTATCTTCGAATACATCAGCAGTTAGTAGTTCAGGATTAACCCAATATTGAGCAAAAGGTTCTTGATCACTAGGTACCCAATATTGGGTTAGCATCTCATCCCAGCCGGATACTTCGTCATGAAGACTTAGTAAGCGGCTGAAGATATGATTTCCGGAACCCTGCGGCCCCGTTATAATTAGGAGCTTTTTCATTGTATTAAATCTTGTAGGCGGAAACTTGCTTTAGTTCTTCTAGAAATTTGAATGTTTGTTCAGTCATCTTACCGGTAGTCTGTAGTGTGGTTCTAGGTAACAAACTAGCATTAGCAGTACTATGTGGTACATTGATCCAATCAAACGTATGAATATCGCCGGCGAGCCACCCGGTGTGTACATAATTACCGTATGAGTAGAACTGTCCCGGTTGCCAATCAGATAAGTGAATGATTACTCGCAAAACCTTCGAAGGATCTTCCGGACACCACTTTTGCAATTTGTCGATATGCATGTTAAACACTTCACCGGTGTATTGAACATGCAATCTGTTATATGCGTCATCTAGTGCGAACAAATCACACATCTTTTGAAAGATCGGGGCCAAATCCCATTCAAATCTAGCAATAATCATCTTAGGGTCTGCACCCGCTTGTACTAAGTCAAACTCTTCTGCTTCGATATCCGGGCTTGGAATATCTTCGGCCTTGTAACCACGAGTTTCCCATGTACTAGGTTTAGCATTCTTGACTGAATCTGCTAAGTCAGCAGACCAGTCACCTGAGAATTTACCCAAACCTATCGTATTATCCCAGCGAGGATCTGAAATAGATTTATCAAAGTGATAAAGACTCGTGGACTTTGTATATTCCCAACTTGATTGCATTTAGTGCGCCTTTCTAGCGATTTCTTCTTTATAATATGTCTCGACACCGAATACCATACTCGACCACCATACTAAATCTTTCAATGCTTTCTTGGTAGTTAACTTATCTAACTCGGTCATTGCCTTGTTAACATCATTACCAACTAGAAACTCATACTTACCGTTGTCTTTTTCAATTGAAGCCATTGCGACAGGATCAGCCATCATGGCACGTAATGCGGTGCGTAACTTATCTGCATTAGGATTACCCTTGTTAACCCACATTGACTTTTGCAGCACATCACGCCAGTTTTTAACCAACATGTATGCATCGAACAAGTCGCCCTTAGGAGCAACTCCCCACTTTTTCTTGTAAACAGTTTCAAAGAATAAAGCTTTATCATAGTTGGTATCTGCTACGACTTTACCAGTATGTATATCTAATATACCTTCATTAAACCAGTTAACATTGTACGGCAGCGGAATAAAGAACTTGTTATATGCAGCAGGTGTCTCACGCATAGAATTGATTTCACCGCGCATGTAAGCTAGTCTGCGTTCAGGTGCTGACATACCGTTGATGAACTTCGCCTTGTCTTTATAACAAGCAGCGTAGGCTTTCAAGTCTGTCATCGGGCCGCATAATAATAATGTCATTGCGATCATGTCCGGGTTATTACCTGAACCTGCTGCGAATTTGACTTGCTTGTATATATCACTATCGTTTCTGTGGCCAACCATGATAGTAATATTCATCGCACCGATTGGATCCCAATCTTTATAGTTGTACGCTACTTTTTCTAGTAAGAAACTTTCAGCATTACCACCGTGCGCAACCATTACTGTCTTGTTGTCAAAGCGCAATTCTTCTTGGAACTTAGTAGGTCCGGGAATGTCTCGGGCTCCCGGGATATGTTGGATGTAAATCTTCTCGCCTAGTTTTTTCTCTAGTTCGCGGATTACAATTGTTGTCCAGACACTAGTGCCAGCACCGGGTTCTTGCGGAACAATAAATCTATAGTCGGCGTGGACTAAAGAAGATACTGCTAGCAATAAGATTGCTAATATTTTTTTCATTTGTGAAATACCATTCTATCGAAAAGTGTGTAGTCTATAATAAAGGTCAATTCTGCACCAATGAATACTGATGCATAAAAGATTACCCAGGATGGGCATTTAGGGAAACGTTTTTGTAGAGAATCTCTGACGGTTTTGATAAACCACCAGGCAGCTAATACACGTAACGTATAAGCTATGCTTGCTTGAATAAGGTCCATGAGAATAAGAAATAGTCGTAACAGAAGCTAATCTGTGCCATACACGCAACAGCTAGATACCATGAATATGATTCTCGCATGTAACGTCTAAAGAATGAACTGAGAAGTAACACTATGTTACCGGTAACAAACAGTCTCAATGCAACATAACTTAAATTAGCAATTAATAATTCCATCAAATACTTTCTGTGCAGTTACTAATATTTAGTGGCTGACGGAACATGTTATTAATTTCTTCGGGTAACCAGGGGTTGATCATGCGTTCAGGATGCCAAACGACTCCTGCTATGTTACATTTAGTATCGATCCAAGCTTCGCACCGGCCATCTAAATCAGTTGCTAATACAGTAGCAGTGTAATGTGGTACCGTGATGCTTAGATTATGGAAACTATTTACAGTGACTGCATGTTCTTTGTATATCACGGTGTGGTCTGTGTCCATATGCCCGGGTATTTCACTAATTGTACTACCTATCAGATTGGCTAATAAGAAACAGCCGTGACAAATTCCCAAAACAGGCTTGCCTCGAACCATCATCGCGGTTGTTAATTTTAATTCAGTAAGTCTGCGAATAGGAGAGTCATCACCGCCGGTGATTATTAAACAATCTAGCATGTCTGCCAATTGATTAAAATCCTGATCCACTCTATTTGCTATTGGAAAGGGCGCATGTCCCTTTAAATATGAATACCATCCGTGTTCAATGGAATCATGCGCTCTCTGTTTGTGAAACAGGACCCGTTGAGTGAGTCCTATCTTCATTTTACCAACCGTAAGCTGCGGATACTAGTTCTTTGGCAGCAGGAACTTCCATTGTGTTCTTGCAGCTAATATCGAATAAGTCTTTGCGCATTGTAGCAACTAATACTTCGATACGGGCTTGAGTAGCTGTATCGCCGGCCAGTTGTTCTAGTTTACGAGCACCGATTCGGCTGTGAAAGCCTTCGTCTTTAGCAATCTTAGCATAAGCACCGGAGATAAATGTATCTTCGATGCAATCAGCCATTTGATTCCAAACTGCTTCGGCGCGGCCTTCAGCAACTAATTGATATGCAGCTAGTGCAGCAGCATCAGTCGCAGCTTCGTACTTTTCTAAAAGTGCAGCACCCTTAGCAGTTGGCTTAGCAGCTTCAGCGGCTACCGCAGCAGCAACATCAACCGGTGACCCAGTGATATGTTCGATAACTTCCTTAACCAAACGGAAGTGAACTGCTTCGTCGTGAGCTTGTTGAGTTAACAACTGTAGATCAACAGGATCTGTATCAGCAGGCAATCCGGCGATTGCACTTGAGATTTCGACCATATTCATACGCTCATTAACCATACGACCAATGAAATGCTCTACTAGAGCTTCTTGGCTTGGCTTGCTGTCAAAGTATGCTTTGACGTTGATTTGACTAGCTTTAAAAAGAGCTTGATTTTCTTCCTGAATTTTAGCCACGAATTGTCTTGCGTTCATAATGTTTCCTTTATGTAAATGTGAACACTGTGTTACGGTTAATCTGCACAACCTTGATTATGCATTGATTACTTTATCCATCAGCATTCTTATTTATCATTTACTAAACGTAATCAATGCGTGTTCTATTGAAAAACACACCATACACAATAGCTAATACAACTGCGGCAAGCAAGCCGATAGCGATTGGGCGATGCAGTAAGTCGGAAATTTCATATAAAGAGTGAAATTGTATACCAACATTCTCTAGTCTAGGAGCCAACGCAAACGCAATAATCACACATGCCCGGCTGATTTTAAGATATTTGAAAATCAAACCAGCAATACTACATAATGCAAACATTGCATAATCTTCCCATCCGCCGGTGTATTCACCGCATGACCAAGCTAGTAATGCAATTAGAGGCCAAAAGTAGTATTTAAACGGAATCTTCGTGATGTTGCTTGCATATTTAATAAACCAGATACTTAGGAAGAAGGTGATAACCAACGATGCCATAAAACCGTAGCTTAGTGCGCTAAAGAAGATTCCGTCGGATAGCATTTGCGGGCTGCCCATTTCTAAACCGACATACATGAATAGAGCCATTACGACAACTTCAAACGGAGCTGCCGGTACACCAAACAATACTGTAGGGACATATGCGGTGGCTTTTTGAGCCATGCCTGCACCCTCTGCACCCACTACCCCCCTGACATTTCCTTGACCAAACGGGATTTTGTCGTGTTTTGCAGTTGCAACGGTTTGTCCGTATGAAAGCCAATCTACGATACTTCCACCGACCCCCGGAAGAAGTCCGATCACGCCACCAATAGCGCCCGCTCTAATACTATCCCACTTGTATTTCACAAAGTCTCTATAACCTTGTTTAATCTGTTCAGTATTATTCTTTGGCGGTGGCGCGTGTTTTGCATTAAGAGTCAGCGCTTCAATAATCTCAGGCATTGCCAAGAATCCGGCCATCATAGGGACAATCTGAATGCCATGCGCTAAGTAGAACCAACCAAAGGTGAATCGCTCGGCATTTGTATGAGGGTCTGCTCCCACTAATCCCAAGAAGACACCTGCTGCAATTCCAATGAGTCCCCTAAACCAATAATGACTATTGATGAAGGCTACGCTTGTCAGTGCTAGTATCATAAAGCAAAGCATTTCAGGAATACCAAAACTCATGACAATCGGAGTGTAGTACGGTAAGAATACAAATACCAAGATACCCCACAATAAGCCCTGACTTACATTACTAAAAATTGCTGCGCTTAATGCTCTTGCTGCTTGACCTTTCTTACTCATAGGGAAGCCGTCAACCATCGTTGCCGCAGAACCATTGCCACCGGGAATATTCATTACAATAGATGAAAACAAATCTCCTACGGAACATGCCACAACAAGTGCAGTAGTGAATACTACCAAAGTATACGGATCACTTCGAAAGATATCAATGAAACTATACACCGTAAGCAGCGCCACGCCGGCTCCCGCGACAGGTATTAAGCCAAAAACAAAGCCGTAGAGGGTGCCGGCTATAAGGAAGGGTAGATAGTGTAGGTAATCAATCATATTCTTAGAATTATACAGTAATAAGATGCAATAGTAAAGAACACTTTACCCACATAATGCGTTTAATTGTACATGAGCGTTTATTTTCAACTGACGGGAAAATTCAAACGGATCACGCATTATCATTTGATTATTTGCCGCATGATATTTCGCAAAGTTTAAAAGCACAAACTGAGTTTGTGCTTCTGTCAACTTTCTTCCGTATATCTGTTCAATGATACTTAGAAACTTGACTGAATCATTCTGCATAATGCACGAGTACGGTAGTTCCTCACAATCAGAGCAGGACGCAAATTCAGTCACTAATGCTGCATGATCTGTGTTAATACAATTTCCTAATATAGTATCATATTGTGATGAAGTACTAGCATAACCCAATATCTCCCGGTACGCAGGGTTGAATCTGTCATCAATGATAGAAGTCACTATCTCTAAGTTTGGGACAGTCATCATCGACATTAATATAACCTTTACAGAGTCATACCATAATTGTGCATTAACTAGTTTATGCGGTCTAAGTGCATAGTAATCTGCCGGCTTGGGGCCACGAGTTGATGGTTCCAGCACATCCTTCATCTGAAAGTTAAACTGGCCGGCCCAGTATTCCTCGGGGGTGAATTGAGTGATTACTAATACTTTACAGTTGGGGAATACTGCTTTATACATGGGTATATGTTTAAACATATGCCCGGGCATGATCCAGGGATTCACCGACGCCGGGTCAGTGTCACCGTAATATGTCGCAACACGATCCTTAAAGTAAGTGACCTTTTCATCAAAATTGCTAAAGGTCGGTATTCGTTGATCATTTTTTCGCCACAAAAAATCCAATTTCAAATCTGCTATAAAGTCAGGTATATCAGCAACTTGTACATGTGAATTACCATTGCGAGAGAAGGTTAGTTCTATCAATTTGCCGCTGTGTAATGTTGATATTAACTTACTGACAAAATTGCCGCTAGCGCCTTGTTTGAATACGACGAAGGTAAACAGTAGATCGAATATACTATTATGCATTTTGCAGAGTAGCAATCTGAGCATATGCTCTGCTTTCCATTTGTTTATAATACTCAACCGGATCTGACATAATCAATGGATGGTGTCTCTGAAAATATCTATTTAAATTATCAACGATAAACATTTTTTGTTTCTCGGTGAGAGCACCAAGGTGCACTGAATTGATTGCATGTACAAATGTTTCAGTATCATTTTGTGTAATAGATGCGTACGGAAGTATAATACAATCAAACTCATTTTTTTTAATTATATCATTTATATTGTTGAATTTAGCATTTATTAATGTGTCATCAAGTATTAGTTCATGCTGAGGGACAAGACTTGCATAACATAATATGTCTTTGTATTCAGGATTGAACTTATCATTGATTAATGTAGTAGCTAGTTCTAAGTTAGGAACAGGCATCATCGACATTAATCGAGAAGTAACATAGGATATCCAATGATCATGGTGCATGGCTTTATTAGGATGAGTTATAATAAAGTTGGCAGGGCGCATCCCTTTAATGTCCTGCGGATTAGTTTCTAATACACTCTTGAGCTGGTAGTTAAGCTGACCAGTCCAATATTCATTTAATGAATATTGAGTAACTAGTATAATTTTACAATTGGGGAAGAGTGCCCTATATAGAGGAATATTTCCAAAATTATGACTTCTAGTTACCCATGCATGAATCTTGATGTATGGTTGGGTATTATTAGCATAAAATTCAATTACTCTATTCTTGAAATAAGCCACTTTCTGTTCAAAGGTGTCAAATTTTGGAATACTAGGATCTCGCTGTCGCCACAGGAACTCTAATCCAATATCTGCTTGGAAGGGAATAAATTCGCCGGCGCGCCTATGTGAGTTTCCATTATTAGAAAAAGATAAGTCAGAATCATCATCGGCCCGCAATCTTGATAATATCTTAGCAATGAAGTTGCCGGCGGCACCCTCGAAAGCTACGACAAAGGTCACCGGTAAATCGAATATAGATTCTGCGGCTAGCATTTGATCATCGTAACTAAAATGTCGGGCCACACTGTACTTACTGCCACACTATCACCGAATGTCTTTTGCATCCATTCTTCAGTGAAATACTCCCATGTGGCATTTTTTCGACAAGCATATGCTAAAATAGCTTTATTCTGAAGTGTAATCTCAGTCATCATATTCACGCTGTCAACATATGAGGCATAACAAGGATACTTAATTTTGAAACCACCTGCTTCATGCCACCATGCAAAGCTAGTCATATCCGGACGATAAACTAACATGATCCAATCCTCGGGAAAGGTATCTTCAATTTCGTCTAGTTTATATGCCCAGTCATGGCTCTTGATAAATCGGGTGTCTTCTGATGTAGCATGGGCTTTATCGATATAACCGGGATATAACATCGGTTCGAATTCCATTCCCCTACCGAAGTATGCACCCAGGTGTCCGGTGAATTCATGATGTTCGTATTTTCTGGATACTGTTCTGTCTGTTGTGTTAATACAGGCAAGTTGTTCTATTGTCTGTGCGATGCCACTCCAGCGTGAGCCGGGGACGCCTGTCAGAAAAATTCGGTTAGGTAAAGTCATACTCATTTCAAAATAGTTACTAATACGTCTGACCAGTTTAGATCAGTTACAACATCTTGGTCAAAATTGTCTTTGATCCACTTAGTATTAAAGTAGTTCCAACTGAGTTGATGTTTATTTGCAAATTTCAACATTGCATTATTTGTTCGTGCAATGTCTACCACCATCTTGTCTTGATTTTCGTATGCGCTATAGTTTGGATAATTGATCGCAAATCCACCACCTTTATTCCACCAAGTAAGACACTGTGCATCCGGACGATAAACTAACATGATCCAATCATCGGGGAATTGTAGTTTTACATCATCAAGCATGTCAGCCCAGTCATGGCTCTTGACTAGCTTGCAGCCACCGGATTCAGTCCATGCTTGATCAATATGTGTTTGATCTAGTAGAGGTTCATATTCCATCTGTTTACCAAAGTATACACCTTGATGACCACCGAAGGCTTCCGGATCAGTACGTAGGTATGTGCGCTCGGGTGATTGATCACTTATGTTCATTCCGTTAAGTTGCATAAGTGCAGATGCTATTCCGCTCCAACGTGAGCCGGGAACACCTGTAAAGAAGAGATTGAGTGGTAGTTGCATTAAGATATTTATTCACATGCATCCGGGCTCTCACATAAATAGATGTATGACTACACTTAATCAACCCTCCCTCAATGAGTACTTCAGTACAACATGGCATCTTACTGCCTCCTTAGAAAAATATGAAAAGACAGGTTTAACACTTGTCAGTAAAGTTAAGGCAGGTGAGTCTGTACTTGACGTTGGTTGCGGGGTAAATCCATTCAAGGGTCTTATTCCCAATTTAATAGGCATTGATCCTGCGTTTGATCAGGCTGATCTACGCTGTACTATAGAAGAATTTGACACTGAGGAGAAATTCGATGTTGCTTTTGTTTTGGGAAGTATCAACTTTGGTGACGCAGAAGATGTTGAACGTCAAATTGCTAAAGTAGTTTCATTACTAAAAACAAAAGCAAGAATTTATTGGAGATGCAATCCAGGCTTGCAAGATCACCCCAATGAAGAATGTAAAGAAATTCGTTTCTATCCATGGACGATTGAGGAACAAGTAAGACTAGCTGATAAGTTTCAGTTCAAGCTAGTTGATTGCTCATGGGACACGGGTGACCGCTTATACGCGGAGTGGACCAGGTAATAGGTAAAGGTGTCCGGCACCTCACACCACATGAGTCCCGGACACGAGCTATTAAGCTGTTCACCCTATTTTTTAGTTTTAAGCAGCTTGATGGATGCTGCTTTAGTGATTTTTCAAGTCGCTCCAAACCGGAGCCTTGAAGTAGATCCTATGCACTCTGCTACTCTCGTATGTAGCAATAACGCACTTTACTAACGTCAAAGTGTAATCCGGGTGTAAATTTGATATATCAACAAGTGCTTACCCTGAGAAAGGATTTATCGGCGCGCATTACGCACTTCGTTTGTTGTTAAGAAGGGTGTCTCCATTGCTATTTGTTAAACTTCAATATATCAAAAAGAGAGAACAGATGCGTACTTTCGCAGAGGCATCTGCCGTGTTATAACTATTTAGCTTATTCAGCCAAATCGTATCGTTCAGTCATCACTGCCTTAAGCATGATAGCTTCTGGAGTGAAAGCGTCTGGGTCTGCACCCAATACACTTGCAGCGATTGCAGGAGAGAAGCCAGAAACAAGAGCAGTGCCCTTCTTGTCAAACTTCACAGGAACGTTGCTTCCAGCGTTCAAGTTCCAGAACACTACTTTTGGTAGTGCGTAGCCAGCAGCTTCAAACTTGCGTTCGATCATTTCCATTGCGCTGTCATCGTTCTTAACGCAAGCGTTAAACTGCATGTCAGAGAAGATAATCAATGTTGCAGGCATGTCTGCTTGTGCAACCTTGTTATCTGTAGCGGTCTTCAGGATCACATTAAATGCGGCATGCAAGTTAGTGCTCATAGCCCAATCAGTAGCGACCATTTGGTCGATCTTTTCATTGATAGCACCCTTAAGGCGAATCAACTGAGGCTTGTCACTAAAGGTCAACATGCAATCCTTAAACGCACCCTTGTTCTTGTCAGCAAAGTACAGACCCAACGAGACTGCAATTTCTAGGCAAGTAGTAGTACCAGTTTGACCTGCCTTGCGAGTCATTGAACCTGATACGTCAACAAGAGGCAACACACTAGCATCACCGACATAGTTAGGCAGTGCGTTCCATTGCGCTTCAATCACATCCAACTCGGTCTTAGACCAAGTAGATACACCGTGGCCGGAGATACGACCCTTCAATACGTCATGCGGAAAGATTGCGTTAGCATTGATCTTCACACCTGCTTCACCCTTGACGAGCTTAGTCACGTATTCAGCGTAGGTAGTACCATGACGACCGAATGCCTTTTTGTAGCGTGAGTGCGCCACAGATGGAACATGCGAGAAGTTGATAACATCCCATGAGCCTGCGCACATTTGAGTTTCAACAACAGTGGTCATGTTAACCAATGACTTACGGTACTGCTTTGGAGTCATGCCGAAAAACTTACGAATTTCAACAGCAGTATCACCTTTGCGAGGTGTCCACTTTGCAGCAAGACCGTTATTGGCACGTAATGCGTTACCAAGCATGGTGTATGCTTGTGCCTTAAGAGGTTCAGTCTTAAACACAAACAAGTCATCCCACCGACCAAGTTCAGGGACCTTAACCATCAACCGGCTAGCGTCGGCTGGGTTAGTGTTTTCCAAATGAGTCAACACTTGACGGAAGATTTCACGTTCACCCGAACCGCCGCGAACGTCACGAACCCATTGCACGATGCGCAATGCGAGGTCACTGTTCTCGACATAAGCCGCAGTGAATTGAGGGATAATGTTCTTACCACGGCTTGCGCCGATAGCGAAAAACAAGTCAACACATGCATTAGATGTAGACTTAAGGGCCTTCATACCGTTTGTGGTACGAGCTTCTTGATTACCGATTGCTTCTGCGAATTCCATAATTTTCTCTTTTCTTTATAACAGGTTAATACTAGTTTAATGTCCTAGCAGACAGCCAGGTGTTTGTATTGCTGAAGTTAACCTAAATTTAACAGGATAGTTTTCTACTTTTTATTTTTATCGAGGGGAACTGTCGAAACCACTCTATCTACTTTGTCTGGAGTTTGATGTCCAGGTTAAAAGTAGCAATCCAAGTTGATTAAGTTGATTGCTGCACCTATCCTAAATTTCAGTGTCTAAGCGTCTATTATACAACGCTTTTATATCTTTGTATAGATGTTTTGGGTAACTTCTATGCAAAGATTTCTAATGCTGTTCCACATTCAGTACAGAACTTTGCAGTTGCTTTGTTCAATTTACCGCAGGTTACGCACTTGGGTTTTGCTTTAACTGTAACTGGTTGAATTACAGGTTTGTTGTCGGCCGTTTCACCTAACAGTTTAAGAACGATTGTATGCTTTTCTGTTTCCAGCTGACCCATTGTGGTTGTAGAGAAACGTTGTGTACTCTTACTACCGGGGACTGTAATGCCAACATCATTCCAATCCATAGTTGCCATACCATCATGTACTGTACTAGTGCCTTTAATACCGCTAGCTGCACAATAGCTATCGATTGCGGCGGATGCTTGAGCTTGCACAGTAGAACCATTTTGGCTGAAGTCAATACCTCGCAAAGTGCCACCGATGTTCATCTGCGTAGTTGCACCGCTAGCGGTTACTGAGAACTTATCACTGGCTCCGGTAAATCGAAAGTCGAGAGGGGCAGGATTCCAAACTGCGTTTGTATATGCAGGTGGGATATAGGGTTTCTCGAATTGAAACTCAATACGAACCAAACCATCTTCCAACTTGATACCCCGATGTGCTTCTACTGCACTGGTGCGTTCAATAAACTTGAACCTATTGCCTTCAGTGAGATTGTTATTGCGGATAGCACGTTCTAGATCAACTTCCTGTCCTGCGTTTAGAACAAGTCCACCTTCAACAATGTTGTCGCCGTCAATAAAGATATTGACTACAGCACGAGTTGTATTGAGATTTTTGATTAGAAAGCTATATTCACTCCCGAATGGGATATAGACGGTGTCCTTGAATTCACGAAGGACTTTACCATTGGCTTTTAGACTCGCCACGAGTTTTGATTCATACATCATTTTTCTTCCTTTTACTGTTCACAGACTAAGAACATAATTTTTAAAGTCTGTTGGTTTGTAGGACCTTCCTACAAATTTATTTATCAGGATGATTGTAACACGTTGTTTTTATTTTCTAGTTGTTCGTCTACCCTTGCGGGATTTTGTTACTCCAACTATATCAGCATTCATGCTGCCTATTCACACTCGGCTTTCTGTAGTGAACACATAGTACGTCTTTCCATACGGTCGTCTATTCTATCGTCGCTTAGTTTCCCAAGAGTATTTCTACTGTCCTACGACCAACTTCTATAGCAGTTACTTTAGAGTAGTTTAAATTGCTGAACTCATCCTAGAGTTGAATAATCAAGTTATCCGACGTTTCGTACTTTTTTCAAATAGTCTCGGCCAATAAAGCCGGCTTCAATTTCTTTCAGGGCAGTAACAGATACTGAATTCTTACATGTTACTTTTGGTAAATGACCTGCCTTCAATTCTCGAACACGGGCTGATGCAATAAGCACCAAGTCGTATCGGTTACCTACTGCGTTTTTAGCACCTTCGCTACATTGTTCTGGCATTTTATTTTTCCTAGTTTCGACAGGCTGATCAAAATCGTCAGTTGCTGTTTTTAGTTGCTTGGTGGGTCCTGACGGGCTCGAACCGCCGACATGCTGGATGTAAACCAGCTGCTCTACCAACTGAGCTAAGGACCCTATTAATACAGGTTAGTTTTGTACTTTTTACTTTAAGTGAGAAATCCAAACTCACTGCGATAGCACCTTGTCTTTTAAACAGTATCGATGCACCTTTCGATCATCGTATACAGTACCATCAGTTCGTAGTGTTTAATTACTTGCTGAACCTAACCTAAAACTGGATGCGGGTGAAGGATTCGCACCTCCGATGCTTCGAGCTTATGAGACTGAAGTGTTGGCTACACTACCCGCGTAATATAACGGATTTACCTAGATAAACCCCTTGCTTGCCTACCGTTGCCCTTATTCTTAGCAACAAACGTTTCGGTTTGACTATGACAATTAGGACAAAGCAATCTTAAATTTGCTGGCAATGATCATTGCCAGCATCTCCGTCAACGTGATCCAACTGTAGTGCAAGAGGGTGACCATTATAAACACCACTATTATTGCACAGTACACACTTGTAACCGTGTACGTGTTTTAAAATTCTATGTAACGTTCTTCTGTTAGATATTTCACCTTTGTAAAACTTAGGTAATGTATCATGTTTCAGTTGAAAATCTGCTTGGCATGTATTATCGCAATACTTGTTTGCGATATTTCGCTTTACAGCATTCTCATTGTTACAATGTAAACAATTAAAAATACTCATAATGTAGTCCTCTATATTATATCGATCTACAGTATTACATGTCTTATGGTGGAGGTGACAGGACTCGAACCCGCTACCTATTCCTTGCAAAGGAATCGCTCTCCCAGCTGAGCTACACCCCCACAAAACTTATATAGCAAAGAACACTTAATGCGCTTTAATATATATATTTGGTGCCCCTCAGGAGACTCGAACTCCTACACCTCTCGATACCAGAACCTAAATCTGGCGCGTCTACCAATTCCGCCAAAGGGGCAATTAACTTATCAATACTTATTTATCACCGCTGTAACAGCGTTAGATTTAAAGCAAAATTTTCTACCGTCAACTTAACTATCGTTGCTAACATCATTATATCACGATGTTTAACTTCTGTCAAGTTAAAGTTTTCCAAAACACTCGGCGCAATTAACATATATGCTTCGTGTTCACTAACATCAAGCATACCCCAATCAATTGGGTCGCCTATTTCAATTTCTTCTGCTAACTCTACTATTTGTTCTACTAAAATCATTTGTAACTCCTGATTTAGTATTTATGCTGGAGGAAGATGTGAGATTCGAACTCACGGTGCCTTTCGGCACGACAGTTTTCAAGACTGTTGATTTAAACCACTCACCCAATCTTCCTTATACATTTATTTATCATTTATAACTAATGACAATTTAAAATTGGCGAAGCAGATGGGACTCGAACCCACGATAGTCTCCTAGACAGGGAGATACATTAGCCGCTATGTTACTGCTCCAAATTCACTATATTGAAACACACTGTTGCGGCCGCAGACTACCGTTACCAGCTAGTGAGTTTGGATATCTCCATTCTCAGGCTACTGAATACTCGTCACAATGTACTTCAATATGGTAACTTTCATATTGAGCAAGGGCGTGTGACCATTGAACTCGAATAGTTTTACCATATTGAAACACACTCACAACATGGGCAATTGGATCTCCCTGTCTAACCGAACCAACTTCGGCAATGTGTTTTAATATAGAATAGTGCGCCGCCCCAAAGCTGACAAGCCGGACCCTAGAAGAAACTGCAATTTGTCCATTCAAACACGCCCTTTTCTTCCTTTGGACTTGAGGTCACCATATTAAAACACACTAGGATTCCACTGGAAATAATTATCTTCGGAACAACCCTAAGAACTAGTGTGTTTTAATATGGCCCTTGTCTCTCCAGGGATGTCACGCCTAACGCTGACGTTTACGCGGAGTAATGACCTCCGACCGGAACTTCATTATAGTAAAATACACCAGGACTCCATTGGAGACAATTACCTCTG
>Ga0136642_1000645_pt1 | contig 16946 bp, 13 predicted proteins | sample LowCatLa1302831Y_FD_115313 | JGI IMG/M metagenome (GOLD analysis project Ga0136642, IMG submission 115313) | Freshwater microbial communities from Lower Cathedral Lake, Yosemite National Park, California, USA - 13028-31Y | ecosystem: Environmental > Aquatic > Freshwater > Lake ... | reverse complement strand
CCGCATGTGAACTGTTACCGCATGCAACTGTACCCACTCCTTCCGCATGCGATCCGTATATTGTGTGTGTTTTGGAAATTAGATATCCGACATACGAATCTGTATATGACTGAAATGTAAAGCTTGTTGAACCTCCACTAAATGAGATTGAATTCAAAAGAAATTCTCCCGGCGATGTGAAATCATCGCTTGTTATAATAACATAGCTTCCCTGATTAAAATAGCTTGTGTAATTTCCGATTATTGAGAATTGCCCGTTGTTATCAGTGTTGGTGTCAATCAATGGAGTTCTATATCCTGTTACTGTCTGTTGTCCTTCCGCATGTGAGCATACTCCTGCAGAATAATTTGTACTACCCTCCGCATGTGAAGCATCTCCTATTGCGTAGGTAGTCCCTCCTTCTGAATGCGAAGCATACCCCCCTGATTTTGTACCTTGTCCCTCTGCATGGGAAAATTGGCCGCTCGCTGATGTGTAGTATCCTTCTGAATGACCTCCGTCTAGATATGCTGTTGTTTCCCAACCTTCAGCATGTGATGCTATACCGATTGCCTGTGTTCCACTTCCCTCCGCATGTGAGTGGAATCCATAGGAATTTGAATTTGCTCCTATTTTGGTAATAAAAGCGTGATCTAATATTGGTGATTCGAAGGAAAATGTTGTTAATGATCCATCCCATGATACATATGCATGTGTTATTAATATTTGGTTGTTATCATAAAAAACTGTAACGTATGCTGTTGTGTTGTTTCCGAAGATATATGTTAAATTTACAGCGGTTGATACATTACCAGAATTTGCATATTGGTTAATTTGATGTGAAAATCCAGAGATAGTATTACATCCCTCTGTATGGGAGAATTCACCCATTGATATTGTATTAATCCCTTCAGCATGTGATGCTATACCGATTGCCTGTGATCCACTACCCTCGCTATGAGAGTAAAAACCGAATGCAACGTTATTGGTACTCCCAGAGTTCATTCTTCCGATATACCTTTCGAGATCGTTTTCTTGTTGATTATTAACAAAAACGTCAGTCCCGCCAATGCTCATTACCATTTTATTAAGAGTCTTATCAATATAAAGTTCTCCATCTTCTAATAAAGGCTCCTCCTGGGTTGTACCTCTCATTAATTTAATGATTGAAATGTTTAATTCTGACATTTTATTATATTTTTTTGGATCTATGGCTCATAAAAAGGGAAAGATCAACCGTGCAAGGATTATCTGCGGGACAACATGATGCTGTTCCGCTTCCACCCGTGCCAGCAGGACCAGTAGCACCAGCAGGACCAGTAGCTCCTGGGTTCCCTATACCACCATTCCAATACGGGAGATATATCCATGGAGTATTACCGTCTCCTATTTTTATTTTTGATGAGTCCTGTTCATAACCAATCTCACCATCTAATAAAACTGGATTGTTCAATATCCATTTGCTGGTTGTGTCTCTTCTTAACTGTAGTCTAAATGCCATCTTTTCTCTTTTGTCGTTGCTCCATTATATATTCTAAATTTTAAAATAAATTAGCCACAAATAAAAAACGTTTGTGATTAGCAAACGTTTTATTAATAGGAATAAAATTAATGATTCCTGCATCAATAACGGAACATTGGTTTGATTTATTCTGCCTGTGTTTCTGATGTCCCCGCTCCTTTGGATTTAGCTGCTATGAATTTATCAAATGTTGATAATCCTAGACATCCAAAAGCAAGTGCGCCCACAACTTCAACCAAAATTGGAGCTGGTTGGTGATCTGCTGGAGAAAATGAATTAACGTACATAGTAACACAAAGTGCTATCGTACAAAATAATCCACATATTCTTTTCATTGAAAGTTTACCGCTTTCATCGCAAAAAAATTCTTTCATGTTATTTATGTTATTTTTATTAAATTATCTATCAACCCCATCTTTACATATAGCCACAAAAAAAGGTCAGAACTTTTTTTTGTCTTGACCTTTTTCCAAACATTTTACTTTTTTATTGACTGGAAATACTTTTCTATCCTTTTACTCAATCTAACTCTAACATCATTCGAATCCCTATCAGTGGTTGCATATGGTACAATAAACCCAAAACTTAAGAATACCCTCCTGGAGTTAAATTCATCGGTCCAATGCTTATAGAGTGATGCCTCAAAGCAATACAAATCTCTTTCCCCAATTGGATATGAATTCTCACCAACGTGAAAGTCATATTCTTCCGATAAAACACTAATATTGCATTTGTAATTAATATGACCGTCCACTGATGCGTCATAATGTGGATTTATCTTACCACCTCTTCCCATATCGACAGCCTGTAGGAAAATGTGATTTCTAGGCAATCCCAATTTTTCTGATATCCTATTTAGTATATTGTGTATGAAATCAGGTAGCTCTTCTCTTGAAACATCGGAAATAGATTGGAATTTTGTAATGTAGTTTGTCTTATCCGTATTTGAGATATCAAAAATACACGATTTGCCCTTTAGATCTTTGGAAAGTTCGGAGAGATGATAATTGCTTTCGTTTCCCGTGTGATTGAGTGAATCTATCCAGTCCACTATTAGTGGGGATTCTTCCGGTGTTATAAATCCCTTGTGAATCTTAAAGGTCTCCTGTGATAGCAAATTTATTGATTTTTTTAAGATTGTGTTTTTCCAAAAATTCTTTAGGTCCCATGGCTTCGATAATGGTCAATTCCGCAGAATCAATCATGGATTTTCCTTTAGCATCAGAAACTGCCATAACACACAATTTATGGGTTGCTGGTAATTCACCTGTTGGTGATAAGTCTATTTTTAAAATGTTATCGCTGTCCATTTTTCTTCTAACTTGAGCAAGCTTGGATACCTCGCATAGGATACATATTCTCATGATGTTTTCGTTATTTTTATTTCATATCAAATAGTATGATTTCTGTTTCTTTGACTGGATTTATTAAAATTACATTTTCATTCACATAACTTAATCCATCTCCCTCCACTAGTATTTTTCCGTTTATTTCGGATTCCCCTGATATAATGTAGAGATAGTATTTTCTTTTATTGTCTATATTAAATTCACATATCTCCCCAAATATACCTGCCAGCAATCTGGCATCCTGCTTTATTGGCAATTTTTCTGTTATGTCACAGAATCTGTCTAATTTATCTTCCCTGGTAAAATGGTACCATTCATGAATAGGTTCTGTTTCAGTGACATTGGGTGAGATCCACAATTGTAGGTACCTATTGGGTGTCTCTGATGCATTGCCTTCCGTGTGTATTATGCCTCTTCCCGCGCTCATGCGCTGGACCGCTCCCGCGGGAACATCTATCACATTCCCCTGATTATCCGTGTGTCTGCATACTCCTTTCACAACATAACCAAATATCTCCATGTTCTTGTGTTCATGGGGAGGGACGTGACCCCCTGGTTGGACCCTGTCGTCATTGATTGTTCGTAGATCCCCAAAGTTCATATGTTCCGGGTTAAAATATCCGGGAAAGCTGAATGTTCGGTGTGAATCAATCCAATCAGCCCTTGGATTACCTCTTGTTTTATATGACCTGTGGGTTATCATTTCTATTAGCACCAATCTGATTTATTGATTATTGGACGGTATATTGTGAGAGTCGCAGGGAATTTGAATGTTCCTGCAAGACTTGAACCGCTGGTATTTCCGCTTGTCTTCCAGTTTGAATTATTGGGAGCCACAGCTTGTATATCAAAGTAACCCCCATTAAGATTTGCTCCAAATTTGACAAGTCCACTTGTAACTGTGCTACCCGTTGCCCAATCAACTCTCCAGATATATCCGGTATTATTTGATGTGCTAAATCCTAATGCATTGTATGCATTTTGGATTTGTGTGTATGTGTTGCCACTCAATCCTGTTGCATAGTAACCTGTGTATAGACCATTAACAGCTTGGGTGTTTATAAATCCATTAACCCCATTAGGACCTATTGGTGTTGTATGGCTTCCGATATTATTACCAGCATCAAAATCCTCCTGTCTGATGGTAAATGATATCTCCTCCAGCGGATCTATACTTAGCACACTATTTTCGTCGTAATAGGAAACGCTTTTACCCCCAAATTTTTTTTGAAATATTTGTTTTGTTTGATTCTCGTAAACTACAGGAACTGGACTTGTGCCAGTAACGGTTATTGTTATGTTATCTGGACCTGTCCCTCCTATTTCATTTCCGCTGATTGTTAGAACATCGTCGACTCTATACATAATTCCGGAATGTACCCCACCAACTCCAGTAACTATTCCTCCAGAAACACTAACATTAAAGGTTGCACCTATACCATACCCGTTTGTTGATGCTGTTAAACCAACATAGCTATTATCGGTTGCACCTGATCCTGTTGCTGTGTAGGTAAAGGAGGTTATGTTGCCATAATTGTGAATAAGATCAGTGTAATTTATTGTTGTGTTTATAACATTTTCTTGGAATCCACTACCTACCACATTCTCCACAAAATTATTAGCCACCATATTATTAACAAAATCGTCCTTGATGATATTATGTGCAAAGTTATCACCTATTTTATTACCACCGATTTCGGAGATATTCCCATCTGAGACTGCCCCTCCGAAATTTTTACCTATTGTATTTTCGTAAAAACCGATTCCAATTTGGTTAAAATTAAAATTGTCCCCTAATGGAGCATTATTCGAAAAATTATCTCCCCAGTAATTGCCAATAACGGAACCAAGAAAATCATTGCTCGTGGTAAATGATCCCATTTTATTTGATTCTACCCGTCCAATAAATTGATTATTCATGCAAAATCCGTCTATATTATTTAAAGTTAATCCATTGAAAAGTATATTGCCCTTAAAATCATGGGATATTGCATTCCCATTTGAGGAGGATCCGTTGTTGTTCTGCGTATATATCGAGTTCCATTCAGTGCCATATGGATTGGATCCGTTCCAATTCCCCTCCTCTGCGACATTATAGATTGCTCCACTGTTGCCTCTTGTTATTTCCAGAACACCCGGTGAAATGATATCAATCTCTGACCCAAAGTTGGTTTTTATAAAATTTACTGTTTGTTCAACTGATGGATAGACCTTGGTTCTCTGGTATGTAAAACCTCCGCCATTATAATCTTGTGTCCATTGGGTGAATTTTATTAGATAATATGCATTATTAACGATGTCTCGCATAATGAGTTGTTTGCCAATTATTTTATTATCTATATCCCCAGAGAGTGAGTTATTAAATGTGTTATATGTTCTGGATGTTAAATTCCCTATTGACGTGTCCTCCCATGTAAAATATTGGGTATCTCCAAATGTATTGTTCTCAAAATTGCTACCTATATTGTTATTGAAAAACTGATATGATATTGAATTGCTTTGAAAATTCTGATTAACTGTATTAAGACTAAATCCGTCGCTTATTGAGTTAGTACCACATTGATCGGGAATTGTATTTTGGTAAAACCCTGTTCCTATTTGATTGTAATAAAAATCATTACCTATTACATTATAGTACGATTCCCCGTTAAATTGATTTGACTGCGCATAATTTCCAATTTTATTGTCGTTGAAATTTTTGTATATTATGTTGCTATTAAACCCATATCCTATCTGGTTTCGATAAAATTCAAAATTGCCAATATTACCATTGTCGCCTATCCTATTATTTTGAAAGGAGTTTCCTATAATATTATCATAGAATGCTGAGTATATCATATTGCCCTGGTTATCTCTTCCTAATGAATTTGAATTAAATCCGGAGTATATCACGTTTGACTCAAATCCGCTGCTTATCGTATTAGCATAGAAAGATGAATACATAATGTTATTATTAAAATATTCACCAATCATGTTATCAAAGAAACCACTTTCAAAACAAATGTTATTAAAAAACCTTCCACCAATGGAGTTTCTAGCAAACAAGTATCTGATTGTGTTATTATAGGATCTGTCCCCTATTGTGTTGGAATAGATATTGGAATTGTCTGAATAGAAAACATTGTTGGCAAGTAAAAATCCAGAATAATCTGATTGATGATCATTGATATAGAATTTTGAATAATCACCAATGCAGTTTTTTAAAGCAGAGCCATCCAGATTAAATGTTTTATATCTTTGGAAATCCTCTTCAATTTTTTGGCCTGTGTAAAATTCCTTATATTGGTTATATATGCCGGTTGCATTACTAGTATACATATAGTAATTTCCTCCGGTAAAATCAATACCCGAAAATGACGGATCAACAACTGCAATAAATTCTGTGTTACTGTTTATCTGTGCAACTTTAATACCTATTGGATTAGCTTCTTCGCCGTATATAATAACATCATTTACTGAAATCTCATTGGTAAATAGTGTATTTGTGCCAGTTACTACCCCTGTTGCTGCATTGTAGGCATGCAATTTACCGGAGATGGTGTTTACTCTTTCGTATGCTTGGTATCTGATAAATCTTATAAATCTATGATCATAATCAGTTCTGTTATTGTACTCGTCGATTCTCTCCGTGATCCTTCCATATGCCGGATCTCCGGTGATTTCTGTTGCGTTCCATGTCCAATCATATTGGATTCTATCATATGATGATACTGGTTGATATGCGGTGGTGCTAATTTCTTGATTGCTAATTGCTGTTACCAGGATTGGAACAATATCACTTTCAGCATATTCTATTGCCAAGGATGGTTTAGAATTACCCAATACGTTATAATCTGGAACATTGTAGCAAGTTTTAAAATCGGTGATCAGATAATTATATCCTGGCATTAAGGAGGACGTCTGTATGGTGTCGGTAAACTCCATGTACGTAAGCTCTATATAGGGATTACCTGTTGGTCCGGTGGAACCATTAGTGCCATTAGCTCCTGGTGCTCCGGTGGGTCCTTTTTGAATATAGTATTGAAGTCCATTCCACGGAGTTACCCCGTCACCTATTTTAAGCTTTCCTGAGTTTGTTTCAAACCCAGGTTCGCCTGATAACAGAACTGGATTATTAGTTGCCCAGTTTTGTAAGGTGTCTCTTCTCAGTAATATTCTATATGCCATCTTGCTTTGTTTTTTATACTTCTTTATGTATATATCCAAAAGATCCGATGCAATTTAACATGAAACAAAAAAGTCCAGATATTAATATCTGGACTTGCTTAACCTTTGGAATTGTTATTTCTGTTTTTTAAGAATAGCTGCTTGTAGGGCTTTCGGTAGAGTTTTTTGTTTAGCACTAAGTCCTTTCTTTGGTGTTTTTATTGATCCGCCATCAGCTTCTTTTTTATCGGCTGCTGCTTTTTTCATTGACTCTTCCTTGTCGCCGTCCTTATCAAGATCTAAGAAATCAGGTTTTGCTTTGCCTTTTGATTTATCCCCTGATTTAGCTTCTCTTTTAGCTTTCTGTTTATCCAGATAAGCTTTAAATCCTGCATTCATTTTTTCTGATACCTCATCTCCAAATTCCTCATTAATAAAGCTCTCGAAAGTTTCTATATTTTTCATATCGAATTTTTTATTTATAGTATATATTCTAAAAAATCTGGATATTTTCACCGGAAACAAAAAAAAGTCCTAATATCCGAAGATATCAGGACTTTTCTTAGTAGCGTAACGTGGACTCGAACCACCACCCAAGCTTATGAGACTTAGATGCAACCTTTACACTTTAACGCAATTTGCTGATTAAAAGAGATTTGAACTCTGATCCTGTTTTCCATTTCAGTTACATTAACCTACTCCGTTCTACCGTGCACCATACACCATAATCAATCGACAGTTTCGAACCTGTCATACTTTGGGTAATTAATCCAAAGCTTTGTGGGGAAGGGTGGATTCGAACCACCTAGTTTAACGTATGAAATTAAATTTATCCTGCGAAGTAACTCAAAATCTTACTACTTATCAAAGAGAACATTGATCAGAGTGTCTTTATTGTTGCTTCCCCAATTTAGTAGCGTAACGTGGACTCGAACCACCCCCCAAGCTTATGAGACTTAGATGCAACCTTTACACTTTAACGCAATTTATATTTTTCTATTATGGCGCCCAAGGGAGGCTTATAAAGTTATATAAGCCACTCCTCAAACAAAGACATAGTTCTGGTTACCCTTAATATGCTTAGCACGGGCTGTCTACCGGCATTTCCTTAATTTTTCAATTAAAGCGATATTTTTTGGCGGTACCAGCGGGATTTGAACCCGCGACCTTCGCAGTGACAGTGCGATGTTGTGACCAAACTCTACTATGGTACCAAATTGCCACCGATGGGATATTTCGGTGTGGATTATATCGGTTTTCTTCCTTTCAATAAACCTGCGGGTCTTACCCTCTTGAAATTAGTCAAACTACTGGGAGACTCTGTTACCTGCCTTTTATTTCCCACGAGACTGGCATTAAGGCTGTCCAGTCCAGTAACCTATCAATTTTTTAAGTCTTTGATAAAAGACTGATGAGCATCCCATACTCATTTGTGACCCCGACGGGATTCGAACCCGCGACTTTACCGTGAAAGGGTAATGACTTAAACCTCTTGTCGACAGGGCCAGTTAAGAAATAATGATGGAGTACCCGTCTCGCTCCAATATTAAGTGCTTCTTTAGTTTTATGATGCATCGGCACATTCCATTGCTGGGGGTTATGAATTCCTTGATCTATTCATGATTGTCGACATCGATGAATAGGAAATCCCATTATTTCTATGCTTTTATTTTATTGCCAGTTCTTGATGCTTCTCTATATTTAGATAGGCTGTTCTATTGTTTCTGCAAGTCTACTCACTATAAATAGCGGACTGTTTGGAATAAAATAAATTGTGGCCTTGGAGGGAATCGAACCCCCGACCTTTTCGTTATGAGCGAACTACTACTAACCGCTGAGTTACAAGGCCTAATTATTAAAAAAAGAAATATCCAAACCATTTTCACATCCATTTACTCTTTGGTTTGCCAGTCTTGCGGACTGTGCTGGTCTAATTTCATTTCTGATACTAGAACGGTCTATTGCGTCAGGGTATGGCAACCAATAGACTTGCACCTCTCCAAAAATATTTCTTTTAATTCTTTATGTTATTGAACGTTGTTTTGTTTATTATTATATTGCAAAAGTATGATATTCTTTCGGGATAAAAAAATAATTTTTGATATTTTTTTTGATATTTTCAAAAATTATTTTTCATCACCTTTGTCGGAACACCGGGATTCGAACCCGGTTCGCACGCCGTGACAGGGCGGCATCTTTCGCCAGTGGACCTTGCTCCGTTTATTTTGTGGAGATTGAGGGGCTCGAACCCTCGCGCCGGTTACCCGACCTACCAGTTTAGCAAACTAGCCCCTTCACCAACTTGGGTAAATCTCCGAATACAAGCCCAGAAAATTGCGCATGCTGTGCAGAGGCGTTCTGGGAATTGTTGTACCCCCGACGGGATTCGAACCCGTACTGTACAGAGTTTAAGTCTGATGCCTCTTCCTATTGGGCTACAGGGGCTTGTTATTTTGTGAATATCTCTATCTTCTTAACATCGTTTTCACCAAGATTTAGATACTCATATTTTCTATAATATATGAGACCGTTTATTATTATAGTCAACCCATAAGGACCACCAACATCAAGATCTTCTATACTGAAGTCACCCTTGTTATTTGTTTCTGTCTCCGTTGGGTAATTTGTAGGTAAATGCTTTATTATAAGCTTTACCTTTCTGGCAGGAACTCCGTCTATTTCTATGCTGCCTGATATGCTTGATGTTGTCATCTGTGCATATAAGATTGACGTAAATAGAAATAGTGCAATCAATAATTTTCTCATATTTATAAATTGGGTGAATGACGGGTTACGATCCCGCTACCTCTGGTACCACAAACCAGCGCTCTACCGATTGAGCTACGTCCACCATGTTACGATCTATAAGGCCAGATCGTCAGCCAGTGCCTTCTCCTAGGGAGATGCTATTTATTGTCTATATTTTTTCCTAGATGATAACCATCACAGAAGATGCATTTATAAACACTAAAATATTTACCGTGTTTTCTTTGCATTGCGTCTGCTGCTTTTCTACCCGATTCCTTTGTTGGAAATCCTTGTTTCTCCTTGCCGTCCATTCTATAATGGCTTCTTTTATCAAATAAACCTTAAGCGTTACCTGTTATGAAAAAATTTCGAAATGCTCTTTTTAATGGAAGTTGATCCTTTAGACCAAGTATCACATTTCTTAATTTAATCCTCGTTTTTTCCTGTCTTATTAAATTCTTCTTCCGTTACTTTTTTAATTGGTGTAAATAAAGCGAATCCATCATCGTCTTCAAAGTGATTGCATTTATCCATGAAATAATTACCAAATTTGTTTCTCCAGTACTCAAAAATATTCATTGCTTCGTTCCATCTGCCAATTTTACATCTTCTATGATCTCCAAAATAGAATGATCCATCTTCAAGTTCTTTTTTTGGAATTGCTCCAGCTTCGATGAGTCTTGGTATATAATATTCTCCATATTCCTTTTCTCCGACTCTTGGTATTTCTGGTACGTCCTGGGGTGTTTTAAAAGGTTTTAGATTGTCCCATCTTTTTCTTCTAAGTTCCTCAAAATTTTTTCGATCAATTTCCCTTTTTTCCTCAAGGAACTTTCTGATCTGTTCGATTTTTTGTTTTTTGTCTTGCTCCATGATTGATTTTTTTATTTGAGGTGTCTGTCAGATTCGAACTGACGTGTGAACTTACATTCATGTGATTTTGCAGACCACCCCCTTCAACCACTCGGGCAAGACACCTTATTTATTGAGCCCCCTGATGGGATCAAACCATCTCTATTCGACGTTACAAAGGTCGCGCACCATCATTTATGCGTAGGGGGCAATTTTGCTTTTTCGTATAACTATAAAAAGCGCCAGAGGAGAGAGGGAGGATCGAACTCCATGCAGTTGCCCGCACCCGATGCTTTCCAGGCATGACCTATCACCGTTTAGGATCACTCTCCAATTTTGGTTGTCTTTCAGAATCTTTAGTCTACTAAGGCAAGACCTCCGTCTGGGGTTCCGTTAATTGATTCGACTTTATAACCCCATACGGAACAAGCAGGGTAACCATTTTTTATTATCAGCAGAGGATGGCGGACTCGAACCCCCACACCGAATTAACGATCTCATAGTTTTCAAGACTACGTACTGCTCCTTTAGGATCCTCTATTTTTAATTTTACGATACGTCAATGAACTTTATAAAAAAAGGTCTCCTTTTTGAGGAGACCTTTTTGATTTTATATGGTGATAATATCAAAACTTTCTCCTCATGCCAATAGACGATTCACAAGTTGTAGAACTTGTAGAATCTAAATGTAATGAGTCTAATATGTTTTGAAGCGTTATCATTGTTTTGTTAATTATAGGATTATATATCCTTATTTGTTTGTTATTTTATGCAAATATACAGGAAAGTTTCAAATAAAAAAATTATTTTTGATTTATTTTACTATTTTTTATTATTTTTCACCTGTCCTGCCTCCTTAAATGACCAATGCTTCTGTTCAAGTGGTTCGAATCCAGGAAAAACTATTTGATTGTTCTGTATCACACCAATCTTTTTAATGTATTTTAAATCATTCTCTCCAGTTTCGTATTTCTTAGGTTGTCTTGGAGCTTCTTTTTTAAATACGGGTGGTTCTTTAGAGTCATCAAGTGATCTACCTAATTTTTCAAGTTTTGCCTTGTTTTTACCAATCGCCATCATTATTTCGGAAGTTGGAACAATTAATGGTTTTATCGTAGTGTCTATGACGGATGTAAGAATCTTAATGAAAGGTGCAACAAATGTGCTTAAAGCACTTGCAACAATTTTAACCATCGATGAATCTGATTTGTTTGCTGAAACTATAAATGCATTTAATCTTTCTGATATTTTTTTTGGAGCTTCGATCATAAATTTAAAGAATTCACCAATTTTATTAACTCCGCTAAGAAGGGTGTCAAACAAGGAGCCGAGTATTTCTTTACCACAATGATCCATTAATAGTGTTACCAGGAGGGCTGTCATGGCATTTCCAGCACGTAGGACAGTTTTTCCTAGGTCATTCCCGAGTGTTTCTGCTAGTTTCAATGTCCCCTTATCCTTGATAATTGCGGAAAAGATGTTGTTGAATTTTGACGAGAATCTACCAAGGAATCTTGTCTCCCAAGCATGCGCTGCTTTTTTTGCTGCTAGTGTTCCTATACCTGACCCCGCCATTGCGGTTGGTGCTTCCATGATATCATTAACTCCAAGAACCATAGCAACCGAACCTGCTATGATATTGGGTAATCCATCAATTAGTGAATCCTTAACCTTTTCCCCTCTGGATATATCAAGATCCTTTACCTTCTCCCATCCCTCCTTTATTTGCTCGTATCCTTCATATATTTCAATACCGCCTGATATTGCAAGAAGGAGGGGAGATATTAAATTGAATGGTGCGGGCAGAAACGCGGTCCCAATGGAAAGAACCTGTAGACCTATAACAACAGCTTTAAGTGGATTTTCTGTTACGAATGCTGCTGTTGCTGCCACCATTTTGGATGTGAATGACATTGCTTTCTTTGCACCCACTGATATCAGATCCCATGTCCCCTTTGCAAGATTCTCGGTTTCCGTGTATGCTTTTTTAGCCTTTGCTTTAACCCTGTCCCAACCATCTGAAAGTTCCCCAAATAAACGCTCGTTGATTGCTCGCATGGTTCTTTCATTAATAATAAACATTGATTCATTTTTAAAAAGAACAGTGCCCAAATCTCCTGTCATTGTGTATATTGGGGAGTCATCGGAGAACCATGATTTGTTTTGCTCATATAGAACCCCCATCTCATAGAAGCTATATGCATTTTCAATTAGCATGTCATTGCCCTCCGACTCCAGTAATTGTGGTCTGAATATATTGGTGAATTCCTCCAGAGTAAATTTTATCATTACTCCTTCGCTTAGGAATTCGTTCCCTTTATCTTTAACAAATTTGCTAAAATCTTTCAACATTGATGCTTTTATTTTCTTTATATATCCGAACCAGAAACAACAAAAAAGCCATTCTATCGAATGGCTTTTGGTGAAATGTGATTGGGTTATATCACTATAGCTTCAATTTCTCTCAGAATTGCTTTTGGATCAATTTCGGCTTTTTTGATCATCTCGTAGATATCGGCAGAGTAACCAAAAAGTTGAACTAATTTGTTACCTGGTTTGAACATGGTTGTGCCATATCCTTGGATATCTACAGTGTAGATGAAAGGTTCGCCATGTTTAGATTTGTACGTTTGGAAAGGACTGTTTGTCACAATTCTATCACCACCTTGTAAATCTGAGATGATGAAGATACGATCATATTTTCCACTAGACTGAAGTCTTGTGAATATTGATCCAAAATCTGTACCATGACCAACTCTACCTTGTTGATTCAAGCATGTGTTTTTAATCGTATTGATGCTATCGCTTGGATTGTATCGGATCTCTTCTGTGCTAGATGAGAATTGGTATAAGTCAGCACCAATACCTTTTGCTAATGTTGCTCCGATAAGAGCAGCTTTATCAATTGGATTCGCATTGATTTTTTTACCGTTCATGCTAGCATAGCTTCCATATCCACCGTGCATAGATCCAGATGTGTCGATAACAACAGCAGTTCTACCATGGGAGAATAACTCAACCAAGTTTGGTATTGCTAATTCGTATGCTTTATTTAAAGCTGTAACAAATGGTCTTGCTGCAGAAGAGCTAACCTCTTGTAAAAGAACCTCTAATGCAATATCAATTTGATGTGGGAATATCAAAGATTTTCTGATTAACCTTTCATCTGTTAAAAGATCGCAAGCACCTTTAATCAATTCTGGATTAGCTCCATTTTGAATGATATTTCTAAGATTACGAAGCAATGCCATGTAGCCAATTTTTCTTGTTGCAATCAATTCAGAGTAGTTGCTTTCTTTAGCATGTGTCAATTCAACCTCAGCTTGAGCTTTAGTGATTTCACCAGATTTAACTTTGGCAGCAACATCTTGTCCGGCTTTTGAGTTTTTATCCTCAATAGTATTGAACTGTTTTAATTTACCAGTCATAAGATCTTTGAAAACTCCTTCCATTTGTGGTGTTGTTGGTTTTGGACGAACCAAGTTAATAACGTCTACAAGAGAAACTGCTTTACCTTTACCTTGATATTTAGCTAATTCATAAGCATCAGCAGATTCTAAAGCCATTTTGAAACCTTTCTTCATGGAGTTAGGTAATGGTTTACCTGGATTGAAGTGTTGGTAAGCTGCAATGATTTCTAAAACGTCATCCAAACGGTATACTATACCTCCGGTTTTTCCGTTTTTATCTCTCTTAGAGAAGAATCTTTTACCGATAGCTGAGCCTGATAGGTGCTTAACTAATGACACTGATCCGAAGTGTGTTACAGATCTTTGACCAACAACAGTTCTCGCGTATACGAGCGCTTTCGCGACGAACTCGATATCTTTCTTAGATAATTCGTCGATAAGTTGAACAAATCTGTTCTCTCTATCTGATAATTTTTCATAGTATGAATTGTCTAATCCAGTAGTAAGAATCGCAATTAATTCCAATTTGGGATCATACTTCACACCTGTACCACCTTGGTGGTTTGTAACTGTCTCTACAGTTCTTTTTACTTTTTGGTTGTAACGTGACATGATATAATTGTTTATTCGTTAATATTTTAAAAATTGAGTTATCGGAAAGATAAAGTATATGGACACTGTCAAATACTAAATCAACGTCAAAGACCTTCCTCTACTGCAAAGACAAAAACAAAAACCGAGTCTCCTTTGATAGTCAATTATCTGCCTAGTGGTAAAGATCACATCTTTCTCTATGGCTTTCAGTAACTTGCATATCGTTGAGTTCTATCTCAGTTTTTTGTAAATTTGTAGGGGAAGCGGAGTGATTGCGGTGTGGAACCGCTCATAAAGTTATAATGATTAGCTGTCATTTCTTTTATAAAGATTTTTATATCGTTGATATAAGAAAACCTCATCTCTCCGAATCGAAGCATCTGGGGAATCGGCTTGTGCTTACCCCATCAGCACCTCAATTTATTTTTATTCTGATAATTGTTTCAAAAATTCATCAACTACCGGCTGGAATCTAGGATCAACTTGGATTCTAAGATTTATTGCCTCCTCTATTCTAGCTTGTCTTGCTGCTTCAAAATCATGTGACTCTTTTTTGTAAAGTGCAAGCCACTCCTCGCTCTTCTTGGTATATTCACCCTTAGCAAGTGAGTTTTTTTCGTTTGCTTCAGCCTGGGCTTCTGCATTCAATCTAGAGATTCTTGCATTCTCCTTAGTTACTGAGTTTTTAACTTTGGATTTAAAGTAGTTTACTTTCTGCTCGTAACTTCTATGAAGAGCTGCTAACTCCTCATGTGTTTTTAAAAGATCCTCTGGTTTGTGATGAATTGTCACTTTCATTGGACTTTTCTTCCCAATCTCTAGCTCCATAAATTCCAAAGTTTGTATCTTTGGCAGTTCTGTTCTTAATTTATCAAGAGCACCACCCTTATGAATAAACTGACCAATATGGGAAGCATAGGCTTCCGCTTCTATAAATTCATTGTATTCGCTTTCGCTCAACTGTGACCATCCCCAATCTTCGTCAACATGTGGAGCAATCTCTGGAATTATTTGCGGCTCTCTGGTAGGACTTGGGTTAGTTGCCTCAAAATCGAAGATTTCGTATTTAATTTCTTTTATAATACTGTCCTTTGCCTTAATGTTCTCCATTAGAAATGCCTGAGTTGCATGCAACCTTGCTTTGCTCACAAGGAGTTCAACAACATCTGATGGAATCGGTTTACCCGCTGTATGCACATAGTCTTCCTTCCCGATTTTTATCGTTTTGGAAGCGTTGTTAATGTCAGCTAGTGCTGCAGTGATATCTTTTGATCTTTGGTTACAAAGATTTGAGATAGATTGAGCTTGAGACATTGATAATCCTTTTGATGCTAATGAATTTCTTTTCATAATTTCTAATTTTTGTTTTTATAATATTTTTAAATTTACTCTAATAAAAAAGGGATTAAGTCGCTTGGCGTCCTAATCCCTTTATAAAAAATAATAGAGAATTTTGCAGTGGACTTTAACAATTTAATGTCTGATTATGAGTCAGATGACTTAACCGCTTGTCTAAATTCCCATTTTGGTGGAAACTAAAGGATTCGAACCTTTGTATACGATGAATTCCAGTTGCTTACTACTATTATATGCTTTATAAGGGAATGATGTAAATAGCGAGTTTTCTAACGTGCTCTACCAACTGAGCTATTCCCCCAAATTTTTAATTTGTTTAGTGGGGGAAGATGGATTTGAACCACCGACACCGTGCTTTCAATGCTGCGAAGTAACTATTTTACTGACCACTTATAATATGTTTTTGTAAGGGAATGACAGGACGAAAGAAATGATGTTTTTGTGGGAGTTGAACCCACTACCTTAAATACCAAAAATTTACGATCTACCAAATGATCTAAAAAACGATGAATTTCGTTACCTTTACCACTTACAATAATACTTTTTCAATGAACGTTTTGTGATGTTTATATGGGATGAAATCCTCTTTGTTTCATAAAAATCACTATAATTTTTAAATTTTATTTGTAGGCAGAATGGGAATCGAACCCACATGTGACCAGTTAACCTTTCTATCGCGTATCAGGCGAAGGGTATATCTGCCTTTATATTTGGAGATCCCAGAGGGATTCGAACCCCCGTCTCCAGATCCGTATTCTAGAATTCTTCCGCTGAACTATGGGACCTTATTTAATTCTCCGTGCCTCCATCTACAAGTAGCAATAAATGTGTTTATCCTTTCGCTGAATCGCCCTATAGACTCAGTTGCAGCTAATCAGCACTTAGATACCGCCTTCCTTTCTCACGTATTAGGTTACACTTTGGAAATTCGCCTCTACGGACACACAGAGAATTAACTTATTATAACCTAGATTGCAATATAGCGATCT
>Ga0136642_1000642_pt1 | contig 17003 bp, 15 predicted proteins | sample LowCatLa1302831Y_FD_115313 | JGI IMG/M metagenome (GOLD analysis project Ga0136642, IMG submission 115313) | Freshwater microbial communities from Lower Cathedral Lake, Yosemite National Park, California, USA - 13028-31Y | ecosystem: Environmental > Aquatic > Freshwater > Lake ... | reverse complement strand
TGTTTCCGCTGGCGGAGGCCCAATGAAACCATATGAGGGATTTACTGATGCACCCAGTGGCCCCGACAGCGGGTGGTTTTCCTCATTTTTCGGAGGGACGCAGGAGGGATTTCAGGCGGGCGGCAGTCCTCCTGGCGGCAGCCCACCTCCTGGCAGTCCACCTCCTGGCAGCCCACCTCCTGGCAGCCCACCTCCTGGCGGCAGCCCTGGCGGCAGCCCTGGTGGCAGCCCTGGCGGCAGCCCTGGTGGCAGCCCTGGTGGCAGTGGCAGCGCGGGCGCATTAACAGTAGAAGACCTTTATTATTTTGTTGCAAGAATTGACATTGTCATTACAAATCTGAAGGCCTCTGGGGCGACTGACCCTAATATTACTGCTCGTGTACAAGTTCTGACCGCAATAAAGAACACTGTAAATGACCTTATTGCAGATATTAAATCTGGCGTGAAGAAGATTAGTTCTGTGACAACATCCAAGGCCGATTTAGATGCAATAATTCCTAAACTCGGAAATATTTCCACACCTCTCTCTAATATTTTCCAATCTTCTGGAATTGATTCTGTATTAAATCTCCTTTTTCCTCTTTATGGAGGCGGCGACCTTAGTGGTGCTCAAACTGCAGTGGCTATGTTTAAGAAGTATTTAACTGATGTTACGCAGAATACTTCGTGGGACGTAGAGATGCACTATAAGAGCCCTGCAGAGCAAGAAATAGCACGCAATAATGCATATGGTCGTCACTTTGGCCACGGTGGTGAAAGGAACAGATACAATATAGATTTGTCAGGAAATGAGTCAAATGAGGTAGATTATTCCAACTATCGCGGAGTGTTTGATACGGCACTCGGCTCTATTCCAGGAGTTCATGGGCGCGCACACCTTCGCGGAGACAGGGAGGACAGGGAGAGAGAGAAGGCCGAGCATTCTGCAGAAGCCGGTTCTTCCACCGAAGGTTTTGATTGGCAGAAACGTTCTATACAAATCTGCAAACAAATCGATACGCGCGGCTACAAATCCTATGATTTTGGTTGCTTGAAAGACCCAAATAACTTGAAGGATGCAAACTTCTCTTGGCGCGGATATATGCGTATGGTTTGCACACGGTTGGCAACTCTGTATGACCCTAGTATTCCTGAATTGTGCGGTTGCCCTCCTCCAAGTTGGATTGGATGGCGGCCTTAATTTCTGCACAACACGGTCGCGTCATGCCAACGTGGCTGTGCTGTATGCTCAAAATATGTACCCCCAGAGGGAGTACTTATTTTCTGCACAACACGGTAGAGCAGGACTTATGCGCCTTCAAATAACACAATCTATAGGTTTAGCATTTTTACTAGGGTGCGCCTTAATGTATGTAGTACTCCAGCGTTTTTCACGGGGCCGCGAGGGATTTGAAGATAATTCCAGGTGTTCATGTGGTGCCGCCCTGCCGCCCTCTAACTGCCCACCTATGCCAGACTTGTCCAAGTATGTTCTCAAGACTTCTATTCCTCCCTGCGCTCCAAAGCCTGACATGGACAATTACATGTTGAAGAGTGAGTGCCCTCCTACTCCCGACTTGTCACAATATGTATTGAAGACTTCTATTCCCAAACAGCAGCCGATTATTATAGATACGAGCGACGAGCGCAAGGCCAAATGCGGCGAATGCCCTCCCTGCCCTCGTCCTCGCTGCCCAGAAATCAAATGCCCTCCTCCCGCTGTCTGCCCGGCGCCTGCACCATGCCCTCGTGCTGTCTGCCCGCAAACTACAGTTAAATGTAAGTCAGAAGAAGTTGATCCTTCCCCGGTTCGTCCCTTCCTTGCACCTCTGGGAATGACCACATTTGGAAATGGTTAGACATCATTGGTAAAGTTAAATATTGTGTTATGGAGAATACTTCTGCATAACACGATAGAGTATGGACACCCGATATTGGGGGCCGTCGGCTTGGCGCCTTTTACATTTAATCAGTTTTACCGCCAAACCGTCCAATGCCAGGAAAGTCTCAGCTTTTTTCTGGACGATTCCCTACATTCTTCCCTGCAAGTTCTGTCGAGAAAGTTTTTCAGAGTATCTTGAGGCAGACCCTATTCCAAGCACTGCTGTCGACCTTCCTAAATGGCTATGGAGAATGCACAAGCGTGTAAATGCAAAGTTGCGGTTGCAGGGTCAGGCAATTGATGCAGACCCGTCATTTGCCGCAGTTGAGAAGATATACACTGAACGCCTGGAGATGGGATGTACAAGAACCAACTTTGAGGGCTGGGAGTTTCTTTTTTCCGTTGCAGAGGGCCATCCACTCAGTCGCGCCGCCGCCGCCAGTACGCCGATTGTTGGCCACCCGCCTGTAGAAACTGTGGCCGACCCCCTTGACCAAAATCGCTGGAATATTATGCCAGCAGAGTTGCGCTGGATATTTTATACTCAGTTTTGGAAACTTCTTCCGAATGTTCTTCCTTTTCCAGAGTGGACTGCGAGTTGGAAGAAAGCTGTTCATGCTGCGCTACCTCCTTGTCGCACAAAATGTCTCAAATATGTTTGGGCAATCCGGCGCCACATGGAAAAAGACCTTGAACTTCTAAATCGTACTACGTATTCTTCCCTCTGTAAGGAAATACAGGACCACAAGAGCGGCTGTTCAAGCTCCATTTCTGCGCGGCAAAAGACGTGTAGAAAGAAGCGTACGGGAACATAGGGCACGTATGGCTCATATATCAACTTCCTCTGGCCTTTTGCATGGTCAGACGGGCAGCGGTGTATTTGATATTTTTCAGAAGGGGTTGAAGCGCGGCTCTACGCAACTACCTTATGCGCCAAGCAAGCGTTATTTCTACGTTGAACATCCTGAAGAAGGTTGGCGCGTCTACTTGCGCGCGGCCTGTTTTGTTCATGAACAATACAAGCCTTTTCGCCCCGACCGATTTATTGTGGTAAAACGGACGGGCGGCGACCCAGCAAAAGCGTCATGGGAGCCGCCAAAAGGACAGATGGAAGCAAAAGATGTAAGGGGGCCACATCGCAGCGTGATGCAACTTTTAAAGGACAATATACGACGAGAGGTAGAAGAAGAGGCAAAAGTGGCTAATCTGCGCGACTTGAGTCACACGGGGCTAATCCTACAGAGTGTGGAGCCGGATTTTCCGCCCAATACGTTTTTTCAATATCACGTCTTCAGCGCCTATGCACATAGTAAACAGATTCTTGGCGCATTTGAGGAATTCGAGAGGCTTGAGAAGAATCCTGAGGAATTCAAGAAACTTCGTGCAGACCAGCGAGAAAAAGATGGGATTGCGTGGTATGATTGCGGCAAGAAGATGATGGGAAAATGGTCACCGACTCTTCTGAAAATGTATGTAGGGTTTTTTAAGGCGCCTTAAAAATTGTGTTGGCACCCGCCCCACCGCGGTTCCCAAAGATGAAGAACCCGTGTCCCTTTCCTGGCTGTAAGCAGCGTCTCACACTCACTTCTATTAAATGTAAGTGTGAGAAGACCTTTTGTTCCAAACATAAGCATTATACTGAACACGGCTGTACATTTGATTATGCGGGACAGGCTCGTGAAGAACTTTTGAAGACGATGGGTGCGCCCATTATTGGTCTGAAACTTAATATTATTTAAATGACCGGTTGGAATATTTTTTCCTTATCATCTTTTGCTTTTACATTTTGTGCCGTTCGCCCCAAATAAAGGTGTAAATCTCGCAGAGCCGCTTTATTTATTCGTTCGCACTCCATATAATAATTCATTAAGAGTTCTCTTGTCCGTTCTGCAATAATATTAACAGCGTTCATTCCTTCGTTTTGAACAAATGTACTCGTTTTGAAGTCCCCGCGCGTAACAGAAGCCTGGTCGAACAATTGAAATAGGATATTCATTGAGTTCTGCACATGATTTTCTTGAAGATTTACGAGGCTCAACACATGGGAACGGAGCTTTCCTATAATGGTCGAATTATTCAACTTAATCCGAGTATTTTCATGTCCTCTGCATGGCTCGATAAGTGTCTTCTTTAATTCGCCAATGGAACGAGGTATTTCCTCATCTTTTACATTTGCTTTATATTCAAAATAGCCTTTGAATGCGCGGCGAAACTCCTTGTACTTTACACTATCTGTAATACGTGGAGTACCTCTTTCTAATCCTTCAAGAAAAAGGGCGGACAGTGCTTTTAATCCGTAGGAAGTTGTCACTGGATTTCCTGGCTTGGGAAGGGCGCCGTCTGTTGCATAAGGGAAATTCGAACGGCAAATGTCGCTATAGGCGGATTGTATATCACCTTTGAGACCAGCAGGATTAATAAGAGATGCTCCGAGAGCGATTGCATATGCTTTTACATAGGGGCGCTGAGCTAATGCCTCCCATAACTCTTTTATTCTCATTGATTGCGGAATCCTCTCTGAATCTTTTGGGACAGGAAGACCATCTCTCATTTCTATTACACCCTCAGTTTGATACGTATCATCTGTAGTTATTATTTTTCTAAAAGACCGTTCTATATATACCTGTAGAGATAAACCATCTGAACTAACTAATTTGCCATTTGTTCCAGAAAACTCTTTCTGTTTATAACCATCCGCGTATGGCGTGGGATTTACATATTGTGAAAGTTCCAGAGGAATTACACTGGGAGGAGGATTAGTCATTCGCAACTTTATTATGAAATTATTTCCTCGTTTTTGTTCTATAACCATTTCTGTTTGAATATGAATGGACCTCTGAATCTTTTCCACTTTTATATTTGTTTTAAAGTCAATGTTCACTTTGTTTGTTTTTGCATCAGGGCTCACTTTTAGTGCTGTTATTAAACTGTCACTTAGTACTGTTTTAATAAAAGGCGCCGTTTGTTCTGCTCCTGTAATATCATTTGTTATATGATATTTCATTAAGAATTGCCCTATAGAAAACTCTGGAGGAAGTTCAACATTTAGTATAGAAGAAAAGAAAGATTCGAAACGTTGTGGAAAAGCACTGTAGTTTTCTATTTTATATTGTGATTGCGTCGTTTGTATTTGAGGTGTAAAACCATTTCCAGCTACTCCTACTTTTATTGGAGTAATTGTTAGAGTTTTATTGGGAGTGTTAGGCATTTGCGCTATTACATTATTAAACTCCATGTCAATTGTTGAATCTGTGCCAGGAACAAAAACAATATCTGCTGTAAGTTTTCGCCCGTCACTTTTCACATATAAAATACTTAATTTATCAATTGTCTCTTTTTCAAAAGTTTTTGCAGCTGCAGGGGGATTGGATCCAGAAGGCCGATCGGGTCCATAGAGTGAATCATAACTGAACTGGAGTGCTCCTGAAAATAACCTTTTATCTGGTAAAAAATATGTACCATTTCCAGGCGCAACATCAGTTATATTTTCTGGAATATATGAATTTAATAGATTATAATGGGCTGCTCTAATATAGTAGGGCGATGATGAAGCTATAGCCCCTCCACGCGCAAAACCAAATGATGGAAACTGCCAAGCAGGTTGCGCAAATCCTTTAATGCCTTCTTCATCCGTTTTAATAAATGCATGCTCTTTTGTTAAGAGGCGCCTATCTGTTCCTATAACTGGCTGCGGGTCAGATGTTGGCATCTTAGAATCAATAATGGAAATTGTGATTGCCGCATAAATCTGGAAAATTCGGATAAAATAAAAGGCAAGTTCTTTGCAGAGTTTATTTTGCTCTCCTCGTTCTGGATTTGATGCGCCCTGAAATCCTTTGATACTCTGAATTAAAAGTTCGCCATTGGTTGCACGTGAAAGGCGAAATCTTTTAAAAAGCTTTTTCAAAGTTGCTTCTGTCATTACAATGTACTCTTTGCAACTAGCTGGGTCGGCAAGCGAGTAGAGGTCGCGCATATCTGCTCGGCCAATAAGATTCTTGAAAATTGTGTCAAGCACATCGCGGGTTTGCATACTGGATGAACCAAATATAGATGACCAACTGCCACCCATCTATCGTGATGCACAGAATTTATTTAACACTTTCTAAGAGACCCTGTATTGCAGCAGATTCTAGGCGCTTCAGGCATTTCTGTAGGGTGCCCTCACTCACATCGCACACAGAGGCGATTCTTTCAAAGGAAATATCTTCTTGATAATCGCCTTTTGGCATGTGCTTGATAATGTAGGCAATGACGCCGGCAGCCAGGGAGGGTGGCATATTTTCAGAACAAATCTCCTTTTCCTCTACTTCATTTGCGAGGCGAATAGCCCTTTCACAAATATCCGTGTAAATCTCGCGACGAATCGGAAGTTTGCTGAGAGGTTTTGAGACGTAGTTGGAGGCGCGTGTAGAAGGCATGGCAGACGGGTCGGCGTGGCCGCCGGCCAAGAGACCACGCTGATGTGCCATACAGAGAATCTCCTGGAAATACTTCATGGATTTTGTAAACTGGGCTGTACTAAGATGGAACATGTCTGCGATTTCTTTTGGTTTTCGCGGTTGCCCAATCTGCTTGAGGGCGGAATAGATTGATGACGCCACGACACATGTCCTTGACATTCCTCGTCGGTCACAGTGTTCTACTAATTTTACATACATGTCTTTAGCAATATCCATAGTGCGTGTGTCAAAGCCGTTATTTGTTGCGGCAAGGGCAACTTGTTCAAAGACTTGGAGAAGAGAGCGTTCCCTATAGGGAAGTAGGTTCCAGGTGTGATAGCGCCTCACACGTGCCATTGCAATCCGGGTTGATGCATTACCTCCGTGGGCATGCGAGAGAATCATTGTGCCAAGACCAGAGGTTGGAAATCGCGTGTCCATTGGTGCGCCTACACGACAGGGGTCGCCGCCCCCACGGTCTTCAAGACCAAAGAAGCGGTACTCCGCCCCCGTATCAATAGGCCGCTCCATAATTTCTCCACAGGCCTTGCAGAGATTGTGGTCCTCGAAAATCCAGTCTTCTCGCGGCACGCCGCATGTAGAGCATTCTTTCAAATGTTTGGCAACAGGGACGCGGACAACTTCTTCCTTGCTGAAAGCGGCCCAGTCAAGTAGTTCTTCTACACGCTTCGGGCTATGAAGACCTGGTAGAAGAAGCTCTGTCATTTGCGTGGAGGCGGGGCGGGCTGCGGGCCTATTAAATTTTATTACCGCCTTTTTCTTAAAGAACGCTTTCTATATTTTCTCCGCTTTGTACGACGCCTTCCTCCTTGGGGATAAAGCATAGGGGGATAAGGCATAGGGGCATGTACCGCAACCGTGGGAACTGCGCCAGGATAAACTTGAGGTGGACTTACTATGCTAGTTCACGGTATAGTAAGTCGAGAAACCGTTTTGCAGGTGCGTGCTTTGCTTCTGCGAGTTTTTTCAGCCATCCAATAACCCAGGCGTTAAACTGGGCCGTTGCGGCATCGCGCGTTTCCTTGAAGTGTGTATGGACGGAGCCTAGGGGGGCGCCACCAACTGTAATGCCACAGCCTGTACCGCGACGATTTATTCCCCATTCCGTTTTGAGAGTGGCGACTGACTCTACGCCCTGCCAGAGACGCCACCAGCCATAGTTTTCAGTTTTAGGGAGTTTATAGACTTGCTCAGGCGGCAGGGATGCAACCACGGCTTCCATAGGGACTTGTTCATAGAAGCGAGAGCCGTTGCATGCATTTCTCCATGCGCCTACAAGTTCGGGGCGACCCATCCAAATCATGCCGACATTATATATGCCAAAACGTGCTTCGTCAACAGGGCGTATCATATGTTGGCTGACGGCGAGGGTCGTGCCATTGGGTACGGTAAAAAGGGGTCCGAGGAAACATATATCAGCGTCGCAAAAAAGTACGTGCGGCGCACCAGACTCAAAAGCCCAGTCGAGGAGATTCATTTTTTCGCAGACAAAATCGAAAAAGAGGTTGAGGCGCTTTCCTGGAAGCCGTTCCATCTCTGCGCGAGTGTATTCTGTATATTTATCAAGAGTTGCGCGAATATGCAGGGGTCCTTTATAGGACATGCTGGCAACCTTGCTTTGGATAAACGAATCACAATACAGGAATACCGCGGGAGCAGGTGTGTTCCAAGTTTCCAGGGACGCTAAAAGAAGGCGTAAATCATCTATAGCCGCCCTTGTTGCAAGTGTGGCTATATGTGATATTGATGTCATTTCTGCTATATATTTGGTTTCTTGCTTTAGGCAAAGACGCGGTAGGCATACAGGGATGCCACGCCACCCGCGCACTGCACGGCCACATAGGACAGCAGGTTTGTTAGGGACAGGCCGCCCTTTACGTACATGGCCAGGGAAATCGCGGGGTTCACGTGTGCGCCAGACAGTTTGCCGCAAAGCAGCACTACTACTGCAAGGGTAAGACCAATCACAGCAAAGTTTCCACCGGAAGCAAGGACTGCCAGGACAAGCAAAAATGTTCCAAGAAATTCGGACAGCAGGCTGACAACGTTGGCCATTCTATATTCTTCGTAAAGAATATTTTTGGCCGCGCGGCCCTTTGAATAATATATTGACACATAAGAGAGATGGGAGTGAAAAATTCCTTACAGGCAGTATGGGTTCTAATACTTGGGTGGTTATTTTTCATGGTACTCCTCGTATTTTTCATTCAGGCAAAGGGTTTATTTAATGTAAATCCTCTTGTTCGTGCGAGGCAGGAGGTAATGGAGGCATTTCAGACGCAGGAAAAAGTATCAGATGTTCCTGATATAAATCTTGGAGGTATGTCGCCCGGAGATCCCGAACTAAATACTCCTCGCCAACCATATGCGCTCTTAAATGGCTGGCTGCCGCTGGCAGACGATCCTAAATATCTCACGGCGCAGGGGTGTCATGAATCCGATTTTCAAATACGCCTTGAACGCACAGGAAACTTCCGACAACTTACAAATAACTATAAGAGAGGTGACCCCGATTCTTGCTCTACGCCCATACAGGACCTTGGGTTGGCCGTGTATAAGACCGCGCCTATTCCCAATACTGGCTGTATTGGAGACGTTTCTGCTTGAGCGGCTTGAGCGGCAGCGGCTTGAGCGGTTTGAGCGGCAGCGGCTTCAGCGGCAGCGACTTCAGCGCCTTGAACATCGTCGCTGATATAGCAGACACCTTCTTTCATTACGTTTACAGTCAATTTCTGTTTTGATTTTACTTCAAAGGGTTGAATTTCCCCGCGCCTAGCCTCGCCAACAATTGCCCAGAACTCGTTGCGCTTCCCCCACGTACTTTCAAACCATCCCCTATCACGTACTACCGTTTTTATAAAGAGTTTCTCAACTCTCCAAGGAATTATTTCAAGTTCAGTGCATCCCTGAGCCTGAAATGACGCCTTTTCTTCTTCTGTATACGCGTACATCATCTTTTCCGTCGCAGCATCGTAAAGCAGCCATACATGACCTTCTGGAATCATATCAGGAACTGCCCCCCCTTTTGCCGTGGCAGATTGAATCTTTGCCTCTACATATTCGCATTCATCAATCCCTGTGACTTCCATTTGGATTTGCATTTGACACCAATACTCAAAAGGGATGGTTCCATTCACTGCGCGTGTAATAGGGCATTTGATTTCCAGGAGGCGACCCACACGTGCAGGCTCTGCGGCATCATAGAGGATTCCATCGGGGCTTGCTGCCAGGAGCGGGTCTGTAGGGTGCATCAAACGACCCGTATCAACAATCTTGCAGCCCCAACGACTACTTAGAACTTGTTTGACGACGGGCTCAAATCGAACGCCCCAATCAAACGGTCCCATTTCAGTAGTAGGGCATGCCAGTCGATTTGTCAATTTTCCGCTCATTTCTGCCGGCATTACTTTCTGGAATGCAAGTGTGCGAACTGCCCGCGGAGTACCGAAAATATTTGAGAATTCAGATGCAGTCAGGACCTGTTTTCCTTGAATATACCATTCATATGTTCGCTGAGGAATCTGTGGGAGTGAAAGAAGTCTATCCAGATTTGCCCGCCTTTCTTCTACAGTAAATGTGCCCCAACCTACTGATGTTCCCCGTTTTAGAAACTTTTCTAATACTCCATAGCCAATTTGGCAGGCGGCATCCATAGAGGCCTCGTCCACTTCGCACCCTTCTGCAGCAAGAGCCAAGATTGCTTCTTCAGACTCCTCTCGCCATTTGGAGAAACTCTTTTCATATGAATTGGCCGGTCGCTCTAAATCATATATTGCCATAAGTTGGGAGACTGGTTCAAACATTTTGCCGTTTGGAAAACGCGTTTCCCCGCCGGCGCCGTCAACTTTATCAGCCGCCGCCATCTTTACTAGTAAGTCACCGCGATTTCTTAGGTCTTGTACTACCATCAAATGCCAAATTAATTCCACCCAACCTTACCGTAAACGTTTATTTTACGTGTAGCGCACATAAAATAAACGTTCAGATACGTACTTTGAAATCTCCACCGGTCTAAAATACGACCCCCTTCAGGGGGTGGACTTAATATGGCAGTTCAGGGTACAACGCAGCATGGTACACAAGTAGAGCATCCACCGGATTCTCTACTTCTGTAACTGTCAAGTACCACCCTACTGATTCTGCTCTTGCACCGCTTCCTGCTGTGGTTGGCCTGCGGCCCTCTTTCGGAATGTCACGGCATTTCGCTTCTCGAGAAGCTGGAACAGAATATTTCCATCTGCCGACTCATGCATAACAAGTGGCTTAATCTCCTTTATACACTCTTCTTCCGCGCTGTACTCTACAGCCGTCTTTGAGTTCAACAACTTCTTGTCCAACGCCTTCATGAGGAGCGCAAGCAAAGTCTGCTTTTCCGTGTCCTTAAAAGCGCGCTTTTGCGCCAGGTCATCTACAAAAGCCCGAATACGATTCATTCGCAAACCACGCTCCAGGCGATGCCACGGCTTCTTATAGGCACTATCTGCCTCCTGCTCAATCATCCGCTGCAACGGTTCATTCTCCCCAAAATCAATTGGATTAGAACTAAGGTCATTTGTGCCCTTACGAAATGTTTTATTGCGATTAGTCGCCATTCTATATAATTATATAGGGCAGGCTTAAGGTGTCGCAGCAATCTGGTGCCAGCTATGTAAGACTGAGTACGCGGTGTGGGTGGGTTCGCCAAGAGAAATTTCCTTTAACATTGTATTTACTCCGAGAGGGTCCGCGCCGTTTTTATCGGAAATCCAGAGAAAGGCCCTCCAGACTTCTTTTAGAGGTGTACCAGGTGGCGTCTCTCTCCATGTATAAAAGAGATTCAAATCTTTTGTCGCAGAATCCACGTGAATATAGATATAATCGCCTATTTGCACAGGCTCTCCCAGGAGGTCAAGACCATTCTCGGATGAAAATGTCTTGGCCGTTTCCCGCCACTGTGCCTCTTGTCCATCTAGTTGTATGAGATGATTTCCATTACGTTCAAGAAAGACCCAGAATTTCACAATATCTGTCCCGCCCTGCTTTAGTTGAATAATCGGTATGAGGTACATTGCGCACTCTATTAAAGGTACAATCTCATTCTCCTTTAGACAAGGATGTTCAACCCCCTCGAATATGCTGGTAAAGTTCGTATACCACCGGCGAAAATGCAAGTCCGGATGCGACGAGAGGGTCATGCGATGGACGCGATTAATGCTCGCCAGTTTGAAGCATGGCAAGCAACTGTTCCCGTTTTACAGGGGGGGACCATAGCGGATGCAAAACCTGTTCTTGCTCCTGTTGCCTATGATATGGCGCCCCAGGCCAGTCGTAATGACAAGCGTGATTATAGGCAGTCGCAGCCATTCGTTGCAGATGGACCATCACTTGCAACGAATCCTTATTTCGACAGATATGATCCGACTCGCGACCCGCGCAATATGATTCGAGAAATCCGAAATGTAGTGTATGAAGAAAAAGAGGCTGACAGGGGTCTCGAAGAATCGAAACGACTTCTGGAGCGTGGATATATGAGCAGATGGATGCCAGAAGGTTCTTCTGAGGATGATTTGAAGGCGAGCCTGAAGGCTTACGAAGTAATGAAGCCAAAAAAGGACGACTTTTCGAGGGAATACAGGGGCGGCGGCAGCAGCGGCGGCAGCAGCGGCGGCAGCGCTTTTATAGAAGAAGGGCGGTCTGCACTAGGTTCCGCCGACGAAAGCATCATGAGGAAAGTTACTGGCCCCGCGCAACCTAATCGAATCTAATCTCCACTTCATGTTCATGCTTCTGCATTAATGTAGAGATTGGAGAAATCAACGAGGTAGTTCTTTTGCGAGTACTTGTTCTGCTCACAATGGTGGTCGCAGTTGTCGCTGTGCTCTCTGACACAGTCTTGCGCTCTTTCTGTTGTTGTTTTACGCTAGCATTCATGGCCTTCTCAATTGTGGCGAGATTCAGTTTAATATAGTCAAGTACGCCTTTCTCGATTGCCCAACGAAAAAAGTTGAGTTTACCAACTGTGGTTTGAAACATAGGATAGCCTTGAATCTGAAACATAATACGCTCGCGCCGACAAAAGGGATCGAACAGTTTTTTACTGTATGCCTTTAGTTGTGACTTGTAATTTGTATACACTAGAAATTCCTGGCTCTGATAAATATAGGAAATATTGTGCTGCTTTGCATAATTTGTCACAAACCAGTCGATTAGCCGCAAGGAAATCTCGGATGTTCCTTCTAGCAACTTCAATACCTCTCCTTTATCTTCACGCGCAGAATAAAATCGCTGAAGGCTGCTTACCACAAGCTCCTGCTTACAATGAATCTTTCTGCGACGAGTCTGGGGGTCAGGGTCAACACGGATACTTGAGAGTTCGCCGAGCGGGTCCATAGAGTCTAGATTTGTTCGAGTAAAGTTCTTAAGCCTTTTTTCGTCATTATGACTAGATACGAGGACATCATGAATACTCCTCCACCCGGCTATAATCCGTCAGATTCTATGTTATCAGGTGGAACAACCCCTATAGTTGGTGTTCAAGGTGGTGGGGCCCAGCAAAAGACGAAACGGGCAAAGCGGTCTTTTTCCACTACACGAAAAGTTCAAAATGTGGCAAAAAGGGATTTGGAAGGCGGTGTTGCACAAGCTGTAACACATATTCGCTTAACTGTTAATAAAACATTAGGGGGGGTGACAACAACTGATTACGCAATGGCATCTTTTGCTATTGTAAATGGAAGTAGTACCGTTTCATGGCCCACGGGTACAGTAGTATATCCTGTTAGAGTTGGAACAACTGAGAGAATTGTAATGCCCATTAATCAAGAGAATGACAATGGACCAAGAAACCTATTAAATGTGGCAAATAATATTGGAAAATATTTTCCCTGGTTTCCTAGAAGTGCATCTGGAATTGGACTTGGAAGCGCAAATCCAGCAGCAGTAATTTTTGCTCTAGGTGCACCTACAACATTCAATGCGTATAAGTTTGGAGTAGCAGATGCTCGTGATAGAACACCTAATCGTTGGAAATTGGAGTATTCTATTGATGGAACTAACTTCATAACATTTGATGATAGAAGTAACTCTGACCAAACTATTCCTCCAAATACAGGCAATTATACCGAAATTTTTCCCGTAACATTTCCGCCTCCGCCCCCGCCTCCAGCCGTTGCTGTTGCCACTGTTGCCACTGGTGCCACTGGTGCTCCAGTTGCCACTGGTGCCACTGCCACTGGTGCTCCAGTTGCCACTGGCGCCACTGCCACTCCAGGTTGTGCAATAACTCCTGTTGCCCCCACAATAGGTTCTTCTGCTGCTGTTGCTGCCACTACATATTCTACTCCTGATGTTACTACCTACGCCGGCAAAGGCAGTCCAGGACACCTTCCCAATATTTACAGGCCTGCATCTTTGACCCCTGTAAGAACAACCCCGCAACAACAGTTCAGCGTGCCTATTACAGCGGCGACATTTAACTCTCCTAAAAATATTTGCATTGATTCAAGTGGAAATATTTATGTGTCAGATACGGCAAATAGTGTAATAAAACTGATTTCTAATGGTATTACCACTTTGTTTGCGGGCGCGGATGCAACAAATAAGACCAATGGGACATTCAGTTCTCCTCGAGGTCTAGTCATGGATTTTGCAGGAAGGAATCTATATGTTGCCGATGCATCTTCTATAAAAAAGATAAGTATAGCATCCAAATCCGTGACAACTTTCTGCGGCAATGCGAATTCCACCGGATTTACCGATGGTAATGCGAATTCCGCCAAGTTCAATACTCCCACCTATATTGACATTGATTCTACGGGAAATCTGTACGTTGTCGACTCTAAAAATAGCAAGGTGCGTATTATAACGTCTAATGGTATGGTGAGCACCCCCTCGTGGAATACAAACATTCCTTGCCCGCCTATATGTGTACGCTGCAGTTCAAATGGCACCCTCTATGTCGCATCAATGAATGGGTCTATTTATAAAGTTTCTTCATCGGGAAGTGTCACAGTATTTAGTGGTTCAGGAACCCTGGGATTTTCCGATGGCCCCAGCTCATCCAGTTCTTACAATGTTGTTTCTGGAATGATTCTTGATAGTGCAAACAATCTGTATGTGGCCGACACGGGAAATAATCGCATAAGAAAAGTGGATTCTACAGGAAAATCCACGACAATTGCGGGCAATGGCTCTGCGGGCATTAAAAACACGGATACATCTGCCGACCCTCTTCAAGTAAGTTTAAATACTCCTACCGATATTGCAATGGACCGTTCTGGCAATCTCTATGTGGTTGACACGGGAAATCACACAATACGTCATGTGGCTATTGCACCACCAAAAGCGGACCAATTATTAAATGAAATCACAAATATACATCTATCGATTAATACGGATATACAGCTTTTGACAGACTCTTCTGCAAATCCTTCTTCTATTCAGCAGGGTATTAAAAATATTATTAATGGATTTTTACGCGTCCATTCACTCAATATTCAGGCAATGAACTTATATCCTACTCTTCAGACTACTTTGGCATCTTCTGTGGCAAACTTGCAGCCAAATATGTCGGCGCTTACTACGTCCGGTCCTTCCATTGGCGGCGCCCTTTTACAATTGGGGGGTGGGGCACTTCTTACAGGTAGTACACTCCTTGATGCAGCAGCTGACCAGCTCCAAAAAAAAAAATTTAACGTATCCCCACTAAAAGAGGGCGAGGTTCCTTCTGATGTCATAGCAGCCAATCTAGCTAAGCAACAGCAGCAAGAACTACAGATTAAAAATCAGGAACTTGCTACTGCGGTAGGAATCAAAATACCGAAATTCGGTTTTTACGACCAATGGGCACCTGCGGACCCGAGCAAGTTGCATACAGGCATACCTACAGTAATGGTTCCACTTTTAAATAATTTATATGCGATTCGTAAACCCGAGCCAGGAGCCAGAGAAAACTGGAAGAGACTCTTGTTCACACAGGGGGAAGCCGACTTTTTAAATGACAGTAAAGTTACTCCAGGCATCATACAGGAAGTATTTGCAAAACGCTACGAACTCAGTATTAATCTTATAGACATTAATTCTGCAAATGCCACTGTAAACTCTTTTATACAGATTGGACCGGCCCCCGACTATATAATCACGTATCCAAAAGAGAAAACTGCAGATACAAGAGGAAAATTATTCCTCTATTTGGAAAAATACATTACTGACTATTTTGATGCAAAGGACCCATTGGAACCAGGTGTTAAAGCCCACATCCATGACGTAGACCCTGCTGTGATTGAAGTAAGAGTACCACCCATCACGGGCAAACCAATCCGAATAACTATGCAACTCGATTTTCCCCAGGCTTTTATGCAAAAGAATGATATTACCGGATTAAATTATGCTCTTCAAGGGCGTTTGCATATTAAGCCTATTACTATTGTTGAAAATACGTCATTTGACCCCCCATCAGACCCTTCAAAAGTTTCCTGGCCCGTCCGCCTGACAGATGCCCTTACGAAAATCGCGGACGGCAGCTGCCGTGTAGATTATAAGATTGCATGGCTGAATCAGTGCAGGGGAATAAAAGAATTCATCAAACAGATTGCGGATTTTCATATGAAGAATGACGATAGAATGCGGCTGGATACTCTGCTCACGATTAACAGCATGAAGATGTTGACACGGCAGGGTCTTACAACTGCAATGTCCACGGACCCCTATGCATATGCTGGTATTGCAAAACTGATTCAAGCGCCAGAAAAGGAAAACTTAACTGCGGGAGGAGTAGATAATGTTGATTTTTCAGTGAAATACAACTTTGTGAAAGAAGTTTATTATAGGTACGTGGCACTTCATGAAACGGATGGAAATACAGCAAACTTTTCAATTGCGCGGCTTACTGTTCCAGAAAATGGACTAAACTATAAGGCCGCGGGTGACATATTGAAGAAGGAGTATGCCCAACTAGTGAACCAAAATCCCAAGTGGGATTTTTATCCGGCTACATAATGCCTTTTTATACATTCCTATAGTAGAATGCCAAAGACTTGGCGGATAAATAAGAAAAAGAATGGGAATAAGTCCCGGACAAAGCGTACTACACGCATGAGCAGCAGGGGGGTTACTCGTCATGCTGCAAGGCGCGCAGGTAAGAGATCCCGGTTCATGTCGCGTAAGCTTCGTACTTTTCAATTTGGAGGTGCGGCCCCATTTACTTCGTATAGTACTGCAAAAGATGCTACTGGACAACTATTGACTGCGGCAGCCGCCACTCATGCGATTAATGTTACACTCCAAAATCAACTGAACAAGGCAGGCTCTGGTCCTAAATTTGCGGAAGTTATTGCTGGATACGAACAGGTTGTGGCAGGCAGTAAGGTCCTTGCAATTTATAAGAATCAATATACAACTAGCACACTTCCTTCTGCTGACCATATTGCTGACCATACAACTGCCATTATTGCCGGTAAAAATACAACTACTAAAACTCCATGTATGTATACTTTGATTGTTTCAGGGGATGCTACACATGTAACATCAACTACCCTGAAGAAACTTACTGCCTCAGCTACGGCCCCTAAGTTTATTACAACTGGCACAAATAAAAAGACTATTTTTTATTCTGTTGCTCTCAATGCAAAAATTACTACTGCGACCATGCACGGCACAAGCAGTGACACTGGCACTGGCACTGGCACTGGCACTGGCACTGG
>Ga0136642_1000641_pt1 | contig 17018 bp, 14 predicted proteins | sample LowCatLa1302831Y_FD_115313 | JGI IMG/M metagenome (GOLD analysis project Ga0136642, IMG submission 115313) | Freshwater microbial communities from Lower Cathedral Lake, Yosemite National Park, California, USA - 13028-31Y | ecosystem: Environmental > Aquatic > Freshwater > Lake ... | reverse complement strand
GGCACGAGCCTCAGTGACCGCATGGGCCATGACCTTCTGTACGCGCGGCGTGAGGGGAATCGTGTCAGGGGCTTTCGCTTCCTCCGGACCAGGTCCGACTTGTTTCTCAACGGCACCACGCACCGTCTTGAGGTCGAGCCCCATACGACCGAGCACGTTGACCGCGACGCCCTCGCCGAGTTTAATCAGGCCGAGGAGAATGTGCTCCGTACCGACATAGTTGTGGTTGAACCGGCGGGCTTCGGCCCGGGCGAGTTCCACGACCTTGCGAGCGCGGGGAGTGAAATTATTGTTTTTGTCCTTGTCCATAAAGTTGGGTTTGGGCGAAACGCCCGTACGGGGTTGGTAGCAGGGACTATGCCCGAACCATCCGCAGGTTCAAGCGTTCCCCCGATGTTGGTAATAACCCTGCCTTTTGCCTTTGCCAGCTGAGGGCCCTAGGTGTTTGTTCATTTGCAAAACCATGGGTATCAGCATGCAAGCGGCGGGCGAAGCCCTCCGAGACCTCGTCAAGGGGCTCAAAGGGCAAAAAATAGCCGTATTAGGCCATATGCGCCCTGACGGGGATTGCATCGGTTCGCAGACCGCACTCTGCCGGATACTCTTGGCTGAAGGCGTTGACGCCATCTGCGTGAATCGCGATCGCATCCCCCCTAACCTGGGGCCTTACGCCGAAGGTGTGAAGTTCGTCAAAGCCGCCGATTATGGCGCAACCGACCGCATCGCCGTCACGGTCGACTGTGCCGATGCGTCCCGGGTAGGGACGGAACTGCTCAGCAAGTTCCCCCTCGGCATTCTGGCCAACATCGACCACCACGCCTCCAATCCGGACTACGCTCAGATTAACATCGTCGTCCGCGAAGCGGCCGCGACCTGCCACATCCTCGCCGCCGGCGCTCTGGCCCAGGGGCTCAACGTTGATACCATCACCGCCAAGGCACTGCATTTGGGTATCCTAACCGACACTGGCCGCTTCTGCTACCGCAGCACCACCGCCGACGTCTTTGCCATCATCGCCGAACTCGTCCGCCGCGGCGCCGATCCGGCCGAAGCCAACTACCGCGTCTTCGAGCAGGAAAGCCGTGGCAAACTCGAACTCACCAAGCGCTTCCTGAACACCATCCTTTTCCATGAGGACGGAAAAATCTGCTCCGGCGAGCTTACGCAGGCAGACTACGTCGCGACCGGCACGAGCAAGGAAGACAAGGAGGGGCTGGTCGAATTCCCCCGCTCTGTCGAAGGCGTTGAAATCGCCGTACTCATGGAAGAAGGCGTCGATGGCATCCGCGGCAGTTTGCGTGGGCGCGACCCGAAACTTCGCTTAGACCTCTGTGCGGGGAAGTTAAACGGTGGCGGCCACATGCTGGCGGCCGGCTTCAATATGCAAGGCTGCCGCCTGCCGCAGGATCGCGAAAAGATTCTCGGCATCGTCATCGCCCACTATCGCGAATATTCCGCGAAATGAGCGACTCGGTCGACGAGCCGTCGGGCGTCCTGCTGGTGGATAAACCGCAAGGCATTACCTCACATGACGTCGTGGATAGCGTGCGACGCCTGTACCAAATGCGCCGGGTCGGTCATGCTGGCACGCTCGACCCGATGGCCACAGGCTTACTCATTCTGTTGGTCGGAAAAGCCACAAAGGCCTCCGACCAACTGATGGCTCAGGAAAAAGAGTACCTGGGTGAAGCCACCTTGGGTATCGTCACCGACACCCAAGATGCCGAAGGCGAGACCCTCGAGACGAACCCGGTCCCGGAAATCACCGAAAGTCAGATCCGCGATGCCCTCGCCTCGATGCTGGGTGACCAGTTTCAGATTCCGCCGATGCACTCAGCCAAGAAGATTGGGGGCAAGAAGTTGTATGAGCTCGCACGAAAAGGCCTCGAGGTGGTGCGAGAACCCCGGGCGATTCGTATCGACGCCTTCGACCTCATTTCCTGGCAGAGCCCTAAAATCAACTTCCGCGTGCATTGCACCAAAGGTACCTACGTCCGCACCCTCGCCTACGACCTCGGACGTAAACTCGGCCCAGGCGCACACCTCTCGATGCTGCGACGGACCCGTTCCGGCAACCTAGACCTCAGCCGCGGACAAACGCTGCAAGCCCTCGGCGCCATGAATGATGATCAACTTCTCGCCGCACTCGTGCCGGCCCACGAAGCCATCGGCGCCGCTTAAGAATGAGCCTCAGCCCGGCCATCCATCTCGCCATCGGCGCTTTTGACGGGGTTCATCTCGGACACCGCGCAGTCCTCCACTCTGCCCGTGAAGCCGCGCGCGCCGACGGCGGAATCGTCGGCGTGCTGACCTATGACCCTCACCCGAGCAAATTCTTGCGGCCCGAGTCCGCCGTCCCACTGATTTTCACGCGAGCCCAGAAAGACAACCGGCTAACCGAAGCAGGCGCGCAACTGATTCATCACGAGAAGTTCGACCGCGCCCACGCGGCCATTGAAGCGGCCGATTTTCCGAGGTGGCTCAAGGCAAACTTTCCCCACCTAAAGTCCATCCATGTCGGTTCTAATTTTCAGTATGGCCGTGACCGGGCCGGCAATGGCGAGAGCCTGATTACCCATGCGGAGATCCAAGGCCTGGGCGTGAGGCTCGTGGCAGCCGTGCAACTAGGCAAAGAGACTGTGAGCAGTTCGCGTATCCGCCAGTGCCTGGCCGCAGGCGACCTCGACCTCGCTAACGCGATGCTCCTCCGGCCTTACGAAGCCGAGGGTACCATTATCGGCGGAAGACAACTTGGCCGCACCATCGGCTTCCCGACCGTCAATATCGCCTGGGAACCCGAACTTAAGCCGGCCTTCGGCGTCTATGCTGTCGAAGTCATCTTTAACGGGGAAGCCATGCCGGCGGTCGCCAATTACGGGTTACGGCCAACCGTTGAATCAGGGCCAGTCGCGCCCCTACTCGAAGCCCATATTCTGCGCGGCCTAGCACCGTCGACGGGCGACGTCGTCCGACTCAGCTGGGTCCGCCGACTTCGAGCTGAACAAAAGTTCGCGAACCTCGACGCACTGCAGGAACAGATTGCCAAGGACTCCGCGCAGGCCAGGCAGCTACTCGGTTTGCAGGCCTGACCCAGTTTAGGCGCCTTGCGCGAACTTCTTGATGATGCCGCCAAAGGCACCATTGGAGAAGAAGATAACGCAACGTGGCGACTTATCCGACTTCACGAGCGCAGTGAGCTCGGCGAGCAAGGCGTCGTTCGAGGCGGGCGCGAAGCCCTTCTTGCCAGCGGCCGTGATGGCGGCGGCGACGCCTTCGCTGTCAAAGCGCTCTTCGCCGAGTTTATCGGCGCGGTGAGGCGGAGCGAGGAAGACCTCGTCGGCTTTCTTAAGCGCCTCGCGGAAAGCGTCCTGCATCACCTTGCGGGCAGCAGTGTTACTGCGCGGCTCGAAGCAAGCCACGAGGCGATGCTTCGGATAGCGGGCCCGCAAGGATTCGAGCGTCAGGTCGAGCGCGGTCGGGTGGTGACCGAAATCTTCAATCACCGTCAGATTAGGACGGTCGACGAGGACTTGTTGGCGACGCTGGACGCCTTGGAACTTTGAAAGGGAATCGAGCTTGAGCTTCGTGGGATCCTTGGCGTCGAGCAGGAGACCCGCGGAGACAGCGGCCATCGCGGCGTTACGGGCGTTGAAGAGGCCGGGAAGGGCCCACTTCACCCTACCCCACTCCTTGCCCTTCCAGACAAGCGTGAAGGACGAGCCCGTGGACGATTCCTGGAAGTCGGCGATGACGGCGTCATTGGTCGAACCAGTGCCCACGCGCACGACTGGGGCCCAGGTAACATTCTTCACCAGACCGAGAACGTTGGCGTCGTCGCCATTGGCGACAATTGCGCCGTCGCGCGGGACGATGCGGATGACGTGGGAGAATGTCCGCAAGACATCCTCGAGGTCGCGGAAGATATCGGCGTGATCGAATTCGCAGTTATTAATCGCGAGGACGTGCGGCAGATACTGGATGAATTTACTCCGCTTATCAAAAAAGGCTGTGTCGTATTCATCGCCTTCGATGACGAAAGGGCCACCCATGTTCCCGGGGTGTGCGGAATCAGGGAGGTCGCGGGGGACGCCGCCAACAAGCCAGCCTGGGCTGGCGCTATTAGCCTTGAGCAGGACCGCGGCCATGCAAGTGGTGGTCGTCTTACCGTGCGTGCCGGCGATGACGATATTGCGACGCTCGTTCAGCAGGCGGGTGCGGAGGAGTTCAGGAAGAGAGACGTAAGACTGGGTGCGCGCTTCCAGCAGCCATTCCACTTCAGGGTGTCCACGGGAGGCGACGTTACCGACGACGGCCAGATCTGGCTTCAATTGTGCGAGACGCTCGGCCGACCAGCCCTCCAGGATGTCGATGCCCGCACCGCGGAGGTGATCGGACATCGGCGGATAGATGCCCGTATCGGAGCCCATGACCTCATGCCCTTGGGCGCGCATCAGCAAGGCGGCGTTACCCATCGCCGTGCCGCAGATGCCCATGAAATAGATGCGCATAGAGCAGATAAAAGCCCTCACGGGCCTGAGGGCGAGAAAGTTAGCGGTTAGCCCGTGCTAAACAGGAGGACCCCGGCCACCTTGCGGCGGCCGGGGTCCGATACCTTACTTTGACTGTGCTAACCTAGCCTTCGTTGTCGGCGACCTGACTGACCGTCCGCTACGGACGCTGTCCTTACTGCCTTACTGTCTGCTTTCACCGACTTCTAGCCGTACTGACTTCGACTTTCACTGACTTTCCAGCCCTCACTGACAACCGGCCGGCAACGCACTGTCCTTACGCCGCCTTTCCCAACTCGCCCAGGTCTGTCGGATGCGGATGATTCCTTTTTTCCTTATCCAGGCGATGGCGACGGCGAAGCTGGCGGTCGACCTTATCGACCAAAATATCGATAGACTTGTACAAGTCGTCCGACTCCTCCCGGACAACAATGTCTGGGCCCGGCAGTTCCAGCCGGATTTGAGCCCCGAATTCGCGACTATGATCGCTGCAGCGGGTGTGGACGAGTTCGACGTGCACGCGGACAATCCGCGGGTTGTGGCGCAGCAGCTTCTCTGCCTTGGCGCACACCGTTTCCTTCAGGGCGTCGGTGAGGTCCATATGGACCCCCGTCACGACGATCGGAGCACTTGTCATGTGTGTTGTGTTTTGTGGGGTGACGTGAGACTCTGCGCCCATGTCAAAGAACAAGACCGTCGATGATTTCTTCAAGAGTTTTTCCGTGGTTATCATATCAGGGGCTTCTTCTGGGATCGGACGCGCGATACTCTCGCGTATCAGTAATTCTGGTACCAAAGCGGCCGTGTTCAACCTTTCCCGCACCGCACCGGAGGGGGTCCCGAATTCCCTTAAGTTCACTCATCTTACTTGCGATCTCTCTCAACCCACTGCCCTCACGGAGGTTGTCTCTGAATTACGGAAACTAATGCCTCGAGAAGGTAAGATGTTACTCGTTAATAACAGCGGCTTCGGGACCTACGGGGAGTTTCCCGCCCCCGCACTCGACCACACCCTGAAGATGATCGACGTGAATGTACGCGCGCCCGTCGAACTCACGGGGCTCCTCTGGGATGAATTAAAATCGCGCGGCGGCATGGTGGCCAACGTCGCCTCGCTCGCGGGCTTCCAGCCCACGCCGCTGATGACCACCTATGCGGCGACGAAATCATTCCTCTTGGATTGGAGTGTCGCGCTTGATGCGGAGGCCAAGCGTCACGGCATCAGATGCGTAGCCATCTGCCCGGGGCCCGTCTCGACGAATTTCTCCAAGGCCGCTGGCTTCACCAGCTCCACGGGACTGAGCGGTCAGACTTCAGATGAATGTGCGGATGAGGCTGTACGCGGAATGGCCAAGCATAAACCCATAGTCATCACTGGATGGAAGCATAAGCTTCTCGCTGTGCTATCCGCTCGCCTGCCCAAGCCCTGGGCCGCCGCAATTGGCCTGCGGGTAATCCAGCGCCTGAAGCTGGATCGCTTCGTGAAGTAAGCCTGAGCCTACTTCGCCCCATCGAGCAGCTCACGGGCGTGCGAGAGCGCAACCTTACTGGTACGATCACCAAGCATGCGGGCCAATTCCGACTCGCGGTCCTTCCGCTTACCGTGGACTGGGCTAATTTCAACGGTCGTAGATTTATCGTTCTGCGTCTTCGTCACAACCAGATGCGCGTGACCAAGGGCAGCGACCTGAGGAAGGTGCGTCACACAAAAGACCTGGTGCCCCTTGCCAAGCGCGGCCAATTCACGGCCGACCTGCGCACCGATTTCCCCGCCAACATTAGCATCCACTTCGTCAAAAACCAGGACCGGCGTGCGGTCGACGGCAGCGAGGACGGTCTTCAAGGCGAGCATCACGCGCGCGGCTTCGCCGCTGGAGGCAATTTGATCAAGCGGAAGTAGGTCTTGCCCAGCATTGGGGCAGAAAAGAAAACGGACGGCATCTGCGCCATGCGGACCAAGTTCAGCAACCGCCACTTCAATGCGCAAATCGGCCTTCTTAAACCCTAATGACCCGAGCATCTTGCGAGCGGCGGCGGCGAGTTTCTCGGCCGCCTTGGTGCGAGTAGCATTAATTGCCTCGGCCTGCTTGCGGAGTTCTTTCTCCACCTTAGCGGCCTCCGCTTTCAATTTCGTGACCCGCGCCTCGACGTCACCCTGCGAGGCAAGGCGGCAGCGAAGCGACTCGCGCTTCTCGCGGACCATCTCTGCGGTCGGACCGTACTTACGCCGGAACTCGAGCCAGCTATTCATCTTTTCGTCAAGGGCGGCCGCGGCCTCCTCGTCACCCGACAGGCCACGACCAAGCCGGGCAAAGTCGGCACGGATATCCTCGGCTTCAGCCGCGAGGGAGTTCAAGCGATCGCGAAGCACATTCGCGTCGGCATCAATGCGGGCGACATCGTCGCCGGCCTTCAGGAGCTTAGGGAGCACTTCACCCAGGCCATCGGAGCCTAGCCCTGACTCCAATTGCCCCAGAAGCGCAGCCAGCTCCTGGGCGCGCGAGGAACGAGCGTGGTCGCGCTCAAGTTTAGCGATGGCGTCTTCTGAAAGATCGAGCTCATCGAGTTTTCCTAATTGTGAGCGCAGGAAAGCTTCCTCGTCTTCGGAGAGCCGTTCAGCCGTAGCAGCCTCTTCGGCCTCACGGATGAGTTCATTGCGCTTTCGCCAGCCAGCCCGATAAACCGCCAGCGGAGCAGCCAAGCCCGCATGTAAATCAAGCATTTTGAGTTGTGTCTCGGCCCGCATCAATTTCTGCGGCTCACCCGGGCCGTGGAAATCAATCCAGAGCTCGCCGAGTTGCTGGAGTTGCGTGAGCGTGGCCGATCCGCCGTTGATGGAGATACGGCCAGCCTTCGTACCGTGCACGGAGCGTTTTAAAATCAGTAGACCGTCGTCGCAGACGGGCAGGTCGAGCAACTTAAGCACCTCATCAAAGCGCTTGTCGCCATCTGTTTCCAATTCGGCTTCGACGGCGCATTCCTCCGCACCTTTACGCACGATCGTCTTCGCCGCGCGATTGCCGGCGAGGAGCGAAAGTGCACCGAGCAACACGGACTTACCTGCGCCGGTTTCGCCCGTGACCACCGTGAAGCCTGAGCCCAATTCGAGCTCAGTACGGTCCATCAAGGCGAGGTCACGGATGTTGAGGCGGCGAATCATGCGGATGGACGACTTCCGAACAAAGCGGAGCCGACACGGACACAAGTAGAACCTGCTGCGACCGCGGATTCAAGGTCTCCGCTCATGCCCATAGATAATTCTGGCAGGGCAACGCCGAAGCGCGCGGCCAAGTCGTCCCGGCAAAGTCGTAACGCAGCAAATGTGCGATCGGCCACCGCGGGGTCGTCGGAAAGCGGGGCGATGGCCATCAGCCCACCAACCCGGAGGGAAGGACAGGCCAAGGCCGCCTCAAGGAGGCGCGGGGCGTCGACTAGGTCGCAGCCGAACTTCGCGGGGTCGTTGCCCGAATTCACCTGGAGAAGCACCTCGCGCTTCAGACCCATCTCGCCAGCAAGGCGGCCGAGGCGGGTGGCCAGTTCAGCGGAATCGACACTCTGGATGACATCAAAGACCTGCAGGGCCTGCTTGGCCTTATTGGACTGCAGGTGGCCAATTAGTTCCCAGTGGAGGTGGGGCGGGCCCAGGGGGCGCTTCTGAATAGCCTCTTGGACTCGATTCTCACCCACCGACCTCAGCCCATACCCATAAGCAAGGACGGCGGCCTCGACGGGGTGCGTCTTGGTAACCGGCAACAGGCGGACGGTGGCTGGGTCGCGGCCCACCTGGGCACAGACGGTCCTAATACGGGCCCGCACCCCGTCACAATGGGCCTTAAACTGGTCAGCGGAGACCACTTGAACCAGAGGGAGGGAGAACGGGCGGGGAGTCAATGCGAGGGGCGCACTTGGACGCCGAGGTGCCTCAAAATCGATAAGCAAATCTACACTTGAAGGCATTTCTCATTAGTTTTATTAATCCTACTAACTTTAACTCCCATGCATATCGAGAACCTGAAGATCTTCCGCGACCTGGTGGACAATGAAAGTTTCTCCAAGGCCGCCAAGCTCAACGCCATCACCCAGTCCGCCGTGAGCCAGCAGCTCCGCTCAATGGAGAAGCATTTTAACGTCCTGATTGTTGATCGGAGTCAAAAGCAGTTCCGCCTCACCCGCGAAGGCCGGAGCCTCTATGAGGCGGCCAAGGACATTCTCAACCGCTACGAACAGGTCGGCAGCGAGATGCAGGAGATGCGCAAAGTCGTCAGCGGCACCGTGCATATCTCCACCATCGTCTCAATCGGCCTTCACGAACTGCCACCACACGTGAAGAGCTTCATGCAGGAGTTCCCGCATGTAAACGTGCGCGTCGAGTATCGTCGCTCGAACCTCGTGTACGAGGATGTCATCTCGAACGCCGTCGACTTTGGCCTAGTCGCCTTCCCGCAGAAAACCCGTCAGGTCGAAATCATCCCGCTCATGGAAGACCAGCTGGTCGCCATCTGCTCGCCGCGTCACAAGCTCGCGGCGAAGAAGGAAATCGACCTCGCCGACCTGCAGGGCGGAAAGTTCATCGGCTTCGACCAAGACATTCCGACTCGCAAGGCACTCGATCAATTCTTCCGTGAACAGCGCATCGAACTCGAGCCTTCCATGGAGTTCGACAATATCGAAACGCTCAAGCGCGCCGTCGAGGTCGATGCCGGCGTGGCGCTCGTCCCTGAGGGCACAATTCGTCAAGAAGTCGAACAAGGTACGCTCGTCATGCTGCGCCTCCGCGACCGTCGCGTGGCCCGCCCGCTAGCGATATTGCATCGCAAGGGGCGCGTCCTGACCCCAGCCATGAAGCGCTTCATGACGCACCTGCTCAACAGCACGAGCGTCAAAAACAGCGCTTAATCAGACGCGACGAGAGGCGGTCCGGGAAGCGACCGAAAGGCCGGGGAGTGCTTGCCCGAAGAGAAAGCCACACCCAAGCCAGAGCATGGACTGATCGGCGGGGGCCCGCAGGGCGGTGCCCGCGAAGCCCCACCAAAGCAGCGCGCCCAAGAAGGGCTCCCAGCACCTCCGCAAGGCGGCTCGGGCGAGCGACCAAGAGCCCAGCAATACGCAAGCTAGGGCGGCGGCCATGGGTGCGGCAAGCAAGCCAAGCGCGAAGTGGGCATACGTAATAAAACTCAACGCCACGGCCAATCCGGCAAGCAGCGCGGTGTTCACCCGGAAGTGGGTAGGCAGTAAATAAAGTTTCACGCGGTGCGCGTGGAGATAATAAAGCGACGCCATCACAGCCATGACGAGTGTGAGCGTCCAGACAAAGAAAAGCCCGCGGACGGGAATCGCGTATTGGTCGATCGCCCATTGCGCCAGGAAACACTTGGCCGCGATCAGCGACCAAATGGTGCCGAGACAATCGGTGACCAAGGCCTCGCGATAGGCCCGTTCGACGGAGAGCGAGAGCTCTGCATCATGGGCGGAAGGCAAAGAAGTGACGGAGGGTGACATACACTAACTAGCCCACAATTTCAGGCTCCGGATGGCAACGGCCACGGAAGGAGGCACTTCTTTCTCCCAGCCCACTTCCCCTTTGCGGATACGCTCTGCCAGGGTGCGCGGCTGACATGCCATCGCGGATGGGTCGGCGCCCGTAATCGGGACCAAGAAACCATTGTTAAGAAGGTGCTGAAATAATCCAGCAACGGAAGGCCGCATCTGGATATCTGAAGCCGTGACGACGGAGTCTTCCGCAACACTGTAGCTTTCGGGGAAACAAACCTTACACGCCACCGGATCAAGGATGAGCCGACGGAGCTGGTCTCCGCGCATCGGATAAACCATGACGCGGACGCCGTCCTTGAACAGGCGACCGCAAGACTCCAGCACGCCGCCCTCGAGATGTGTGTAGTGCTCGGGATTAAATAGGTCGACGAGGTTATTCATTCCCGCGACCAGCGTGATACTTCCAGTCGTATGCAGACGGAAGTAAGCCGGCAGGCGATACCAACCACGATGCCGGGTAACTAATAGCGGGTGCTGCATGGCGCCCACGAGACGGATCCGGTCAATGAGTTCCGATTCGGGATGCGGGTCGGCCCCGATGCACATCTCGAAAAGCGCCAGAACGTCTTTACCGGCATCCGGTAGGCTCCGCATGGCGCAGGCGAGCATGTCTTCATTGACGATGGAAACCGGCCTAAAAGTACCACGGGCGACTAGGACCGACTTTTTGTAAAAATATTCGCTCGGCACCTGAGGCGAGCCCTCTGGACCGAATAGGACCGCATCCGTCAAGCCGAGGCGCACGAGGCGCAAGGCCGCGGAACGATTATCAAAGGCACCAAACGCCGGGCCACTGAAGTGGGCGAATTCGACCTCAACGCGGCCCGCCCCAACTTCCTCAACCAAGGCATTGAGGAAATTATCCACGCTATCCCGCGTATTTAATGCGGCGTGAATGAGATTAACTCCCACGGTTCCGAGAGCGTCCTGCTGCCGGCCCGCATCCTTATCCCAGAGACGCAGATGGAGGATAACTTCACTGGGTTGTGCCTGCGGAGCATCTTGGAAGCGAATCCCGATCCAAGAATGTCCCTGCCCTTTACCATCATGAGGCGTCGTCGCAACCGTGTCCGCAAAGGCAAAAAAGCGCGTGACCGCCCCGCGCTCTGACTGAAGGCGATCCTCGAGTAAGCTATATTCATGGTTGAGCATCTGCTCAAGACGCTCCCGGGAAACATAACGCTGGGGGTGGCCGTAAATGGCATCACTCACCCGCATGTCGTAGGCGGAAATGCTCTTGGCGACCGTGCCGGAGGCACCGCCAGCCTTAAAAAAATGCCGGACTACCTCTTGTCCCGCCCCGATTTCGGCGAAAGCCCCGTAGGCCGAGCGATCAAGATTGATGGCCAGAGCTTTGCGGGAAACAGCGGCACCGGGCGTGGACTCGAACATGGGCCAAGATTAGCCTGAAGGACGCACGGCATCGAGAGGAAAGACGCTGAAAACGTTTGCTTTAAGTTGGCGAAAAGAAGCCACGCGGACATAAATAGGCAACCCACCGCCCTCCGCACACCCCCATCATCCCCATGAAAGATTTCTTCAAGTCGGTACTCGCTTCCGCCGTCGGTACTTTCATTACCGGGATGCTGACGTGCGTCCTACTCATCGTGCTCATTGTGGCCATCGGGAGCTCCAGCAACAAGAGCTCCGACGCGGCCTCGGTGAGCCTCAAGCCTAAGACGATACTCGTTATCGGCAATGACCTCGCTATCAATGACTCGCCTTCCTACGGGACCCCAGGGCTGAGCGAGCTCATCGGTGGCGGTGCCGGGCCGGAGGTCGACCTACTACGTGCCCTTGAAGCCATCGACCTCGCCGCGAAGGATCGGAACATTGCCGGCATCCTCCTCTCCGGCCGACTGGCCGCCGGGGTCGTGCAGAAAGCCGAGCTGCGGAAAGCCATCCAGGACTTCAAGATGTCGAGCAAGAAACCGGTCATCGCCTGGATTGAAAACGGATCACAGGGAGAGTACTACATGGCCAGCGTAGCCGATAAAGTCTACATGCACCCGGCCGGAGAAGTGGAATTCAAAGGCTTAGCGTCGTTCAATATGTACTACGGCGAGACCTTTAAACTCCTCGGCGTCGGCGTGCAGGTTACCAAGGTGGGCAAATATAAGTCCGCCGTCGAACCAATGATTGGGAGCAGCATGAGCGAGCCTGCTCGCGAACAAGAGGAGCTGCTGCTTAATGGCATTTGGAAGCGCATCGTGGCGGAGGTGGCCAAGTCTAGAGGCTTGACGCAGGTCGCCCTCCAAGAGGCCGCCAACTCCTCCGGCGACTTTAACGCAGCCACCTCACTCAAACTCAAACTCATTGACGGCATTCTCCAGCGCGACGAGCTCGTCGAACGCCTGGTTGCGGCCGGAGCGGCCGCCGATATGTCGGGAACTTCTTTCCGCCAAATCACCCTCGGGAAGTACGCCAATAAGGTATCCTTTCCTCACGTCGGTGGCCGACTGGCCATCGTCTATGCCGAAGGCGAAATTGTGGACGGCTGGGGCGCACCCGGAGAGGTGGGCGGCGACCGACTAGCGCACGACCTTCGCATGCTCCGGGGCGACACACGCGTCAAAGCCGTCGTACTGCGCGTCAATAGCCCTGGCGGCTCCGCTTTCGCCAGCGACATCATCGCACGCGAAGTGTCACTCCTTCGAAAAAAAGGCCTCCCGGTCGTCGTCTCCATGGGAGACGTCGCCGCGAGTGGTGGCTACTATATCGCCGCTAAGGGTGGGATCATCATGGCCGATCCCGCCACCATCACTGGCTCAATTGGCGTCTTTGGTTTGCATTTCAACTATCAGGAGCTGGCTAAAAAGGTGAACCTTGGCACCGACGGCGTGAAGACCAATCGGTTTGCAGATCTCCTCGAAATGCATCGGGCCGCCACACCAGAAGAACTCGCTGTCGTCCAGACCATGGTAGACGGCGTCTACGAGGATTTCCTGAAGGTCGTTGCCGACGGGCGCAAACTGAAGCGCGACGGGGTGCACGAAATCGCCCAAGGGCGGGTCTGGCTGGGTAAGGATGCCCTCAACATCAAGTTGGTGGATAAATTTGGCGGGCTTCGTGATGCGATGAAGGAGGCCACCACGATGGCCAAGCTCACCCAAGCCGAGTGGATTCAAGTGCCGGCCTTACATTCCGGGCGGGAAACCTTGCTCCAGAAATTACTGTCCGATGGCCAAGATGAGTCTCCGCTATTCGCCAAGGCCTCGGGCGACCGCGACCCTGCCCTGCTGTTCCTCAAGGCAAATGCCCAGTCGCTTAAAGCGATTCGCGCCCTCAACGACCCTAAGGGGATTTATCTCACCTGCCCGCTCGTCCTGCGTAAGCAGTGACCAGCTCAGGGCTGATGCGGCATCTGCGCACGCGCCTCGGGAAGCCAAGACTGAAGCTGCTTAACCCGGGTGGCGTCCGCTGGATGGGTTGAGAGGAACTCGGGAGGCTTCGCCCCGCCAATCTTCGAAAAACGATCCCAGAAAGCTGGGGCGGCATCAGGATTGTAACCCGCCCGGGCCATAAAGAGAAGACCTAGGTGGTCCGCTTCCGATTCGTGACTTCGACTAAAAGGTAACAGAATGCCGTACTGAGCACCAACGCCGACGGCGGCCATCCAGCTCGAGCGGGTCTTGGTCGAAGCATTTTTCGTGGCTTCGTCCGCAATGGCCGCAGCCATGGCGACGCTCATCGATTGAGAAACGCGTTCCGAGCCGTGCCGGCAGATGACGTGGGAGACTTCATGCCCAAGGATGACGGCAATGTCATCATCCGTTGGGGCGTATTGGAACATCCCCGAGTTAAAACCAATCTTACCGCCAGGCATAGCAAAGGCATTCGGCGTCTTGTCATCGATGACAGCGAATTCCCACTTCGCCGTTGGAGGTAGGACGCCCGCGCGATCATCCCGCCGGGCAGCTGCGACGATCTTGAGCCCAACCTCCTTGATCTTGGCGAGTCGCTTGTCGTTCGGCAGCTTCTTCATCTTCGAAAACTCCGAGGCAGACATGGAGGCGACTTCGGATTCGTCGACGAAGATAAGCTGGGAGCGGCCCGTGATTGGAGCGTGCTGGCAACCTGCGAGAGCCAAGGCAAGAAGGAGGAAGGCAGACGGGCGCATAAGGGTGAATTTAAGATTTAGACGGGGTAGTCGGCTCAGCGGAATCCCCGGCCGAGACGTAATATTTCTTGTAAGCAGAATCGTAGGTGTCGGTGTATTGTGAAGCCATCCGTTGCGACATGCTATTTAACACGGCCCCAAGCACGGGGGCTTCAGCTTCTTTGAGACGCGCGACTTGGGCGACTGCATTACGAAGATTCACCGTGTTGTAACGCACTACGTAAATCAGCCCGTCAATCTTAGGTAAAAGATGGAGGGCGTCCGAGACGGCCCCTAAAGGCGGAGAGTCAATCATGATGCGATCGTAGCGCCCACGCAGGTCGTCAATCATCGCGAGGAACTTAGGGTTATTAATCACCTGGGTTGGATTTTTGCAACTCATGCCAACCGGCAAGACGTCGAGGCCAGGAGCAACTTCATGGACAATCGCTTCATCGATGGTCGACTCTCCATTGAACCACCTGCTCAACCCCCCATCTCCTGCGAACCCAAGGGACGGACCGACATTCGGGAGGCGCAAGTCGGCATCAATCACGATTACGCGCTCCCCTTGTTGCGCAAAAATGAGGGCGAGGTTCGTCGCCACAAAGGTTTTACCTTCACTCGGGCGGGTGGAGGTAATCAGGAAAACCCTGCTCGTGGCCACGGACGGATTCACCTTCAGGGCGGAATAAATTGCCCGGAACGATTCAATCGCAAAACCATCTTTACCCTGGCGAGCCAATAGGGCGCGATCGGGACCAGAGACCTGAGAGACGCGCGGCACGGTCCCGAGTAAGGGCAGTCCGAGACCACCTTCGATGTGCTTGGCGGACTTAATCCGATCGTCAAGGGTACCCATGATAACGATCAGGATGACCCCGAAAGCCACTCCCACCCCAAGCCCGAGCATCGCATTAAAATAATAGTTTTTGTTGATCGGCTTATCCGAGACCGAGGGCTGGTCTAAGATACGAATCGAGGTAGCGGTGCCGGAAGTTGACGAGCGCAACTTGGCGTCTTCGTAGCTCAACTTCATACGCCCGAGAAACTCTTCACTGGCGCGGACTTCTTTATCCACCCGCTCGAGTTCAATATTAGCCGCCTGAAGCTTAGATATCTCACCCTCCTTTGTTTCCAGATTCTTGACGATGGCGTCATAGCGAGAGCGGGCGTTATCCCGGGAGGCCTGCACTCGCTTAACGGCTTGTACCACAGCCTCCTTCAGCTCTTTCTGCGTTTCGGCAAGCTTAGCCCGCTCATCGATGAGCTTCTGGTTCTTCTCGGTGTAGCGCTTTTCCATCGTCCCGATACTAATTTTCAGCTGACTGAGTGAAGCGAGAGAGTTGGCGACCGTAGTCTCCGCGCGGATCTGCGGGATGTCCCCCAAGTCGCGACCGGCCTTCTGGTATTCCGTCATGAGGGCTGCGATAATCTCAAACTCATCGACCTGCTTCCGGGTCTCTTCGCGGTCCTTAACGAGCACGGAGCGCTCTGTCGTCAACGTATTCGTATCCTTGGCAATGGAGAGCAATTTTTGGCTCTTAATCAGCTCATTCTTTTGCTCGTACAGCTTACGGACCTTGTCATCAAGGGTCTCGATTTCGATACGTGCTTTTTCAATGAGAGGGTTAGTCACGGTGAGACGTTCGTCTTCACTGTATTTCTGGATGGCCTCACAAAATAGCGCTGCAACCCGGCGGGATAGGTCGCGATTCGGGTGGGTGAAGTCGATGTTGATGACCAGGGTCTGGCGTTGCGGGTTAATCGCACGCTGCTTTGCGAAGACCTCTTGCTCGGTCAGCGGTCCGCTAAAAACATTACCTCCCTGATAAGGCTCCAGGACGAGTTTGCGCTCGGCTGTAGTCAGTCGTTTGGAAACCCCATCGATGATATTGGCACTCCGCATCGTCTCGACGGCCGTGAAGAAGTCATCGTTAGAAACGATTTTGAAATTATCCTCTGCCGCGGAAGTGCCACCTGCGAGATTAGGAGCGAGACGGAAGACCCGCAGACGACCGGTCGCGCGGTATTCAGGCATCACGTTATAGGCGACCAGCAGGCTTAAGGTCGTGAAGACGAGGGCGGAGAGCAAAACCCACCAATAGCGCTCACGCAGCATGGTGAAGTAGGTGCGGAAGGTGCCGCCCTCGGCGGCGCCATAGCGACCGTAGCCGCCATAGTTGCCATACCCCTGACCACCGTAGTTACCGGCACCATAGCTACCGTAGCCGCCACCGTAACCTCCATAATTACCGTAGCCGCGATTCCCCTCAGGCGGACGTTCGGAAGATTGGCCCTGAGGGCCGGGTGTCGGAGTGGCCATGGAAATTAAATGCGACTATCTTCGACGTAGATTTGATCTTCGTCGTCGAGAATGAAGTCGGGCTCTTCCCCGGAATCGATACGCCGCATGTCTTTCGTGATTACTTGCGTGGCGCCCTCGTGAATCCGCTTAACCGCGACATCCGAGCGGCGACCGCGCGGCAGGATCCCGCCTGCCATCGACAATGCCCGTCCGAGCGTGAGGATCTCCTCGGGCGGAATGGATACGGGGCCTGGCTTACCGACATACCCAGAGACATACACCCGGCGTTCGGCATAACTCACGATGCTCATCACGACCTGCGGTTCCTTGAAGTAGATGCGGAACTGTTTAGCGATTTCGTCCTGAGCTTCGGTGATCGTCAATCCGGCCACGGGAATAATCTGCTTGAGATACGGGACATCGACCGTCCCATCTGGATTGATGCGTCGTTCAATCTGGGTATCAGGCTCATTGATGACCAAGACGCGGACGAAGTCGCGCGCACGTAGCCGATAACTATTTCGGCGATCAACGGGCTTGGCTGGTGCCG
>Ga0136642_1000640_pt1 | contig 17064 bp, 16 predicted proteins | sample LowCatLa1302831Y_FD_115313 | JGI IMG/M metagenome (GOLD analysis project Ga0136642, IMG submission 115313) | Freshwater microbial communities from Lower Cathedral Lake, Yosemite National Park, California, USA - 13028-31Y | ecosystem: Environmental > Aquatic > Freshwater > Lake ... | reverse complement strand
ACATAGTGGCTGATGATCTGTACGGCGGCGGGAAAGTTCAACCTCTTATGAAAAAAAGCGCGACCAGCTCCGGCAAGATAGAGGCTCACTCACCGCGGGGACTTTTGATTTCAAAACTAAGACATCAACGCTTCGCTGGTAGCTGGATCGGTGCTTCTGCCATTTCGCCGAAGTTTGCAGCTTTGCGCCGACGGCCGCCAAGGCGTCCGCATTCAATTGCAACTTAAGCTTTTTTCCCACCTTTTTTGGCGAAGCACTACAAGTGAATATTGGACCGCACGGCCCAATTACAGCCGGACAAAGCATCGGCACATAGCAGGACCACAAACGTTGTGAATACGGGTGATGGGCTCCATCTTTGCCTAACCTTTAAGGTGGCTTCGCAGCCAGCGCTTTTGGATCGTTGAAGCGACCGGATTTTCAATCAAGGCATGAACCAGCCTTGCACCAGAAAAAACACGCCGGCAAGGCCGAACAGGAGGCTGAGCAACCAAAAGGCCCGGCGATTGGTGAGCGCGGAGATTGCCCCAATCGCGATCGCGATCTGAAAGAGTGTCACGCCAGAGGCAAAGATCATGTGCCGGGCCAGGTGACTTTTGGACGCTGCTTCCACGGTTTTCGCATCCGCGGCAATTTCGTCCTGTTCTTTCTTGTAGTCCCCGAGTTTTTGCCGGTCCTTATCGGCAATCGTTTTCCCCTCGGCCTCAAGTAGTTCGAGCTTCGAAGCGAGGACGGCCGCCTTGATCCCTTTCGCCTGATAGTAAGCCCATTTGTTCGAGGTAAGGATCTGGTCGATCATCGCTTCATTGGCGTGATGTCCCGCGAGGAGGGAGCAGATCGCGGCGAGGCCGGCAAGAAGCGCCGAACTCAGGGCGACGCCCAACGTCCATGACGATTTCGCGCGATGTTGCATTTCCTCGTGCAGGTGTTCCGTGGGCACTTCTGGAGCTTCCATGGTTGATTACAAAATGGTACCGCGGTGACAGGCCAAGTGAAAAACGCCCGCCGGTTGGCGAGCAACGCGTGGGAGCTTGCACTTTACGGCCCAGGTCGGCGTCCTGCACTGCGCCGCAGCTAATCTGATTAAGAAGGCAAAATAGTTTACCCACAGGGGTGAGACGGGTCTATGGTGAAGGCGTTCACAGCTAGAAGCTCAAACAGGGGACGGACGAGGGATCGGGGAAAGTACAGTAAAAAGCCCAACAACTTGTAAGTTGTTGGGCTAAAGTGGCTGCCCGGGTAGGGGTCGAACCTACGACCAAGTGATTAACAGTTCTTTGTCTTGACTGTTTGGGCCTAGTTTACTGCGTTGTATCCAGCAGCACTGAAACCCCAATTATTATAGTAGAAAAGCCAATGAAAGTTACAAGCAAAGCAAAGTCGGATAAAGGCGAACACAACCTCGTGCGACGACAAGCGAACGACAAGGCATCCGAGCCGGTCAGGGTGCGCAGCGCTGAGGGCACGGCGGCTTATTGGCGGGCAAAGTTGTTCCGTAACACCTACCGCTCGCACAACGGGGCAACGGTTGAGATACCCGAATACTACGTCAGGATGCGACGCGATGGGGTGACAAAGCGGGTGCGGCTGCGCAGCGCTGACAAGGACGTTGCGGCTGATGCAGCATTGGCCTTGGCTTCACGGTTGGCGCGTGAGGGGTGGAGCGCTGTGACGGCTGGGTCAGCACGGCTGCCCTGTAGTCCGTCCATTGACCAGTTTTGTGAAGCCTTCAAGGAGGCAACGGCCAGCTTCGAAAAGCCCATTCGCCCCGTCACGGTGAAGCTTTACGTGCGGCATCTTCGCCAGATATGCGCACTGGACAACGTCATTACTTTGCGGGAATTAACGCCCACCTCCGTGCAACGTGCCCGTGATGCCTACAAGGCGAAGGCGCGAAAAGAGAAGCGTGACGAGACGGCAGTCATTAATTCCCTTGGCATCATAACGGGCAACGCCAAGGCCTGCTTCCAATCCGAGGCGCTGGCGATTATGGCACGGAAAGGCTGGATAGTGGAGAACCCGTTCAAAGACATACAGCGAACCACGATTAACAGGCCAGTAACTGCACTGCCGCGTGAAGTGGTGGAGCGAATTTGGAGCGAACTGCCTTTGTTGCGGGACGGTGACCCGAAAGCGCCGGCACCCGACATTGCCCGCTACAAGGCCAGCTACAGTAAGAAGCATGGAGGAAGGGTTGCCCGCTGGCTGCCTGCTGACTTTCGCCAGCCGCACCCCGCTTCTTATTGTGCGGTGTTGCTTTCCTTGGATCTGGGTCTGCGAGCCAACGAGTGCGACAAGGCGCGGTGGAGTTGGCTGCAATTCGACGCGAAAGGGGAGTGCTTCCTGAAGATTGCAGAGGAATCAGACTTCAAGCCTAAGGGCGGCACGTTGCGCTTGCTGCGTGTTCCCGCTGACTTGTACGCGGAGTTGGTCAAGGCCCGCACTGATATGTCATCGCCCTACATCATGGGCGGGCAGCCACGCGAAACGGTGAAGAAGGACGGCACGGCGAACGAAAATGTAGAATACCGCTGCCGTGAGGCCATCCGCATTGCCAACGAGTGGCTTGCAGAGCGCGGGGTCGAGGCGGGTAACGTTCATGGCAAGAAGCTGCACGGACTGCGTAAGCAATTCGGTAGTGAGGTGGCTACTAGGTTTGGCCTGTTTGCCGCGCAGAAATTGCTTGGCCACGCCAGCCCTATAACAACAAGCCAGCACTACAGCGCACAGACCGATTTACCGGCGCTGACGCACGTTCGCATCGTGGGGTGAGGCTGCCACGGGTGGCGAACCACAAGTTGTAACAATCATACCCAAATCTATTTACAAGTGAGCACGTGCAGTTGTCGTTGGTAGCACTATGACCACCGACGCTTACCTAACTACCTGCCAACTGGCCAAACGGTGGTGCTTTCACCCCGAGTCAATTCGGCGGATGCTGCGGGAGGGCAAGTTGCCAGCAATACGGATGGGAAAGCGCGTATTGCGTGTCAGCATGGAGGCGGTTTTAGCCTACAAGGAGGCACGAAAGTTAGACCGGCCTGCTGTGGCTTAGTCGGCTTCCAAGAGCGGCATTTAGCGTTAATCCCTCAATTTACATAAGCTGCTATTAATCTGATGCTTAAGTAATTAATTCATAAGCAAATGGCTGAAAGTAACTTATGCTGCCCTTACGACCTTACTTATCTAAAGGCGTGCCCCGATAGGGCTTAGTGCTAGCACCTTAAAATACCTATTAATACTGCATTAACATCTGAATATCATTAGTTTAACTATGATTAATGCTCGCCAAATTCACAACGATTTATGTACCCGCCGGCTTTGCTGATCTAAAAGCAATCGATAAATCTATTTTAATACTTGCTTAGCAATGATTTAGGATTCCGGCTGCTTCAACCTAACCCAAGGCTTAATGCCGGTGATTGTCTTAAACTCCTCTAATATAACACTTTGAACAGTTTCCAAATGCTCAACGGCGACAAGGCAACCGTCGTGCAGGGACAGGGCATTTATGCCCATACTGGTTAAGCGCGGAAAGACCCTTCCAAGCATAATGTCGGCTTCCAGCTTTTGCAGCCGCAGCGCGAGCGCGTTAGAGCCATTTAAAAGCCTATTTCGGCCTTTAAGCGCAGGGGTTAGGGACGTTGACTCAATCGCCTGCAAAGCCAAGCTAGCCCGCCCTGCTGCCTTAACTTGGGAAACGTAAGCAGCCATTAAAGGAAGGTGCTTAACAAATGCGGGCCAGAGTTTTGAAACGGCTTCGTTATCGGCGAACATTACGCCGGCAAATACCCGCTCCTTTTGTTTTTTATGGCTCAGGTGCTGAAGACCCGCCCAGCTGCAGATCGTCGAATAGAACGCGCCAGACTGCACAAGGCTGAGGGCCAGGGTGCGCTCAGCGGACTCAGCCGCACCGTAGCATAGCGACACCAAGAGCGTCGGCTGGCTGTTGGCAATATCGAGCTCGCCGGTAGGGCGTCCGGCAATGAGCAAATAACGGCGTAAATCGGAGCGGAAGTTTGATACATTGGTGAAGCACCGGCCCGTGCGCTGGTCGTCAGTTATGTACCAATTGCCATTGCGGATATGGCAGGCAGTCAAAATAGCGTAGACAGCAGCAATACGCTCAGCCCGCCGCGTTTGGGGGCGCAGCAATAGCGGCCAGATGGCTTGGTCAAGGGTAACTGTCCTTAAAATCCTGCGCTGATTAACATACACGGTGGCACGGCGACGGCGGGCGCGCTTATTCCAGTATCGGGTAAAACGCCCCCAGATGACGGCGGGCATGGGCCGCACGCAGAATCCGTATGAAAGAGCGGCGCTGCTCAACTTATAACCAAACGCCTTACTTCCTACAGACCAATTTCCGTCCTTCTCGAAAACGCGCATGTCGAGAAGCCATTTCATCACCCGATGCCCAACAACGCCAAGTACAGAGTCAATATAATCGTACGAAATCGGCGTAAAGCCTCTTACTTTCTTTTTGCGGTTATAAAGACCGCCATGGATAACCAGATAGATGAGGAAATCCGTTGCCCACCGCTCACGCTGAGATAGCGGCCTACCGGATAACAGGGAGGGCCACGGTAGACCAAGTGTCAGCAGGGGCGCACCTGCACCGCTGACTATAAGGCCGCAGCAGGTGTCCCGCCATTGCACAAGCTGCCCTTCCTTGCTCCAATTCCCCCTATGACCTAGTTCTTTCGTGCAAACGCCTGAAGTTAATATACTTAACCTATCTTTTTTTATACGCCAGTTAAGTGATGCTATTTCTTGGCCCTTTTTTAGTCCTTGGCGTATTGCCTTTGCATTGGGTATAGCTGGGCTCAGCTGTGGCTCGTTTAAGATGCTCATCTTAGTGTATGCCCCCAGCTAATTCCGGCGGCGGGAACGTGCCGTAATATTCTCGATAGCAGTGGGCGGCGGCAGTAGGTTTCCAGCCGCGTTCAAGCCCGATTCGGCTCCACATATTCAACCGCTCGCGTCGCTGTTCATCGGTGTCTCCGGCACGTTGCAGGCGCAGCAGATGGATGCCTTTGCCGCAGGAGGCACACAACGCTAAGACCCCATTTTCAACCCTTTGGAGAATCGGGGTAGCGGCCTGCCCGCATGAGCAAGGCATCGGGCCACGCGGTGTGCTCACGGCTTCCCATAGCGCTATTGATTCTGCGGTTTCTGTGGGCGGCGATTGGTGCGGATCGCGCTTTTTGGGCCATGCGGATTTAGTCTCGTAAAAGAGGGGCAAGAACTTGAGATATCTGCCGCAGTTTGGGCAAGAAGCTTTAATCGTAAACTGCTTATTATAAGAATTTAGCGAAGGAATGAAATCACTCTCGCAACGACGGCAATTGATAGGTTTCTGGCGATGATTTTTAGCCACTCGCTGCCATAGCGTTGGGTCGTTTACTAAGGGCTCGCACTCAAGCTTGCGTGGGGTGTTAGTATTACTTTCTGCGAAAGTAGTCAGTTTAAAATTAGCTTTTGGGGGCACGATGTTTGCGCGTCGTGCCTCTTTGATTTTAGGTGGCTCTTTCATAGCTGATTCAGCATTTGTTCGATGAAATGGCGGCGCGTTTTGTGCCGCTTCTCTTCATTATAAACTGCCGCGCAAACCCGCTTTTAGTTAAAAATGGCTTACAAAAGTGTTAGCGGCATATTTCCGATATAGAGTATCAGCGCGGCGTTCCGTAACTCGTAAACCACACAGATTATTGTAGGGGCTAGCAGGGGCGCTTGCCAGCTGGGCGGCAATCAATGCTCGCTAATGACTCAAGCCAGTAGCAGCAGTAACACCATGAGACCTATCGTCTGGTTGTTTTGTAAATTGAAACATTCCGGCGGTTGGCGAATCAGGCTATGGCTTGGCAGCGCTGCCGCAGTTTTCGCGCTGAGTGGCTGTGTCATTTTAGAGCGCTGGGAGTGGACAGTGACTCGTTTTCACACTCTTGGAGACGTTCGAGAAAGGACGTTCACTGTTGTTCCGGCACAATCTGCAAATAACGACTCTCTTGAATTTATTCAATACGCGGGGATGCTTGCGGCGAAACTCGAGGGGTTAGGCATGAAATTTCGTCCTCCAATTGAATTGGGTAAAATAGATTTTGTTGTCTGCCTTGATTATGGAATTGGTGAACCCCGCCAATTTCTCTATAATTCACCCATTTACGGGCAGACTAGTCCCGCTCAATCAACCTACGTTAATCATTACGTTGTAAACACTAACGGACAAGGTTCCAATATCACAAGTACTGTAAACACTCCAGCAACATACGGTGTTGTTGGATCAACCAGCCAAAGCGTAACGAACTATCACCAGTACATCAGAATTTTTATCTACGATGGTAAAGCTGCGGCAGACAAAACTTGGCTGAAGCGATACGAGGGGAAGGCGGATGGGGACGGTTATCTAAGAGACCTTACCAAGATTGTGCCGAGTGGACTGAAGGCGCTCTTGACTGAATTTCCCGGTGAAAGCGGTGGGTCGAAAAAGAAAACACTGTTCGGCATTGACCAGATTCCATAAAAGTACGGCCAGATGCGGCGGCGGCTTCAGCTATTCTCGTAACGCCGGCGCACATTTCAAAAAAAATATTCGCGATTGGGATAGGGGGGGGGCGTGATCGACCACCCCGTACTTGGGTGGTGGGTACAGGGCGGTGGTGAATCGCTACCCTATTTAGGCCGCACTTTCCCCTGCCTCGCAACAAGCGTACGACAAGCGGTAATAAAAAAAGAGCCTCAAATACTTTTGCAAGTAGTTGAGGCTAAAGTGGCTGCCCGGGTAGGGGTCGAACCTACGACCAAGTGATTAACAGTCACCTGCTCTGCCACTGAGCTACCAGGCATCATTTTCCTGCGTGATTAACACCACGATTGGAAGGTCTGGAAAACATAAGTGCCCGCGGTCTTGTCAATGCTCCTTTTGCTTTCTGCGCATAAAAATCATGGCAGCTTCAACTTTTGATTGCTTTCGACTGGCCCAGATCTATGCATTTAACCCTTTTCCAATACGCCTGCCCCCGATAACCGGGGTCTCAGGGGGACCAAAATCATGAAAACTCAGCTCACCCTTACCGTCACTACGCGCACCCAGACGGGTCGCAGTGCTTCTCGTCGTGTTCGCAAAGCGAACGCCATTCCCGCTATCCTTTACGGAAAGCACACCAGCCCGGAGAAGCTCTCGGTTGATACCCCCGAATTCGTCCGTCTGCTAAAAGTAGTTTCTGGTCGCGCCGTCCTGATTGAGCTTCACCAGGCTGGAAAAGCCGAAAAAGCGCTTTCTTTCCTTCAAGAGATTCAGCGTGACCCGATCACCGACAAATATCTTCACCTCGACCTTCAAGAAGTGAAGGCCAACGAGCTGTTCGAAATTCGCGTCCCCGTCGTGACCGCGGGTGAATCTTTTGGGGTCAAAAACCAAAACGGCGTGCTTGAGATGAACGCCCATTTGCTGCGGGTGCGTTGTTTGCCTAAGGATCTGCCTGAGGTTATCAATGTCGACGTCACCGAGCTTAAAGTTGGCGAAACGATTAAAGTCTCGGAGCTCAAGCCCATCGCCGGCGTTGAGTTTTTGGACACCAAGGGCCAACCCATTGTCTCGTGCGTCGAGCCCGTCGCCGAAATCGTGCAGGAAGTCGCGGCCGCCGCGACGCCCGCCGAAGGTGCTGCCGCTCCCGCCGCTGGCGCTGCCGCTCCCGCTGCCGGTGCCGCCACTCCCGCCGCTGGCGATGCCAAAGCCGCTGCTCCTGCCGCCAAGGCCGGAGCTGCTCCTGCCGCCAAGCCCGCGGCCCCCGCCAAGAAGTAAGCGTTTTTCGATCGCGCGAGCGTCGCAAACTTTGCGCCGCTCGCCGCGAATGTTCTTTGAGTCATGTCCATTTCGCTCGTTGCCGGCCTGGGAAATCCGGGCCGCGATTATGCGAATACCCGCCACAACCTAGGTTGGGTTGTCATCGAGGCCCTTGCTGTGAAGCACGGGCTTACGTGGCAAGCCAAGCCTAGCTTCGAAGCCGAAATTGCCCGTTGGGATTTTGCGCCAGGCTGCACCCGCTGGTTGGTGAAACCGCTCACGTTTATGAACGACAGTGGTCGATCCGTCGCCGCTGTTGCTCGCTATTACAAACTTAGCGCCCCTGAAATCGTCGCCATTTACGACGATTTGAATATCGAAGTTGGAAACATTAAGGTAGCGGAAAACGGTGGGGCAGGGGGGCACAACGGTGTCGCCAGCCTCCTCGAGCAGCTCGGCCCCGATTTCTTGCGCTTCCGCGTCGGTATCGGGCCTAAACAACCCGCTGCGATGGACCTCAAGGACTTCGTGCTCGGAAAATTTACGATAGATCAAAGTATTCTCATTCAACAAAAACTCACCCATTACATCGAAGGCTTGGAATTGCTGCTGACTCGCGGCGCTTCCTTCGCCATGAATCAACTTAACCGCCGAGAACCCAATCCATGAACCCGTCCAAACGTAATTATCGCGCTACCTTCATCATCGACAACCGTGGCAAGGAAGAATCTGTCGACCAGATTATCGACGGCGTGAAGCAAGTCATCACCGCCGTTCAAGGCGACGTGACCGCCGTTGAAAATCTTGGCCGCCGCGATTTCGTGCGCGTCACCGACCCGAAGCTTACCGGAGCCACCTACGTGCATATCTCCTTTAGTGCGCCCTCCGAAGGCCCCGGTCAGCTCAAGGAGCGCCTCCGTCTCAATCACAACGTTTATCGCACCTTCGTCGAGTCCGTCTAAACGCGATTGCCCAAACGCCTCGTCCCATGGCCTACCTTAATAAAGTATTTCTCATCGGAAATCTTACCCGTGACCCTGAGTTGAGGGTCACGCCGAAGGGAACGGCTATCTGCCAATTCGGTTTGGCGGTGAATCGTCAGTTCAAGGATGAGTCGGGCGCCACGCGGGACGAGACGACTTTTATCGACATCGAGGCTTGGGGTAAACAGGGCGAACTCGTCGCCAAATACCTTTCTAAAGGTAGCCCCGCCATGGTTGAAGGCCGTCTCAAACTCGACCAATGGGAAGACAAGCAAAGCGGACAAAAACGCAGCAAGCTTAAGGTTGTCCTCGATAATGTTCAATTCCTCTCCACTCGAGGTGGCCCTGGTGCGCCCCCGAGCGCGGGTGGGCAAGGTGGCTCAGGCGATGACGTCGATCAGACTTCGCCCGAGCGCAACTCGCCTCCGCAGCGCAGTTCGGCTCCCCGCCCTCCGGCGGCGGGCAACATCGACGAAGATGTACCGTTCTAAACGGTTGCCAGCAGATTCCTCCTAATCATAACTTTTAAAACCAAAACAAAATGGCTAACAGCGATATCCTCCTCTTAAAACCCGTCGAAGGTCTCGGCGGCGAAGGCGACCAAGTTAAAGTGCGTGCAGGTTATGCGCGTAATTTCCTGCTCCCGCGTGGCTTTGCCGCGCCGGTGACCACGGCCAACCGCAAGCAGGTTGAGGCGCTCAAAAAGCGTCGCGCCGAGCGTGAATCGCTCGAACTCAATGGCGCTCAAGAGCTCGCCAAAAAGCTCGAAAAGACCGGTCTCGCATTCGCCGTGAAGACGGGCGAGGGCGGCAAGATGTTCGGTGCAATCACAGTGAACGACCTGCACGACAAACTCGTGGCTGGCGGCTTCACGATCGACAAGAAGCGCATTCACTTGCACACTCCAGTCAAAACCCTCGGTAAGCACACCGTGAAGGTGAAGCTCCACGCCGATGTCTCGGTCGAGCTCGGTTTCGATGTCGTCTCGGAGAATCCGATCGATGTTGTCGCTCCGGCCGACGCCAAGCCAGCCGCCAAAGGCGAAAAGAAGTAAGGCGACTTGAATTTTATCCCAGAAGGCCGCGTCGGATGACGCGGCCTTCGTTTTTTCTGAATCGTTTGTGGACAACTAGCCATTGCGAACTCAGGCGCAACCCGCCTAAATCGCAGCTTACGTATGTCTGAAGATTCACCGCAGTTCACGCGTCGCTCTGAGAATTCCTCTCAGGTATTCGCCGGCCGCACTCCTCCCCACAGCCTGGAAGCCGAGGAGTATTTACTCGCATGCTGCTTATTGGACGGATCGGACGTGATTTCCCGCTGTCTTGAAGCGCGTATTCGCCCTGAGTCGTTTTACTTGGCGGCTCATGGGATCGTGTTTGAGCGTCTGCTTGATTTGTACAATCGGCAGATGCCGGTCGATGTCGCCGTACTCGCCGAGGACCTGAAAACGATCAAGCAGCTCGACGCGGTTGGTGGTTTCGCGTTTCTCACGCAGATTAGCAGCCGCATACCGACCACGGCGCAAGCCGGCTACTTCATCGACAAAGTCCGCGAACTTCACTTGCTGCGTGAATTGATCCGTTCGGCGACAGGAGCCGTTGAGGAGTGCTATGGATTTACCGGCGGGATCGATGAGTTTGTCGATCAGATCGAACAGCGTATTTTCAACGTCACGCAGAATCGAGTAAGTGAGAGTGCTAAGCCTATGCGTGAACCCACGCGCGAGGCGATGGGTGTCATCACCAAGATGATGATGAAAAAGGGTGAGATGACTGGCGTCACATCCGGTTTTAAAGACCTCGATGCGCTCACCTGGGGGTTCCAGCGCCAAGAAATGATTATCCTGGCGGCCCGTCCTTCGATGGGCAAAACCTCGCTCGCGTTAAATATGGCCGAATCGGCGGCTTTGCCGCATCGTGGGGAGCCGGTAGGGGTTTTGATTTTCTCGCTCGAAATGAGTGCCGCACAGCTTGCGTTGCGCATGTTGTGTTCACGCGCTCGGGTGAACATGAAATTGTTGCGTGATGGCTTGCTCTCGAAAAACGGCGATGAACAAGCTCGCCTGCTAGCTGCGGCCGACCAATTTTCGAAAGCCCCCATTTTCATCGACGACTCTAGCGCACTCTCGATCATGCAGTTGCGAGCGAAAGCGCGCCGCATTCATGCGCGCAACCCGCTGGGGTTCATCGTTGTCGACTACTTGCAGTTGCTTGCGCCGACCGACTCCAAGATGCCCCGTGAACAACAGGTGGCCGAAGCTTCGCGCGGATTAAAATCGCTGGCGAAGGAACTCAATCTGCCCGTGGTTGTATTAAGTCAGCTCAACCGTGCATCCGAAAAAGAAAATCGAACCCCGAAATTGGCTGACTTGCGTGAATCTGGATCGATTGAGCAAGATGCGGACGTTGTTCTGATGCTTGCTCGACCCAAAGATGCTGACGAAAAATTTCAGGTCGCTGCCGACTCGGCCGAGTTAATCGTTGCCAAGCAGCGAAACGGCCCAGTAGGAGAATTGAAGCTTACGTTCCTAAGAGATATCACCCGCTTTGAAAACTACACTCAGTAACCCTGTGCGCAGGGTCACCTGCATCCTTTTTGCCTTATTTTCCCTTTTCGCCGGGGGTGCGATGTCCGTGCAGGCCCAGACGGCTGCTCCGGCAGGAGCGCAAGAAACGGCTCCCGTATTTAAGGTAGGTTCGATCTCCGTAAAATTTGCGGGTGCGGCCAATGTCAGTGAACAAGTTGTTCGGGCCAATATGCAGGTCCGAGAGGGTGGTGATCTCGACGACACGATGCTCGATCGCGACATTCGCTCGCTCTACAAAACAGGTCTTTTCGAATTCATTGAAATTAAGCGCGAAGCAGTTGATGGAAAGTCGTTTAACCTTGTTATTGAGATCACACCCAAGTACCGCGTTTTGGCCGTACGCTACGAGGGAAATAAAAAAGTGAAATCGACCCGACTTGAAAAAGAAATTAAAACCAAACCCAACACCGCGCTAGATGAGCGCTTGGTGAAGGAAGACTCAGAGAAGATCCGCGAGTATTACCAAAAATCCGGCTATAATCAGATTTCAGTTACCTACGCCATTGAGCGCGATCGTGCTACCGGCTTCGGGACGATTATTTTTAAAATTAAGGAAGGTAACAAAGTTAAGATTTTGGATGTGCGATTTGTGGGTAACACCAATGTCAAAGCCCGGGCTCTTAAAGGTGAGATGGAGACCAAGAAATGGTGGATATTTTCTTGGCTAACAGGTTCAGGTCGTTTCAAGGACGACCAGTTTGATGATGATTTGGATAAACTGCGTGATTACTATCGTGAGCACGGTTATCTCGACGTCGAAATCGCCCAAGATAACGTGATTTTCTCTTATCCGACACCCGATAAGTTGGTGTTAACGGTTAATATCACAGAAGGCCGCCAGTATCGCCTCGGCGACATTTCGTTTAAAGGTAACAAATTGTTCACTTCGGCATTGTTAAAGCGCGTCGCCCGCCAGAAGAGTGGAGTGGTTTTCGTGCCTACGAAACTGGACAAAGACGTGGAACGTTTGGAAGATTTTTATGGCAAAGACGGATACTTGGACACCCGAGTGCGACTAGTACGAAAACCCAACGTCAACACGGGCAACATCGACATTGAGTACGGTATTACCGAGAGTGAGAAATTCAATGTGGAGTCCGTGGTGATTGAGGGCAATTCCAAGACCAAGAGTACGGTGATCGTGCGTGAATTGGTACTGGGGCCAGGCGACGTATTTAGCACTGTACTGATGAAAATCAGTAAGCTGCGTTTGGAGAATACCCGTTTCTTCGAAGATGTTAATGTGACGCCGCAAGAGACGAACATTCCTGGCCGCCGCAACATGCGCATTGCCGTGAAGGAAGGTCGCACGGGTAATCTTACTTTTGGTGCCGGCTTCAGTTCACTGGAGCGTGCGACGGTGTTTGCGGAGGTTTCTCAATCGAATTTCGATATTTTCAACCGTCGCTCACTTTTCCAAGGCGATGGGCAGAAATTCCGCCTTCGGATGCAGCTCGGCAGTCGCTCAAGCGAGGTGGTCCTCTCCTTTGAAGAGCCGTGGCTCTTCCAGAAACAGCTCGCTTTAGGCTTCAGTATTTTCCGGACGAGTTCTGATTACAATAGCTCGTATTACAGTCAGATCGAGACCGGCGGAGAGGTATACCTGCGCAAGCGCCTTTTCGAACTAGTAGAAGGCAAGCTCTCCTACACTTATCAAATTATCGATATTCAAAACGTATCGAGCACTGCTTCCAGCTACATTCGGGCCCTCGCTGGGCAAAACACGGTTTCCAAGGTTGGCTTCCAGTTGCTTCGTGATACCCGCGACAAGATCATCAATACGACCTCCGGTAATCGTGTCGAAATCAACACGGACCTAGCGGGCGGACCTTTAGGTGGAAAAGATAATTATTACCGCTTTGAATTCCGCGGTTCGCAGTTTTTCCCTATCTTTGAGACTCAGGCTCAAGTTTTGGCCCTTATTGCCCGTGCCGGTGTGATCGAGAACTTCGGTGCAACCAAACGACTTCCTTACTACGATTCTTTCTACCTCGGAGGACCTTATACTTTGCGTGGCTTTGAAAATCGTGAAGTCGGTCCACGCGATGAATTTGGCGAACCCATTGGCGGTAAATCCTATGGCTTTTTCAGCGCCGAATACTCAATTGATATCGTTAGCCCTATTCGTTTCGCGCTCTTTTATGACGGGGGCTTTGTGAACAAAGGCGCTTATGACTTTAATCCCATGAGCTATAACGACAATTTCGGCTTTGGGCTCCGTCTGTTTGTTGCTGGCGCACCTCTTAGTCTTGATTTCGGTATCCCAATTACAGGCACCAAGGCGAATAAGAAGGGTAACCAATTTAATTTTTCCTTTGGCACTCGGTTCTAATTTCGATTAAAAAAACGCTCTACTCTAAACTCCAACTCATGAAGAAATCCATTATCTCCCTCTCGATGTTTGCGGCAATTGCTCTGTCTGCCGTAGTCGCCCAAGCTGCCGCCCCTACGATTCTCGTGGTCGATATGGCCAAGCTCTATGACTCGCACTACAAGACTGAGGAGCAGAACGCGAAGCTCCGTGCCGATGAACAAAAAGCGCAGGAAGAAATCGAGAAAATGAACAAGGATGGCAACGTCCTCGTCGACGAGTACAAAGGCCTTTCTGAGCAAGCCAGCAACCCGGCCCTCACGGCCGACGCCAAGTCCAAGTCCCAGAACGAAGCCGCGAAGAAGCTTGATGAAATTCAGCGCAAGAAGAACGAGATCGGTACTTTCGCGCAAAACACCCAGCGCTCACTTCAGGAACGCCTTCAGCGCTTTCGCAGTCTGATGCTTGAAGAAATCAGCAAAATCGCGGCTGATGTCGCTAAGCGCAAGGGCGGCACGCTGTTGCTTGATAAGGCTGGTCCAACTCTCATTGGCGTCTCTAGCGTAATCTACGCTGACGCTTCGTACGAAATCACTGATGAAGTCATGAAGGAGATCAACAAGGACCGTCCCGCCGTTTCCGCCGTACCGGCGCCAGCGGCCGTACCTGCGGCTGCTCCGGCGGCTACTGAGACGCCTAAGATCACGGTCCCAGGAGTCTCGACCAAGGAATAAGTTTTCCTCTGATCTAAATTGAGCCCCGCCGATTGGCGGGGCTTTTTTTTGGCCAAAATCTCTTGAGCCGTAAATGGTCCCGTGCGCTCTTCAACCCCGTGATTGCTCGCGCGAAATAAACTCACACGCTCTATTTTCATGCAGGTCGTATTTTCCTCAAAAGAAATCCTTTCGATAGTTAAAGCTGTGCGTACGCTTGGCCAAACACGCGAAGCGGTGCGGGGAATAGCTGCGCTTAAATCGGCGGCTCCCGGTGACCTCTCGTTTCTGGGGAATCCTAAATACAAAAACGAAGTCGCTCAAACCGCGGCTTCGCTAGTGCTCGTTCCGCTTGATTACTTGGGCGAACCGCGGCCTGATCAATTGTTCGTCTTCGTCGAAAATCCCTCTGTCGCTCTCGCTCAAGTATGTGCGCGTATCGAGCAGTCGTTGTGGCCAAAGCCGACCGCTGGGGTGCATCCTTCGGCATGGGTCGCAGCAGGAGTAATTATCCCTATGACGGCGACGGTGGGCCCGCTTTGTGTCGTCGAGGCTGGCGCCCGACTAGGCGAACGCGTGCATTTACAGGCGCAGGTTTTTATTGGCCGGGGCGCTATTGTGGGTGATGATTGTTGGCTTATGCCGGGGAGTATCGTCGCGGCGGAATGCGCATTAGGCGAACGCGTCCGGTTGCAACCTGGTGCGGTGGTGGGCTCCGATGGTTTTGGCTATGAATTCAACCAAGGCCGGCACGAGAAAGTCCCGCAGTTGGGCAATGTGGTAATTGGGGCCGACGTCGAGATTGGCGCCAATACGACAATCGATCGTGCTCGTTTCAGCCGTACGATGATCGGGGAGGGTACAAAAATCGATAATCTTGTGCAAGTCGCTCACAACGTTGAGATTGGGATGCATTGTCTTGTTTGCGCCCAAGTGGGTATTTCTGGCAGTACGACGATCGAAGACTTTGTGGTCATCGGTGGGCAGGCGGGTATTGCGGGACATATCGCGATCGGCCGTGGCGCAAAAATCGATGGACAATCGGGGGTTAACTCCGACTTGGACGCGGGTAGTTTTGTCAAAGGCTCACCTTGTCTGCCTTACCAGCTTGAGCAGCGGATCAATGTTTTAAGGCGCAAACTCCCCGATTTATTCAAACGGGTCGATGCGCTCGAATCACACTTCTTGCCGACAAACGCAGAAAAGTCTTCCGCCTAGCCGTTCGTCCTACAACATCACGTCCACATGAGCGAATCGCGATTGAAGATTTTTGCGGGTAACTCGAATCGGCCCCTCGCCGAGGCGATCTGCCAATCTATTGGCATGCCACTAGGTGAGGCCACGGTTACCAGTTTTCCTGATGGTGAATCCTTTGTTAAAATTAACGAAAACGTGCGCGGCCACGACGCGTACATCATCCAATCGACCTGCCCGCCGACCAACCATCACTTGATGGAGTTGCTGATTATGATCGACGCAGCGCGGCGTGCCTCTGCTCAGCGGATCACCGCCGTGCTCCCGTTTTACGGCTACGCTCGGCAAGACCGTAAGGATCAACCCCGCGTGCCCATCACGGCGAAACTTGTGGCCAACCTGCTGGTCTCTGCGGGAGCGAATCGCGTCCTTACCATGGATCTGCACAGCCAGCAGATTCAGGGATTTTTTGATATCCCGGTTGACCACCTTTTTGCCTCTCCGGTTTTTTTCGACTATCTTACCAAAACTAAGAGCGACAAACTTGTTGTCTGCTCGCCCGATGTTGGCGGTATGAAAATGGCTTCCGCGTACGCCGACATCCTCGGCGCAGGACTCGGCCTTGTGGCCAAAAAACGTAAAAACGCGACTACGGTTGAAGCGATCAATGTCGTCGGCGAAGTGGAAGGCTGTGATGTACTCTTGGTAGATGACATCACTGAAACCGCCGGCACCTTGACGGCCGCCGCTAAAATGCTCCGCGAGCACGGTGCCCGCAGTGTTCGAGCCGCCGTCAGCCACTGTATCCTCAATGAAGTCGCTTACGAGCGCCTACGTAGCGGCCTTATCGATGAGCTGATCACGACCGACTCTGTACCCGTCGACACGCGTGGACTGCCGATTACCGTACTCACCATTGCGCCGCTGCTTGGCCAAGCCATTCAGCGCATTAACACTAATTCCAGCGTCACCGGCCTTTTCCGCATCAAAGGTTTCTGAATCAATGGATGTTTCCAGCGGCCTCGAGTTGCCGCTGGAACATTTTGCGTCTGAGGCGGGTCGCCTTCCTTTCCATGAAATCCCAGCTTTTACGTTTTGTTTTTCTAACTGCGGTCCTTGGAATGGTCTGCCCAGAACTACTTTTGGCCAAGGAGGTCCCGCTCACCAAAAAGCCTGCGCTGCAGATCGACTCCAGTCCGGTCAATGATGGCAAATCAAGCGTGGTTACAAGCTACGCTGATGTCGTGGAGCCTGTGCAACGTGCCGTTGTTTCCATCTACTCAACCAAGACGGTGAAGCAACGCGTAGTGAATCCCATGTTGCGTCAATTTTTCGGCGACGCCGCGCCTGAGCAGGAACGCGATAGCAAACAAGAGGGGCTTGGCTCGGGTGTCATTATTTCGGCCGATGGATTCATCCTGACTAACAACCACGTCATTGAAGGCGCGGATGAGCTGAAGGTGTTGCTCAGTGATGAGCGTGAATTT